>Ga0265295_1000549_pt1 | contig 75243 bp, 62 predicted proteins | sample Munlansysbiofilm_FD_192503 | JGI IMG/M metagenome (GOLD analysis project Ga0265295, IMG submission 192503) | Leachate microbial communities from a municipal landfill in Southern Ontario, Canada - Methane capture system biofilm | ecosystem: Engineered > Solid waste > Landfill > Unclassified ...
TTGAGCCGGTGATCGGTCACATGAAGACGGATGGCAAGCTTGGGCGCAATTATCTGCTGGGTGAGCTGGGCGACAAAATCAATGCCCTGCTCTGTGGCGCAGGGCACAATATCCGCCTGATCCTCAAGAAGTTGAGGGAAAGGTTGTTTCTTCTTTTTACCGGATTGCTTTTGGTCCTCTGGTGCCGCTTCGATGGGCAGAAGAAAGGTGTTGGAGTGCTTGCTCCGGCAAAGTGAAAAAGGGCTTTTTCAAGGCCGACTAAATAGGGTAGGTACCAGCCTTTTTCAGAACTGCAGCTGAGCGCGGAGCAGGAAGATGTCCGGGGTGGCATGAGTATTTTGACCACCTGCGCTATCGGCTCACAGGTACTCGAACAGCCGTCAATTGTGTGTACCCCGCCTGTGCTGTACGACAGCCTGTCACTTCGGACGCGTCTGTCAGGTACGAGTGCGCCGGAAATCACCATCTTGAGAGCAGAGTGTCTTGGCGTTCAGCCCTGCTGCGCTGTGTGTAAAAGCAATATTGTCGTGTTGATAATCCGCAGCAGACCGTCTATAATCGACCCCTTTGTCGGTACGTGACCGTCTTTGCCGAGCATTCTATTTTCTGTCCTCAGGTAGCAGCTCCTGTTATTGCGCCCCATGTCCTCTTCGCCCGTTCGTCTGTCATCCCCGACATATCGCCCCGACATCGACGGGTTGCGCGCGGTTGCCGTGATACCGGTGGTTCTCTTTCATGCCTTTCCGGATTGCCTCAGAGGCGGCTTCATCGGCGTTGATATATTTTTTGTCATCTCCGGTTTTCTTATCTCAACCATCCTGTTCGAAAACTTGACCAGGGGTACCTTCAGCTTTACTGAATTTTATGCCCGTCGTATCAAGCGCATATTTCCAGCACTGCTGCTTGTCCTGCTGTTTTGCTGCCTGATCGGCTGGTTTGTACTGCTTGCCGACGAGTACAAACGGTTGGGCAGACATGTGGCCGCCGGTGCGGGGTTTGTTTCCAACTTTGTTCTGTGGAAAGAGGCCGGTTACTTTGATACCTCGGCAGAAACCAAGCCGCTTCTCCATCTGTGGAGTCTGGCCATTGAGGAGCAGTTTTACATCATCTGGCCGCTGTTGCTCTGGTTGTTCTGGAAACGAAAAAAAAGTGTTGTCGCTCTGACAGCTGTTGTTGTGGCTGTCTCGTTTACAGCCAACATGCTGGGGATTTATCGGGACATGCCCTTTGCCTTCTTCTCGCCGATCACCCGTTTCTGGGAGCTGCTGGCCGGTGGTGTACTCGCCTGGTACACCCTTTTTGTGAAACAGTCACCTGCTGGTGGGCAGACAGCGCTGTACCCGACGGAGGTGCCCGGTTCGGCTGCTGTTTCCATGCGGCCTGATTCTCGGGTTGTTGCCCACTGGCTCTCGCTGCTTGGTTTTTCGCTGCTGGTCTATGGATTTACAAGTATACATAAAGACAACAACTTTCCCGGCCTGTTGGCTGTTATCCCGGTGGCCGGTGCGGTGTTGCTGATTGCAGCCGGGCCCGGGGCATGGGTCAACCGCACCATCCTGGCCAATCCGTTTGCGGTTTGGGTGGGGTTGATCAGTTTTCCTCTGTATCTGTGGCACTGGCCGTTGCTTTCCTTTGCCAGGGTTATTGAGGGCGAAATCCCCAGGCTGAGCACGCGGCTGACAATGGTTGTTCTTGCTGTTGTGCTGAGCTGGCTGACCTACCGGTTTGTTGAACAGAGAGTGCGCTTTGGTCGACCTGCTGCTGGAAAGACGCCGGCTCTGGTCGTGCTGATGGTGCTCTTTGGCTGTATCGGTATCAGTACCGCCCAAAACAGCGGCTGGCCGTTTCGTTCGATCAATATCCTGAACAAGGAGATCGGTCAGGTGCAGCAGTACAACTGGAACAAAGATTACCGTCGGGGCACCTGTTTTCTTGATGCAACCCTTGAGACAAGCGATGCCTATGCCGACGTCTGCACCTCGGTCTCAACACCGGGCCGGCCGGTGGTCATGCTGTGGGGGGACTCGCATGCCGCCGCTTTATACAAAGGGCTTGCCGTGCAGGCCGAGCGGCTGGCTTTTAACCTGTCTCAGTTGACAGCCAGCGGCTGCCCTCCTATTTTTGACTGTACAGTGACGAACAGCCAACACTGTACGGAGCTGAACGCCTATGCCCGGCAAAAGATACAGGAGGTGCGGCCCGATATCCTCATCATGGCCGGGTACTGGTCCCTGTACGACGGTACCGACAAGTGGGATCAGTTGGATATGGGTATGCTGGCGCAGACCCTTGCTGTTGTCAAAGAGATCGGTATCCAAAAGATCATCGTTGTGGGCCATCTGCCCACCTACACTGTGAATCAGACCGATATGCTGAGAAAACGGTTTCAGGGCGACACGGTGAACACCCGCACCTACAGGCATTTCAAAGAGACAGCCATTGACGTCAATACAGATATTGCCCGGATTGCCCGACAAGAAGGGGTGCAGTTTATCAATCCGCTGGATTTTTTATGCAACAGTCAGGGGTGTATGCTTTCGCTTGCCAATGACGCCATTATTCCCCTGGCCTTTGACTACGGCCATTTAACCCCTGAGGGATCAACCTACCTGGTCGCCCAATTTTTTAAAGACAACCTGATCGGTCTGGCTGATGTGGTGCGTGGTGAGGCGACCGATCGCTGATACGGCAAGACCGGCTGCACCTGTCCGGGCAGCTCTTTGCACAACAGGTCGGGCCGTTTGAGCAGTGGTTGCTGTATACTCACCAGGGGTGTACATTTTTCTCCAACACACAGGCGAGACTTTGCCCGAAAATTTTTAACCACAGACATTTTTTATGCTTAAAACAGCTATCTACGTTGATGCGGAAAATATTAAGATGAGTGGCGGCTACGGTATGCGCTACGATGTGCTCGTTGATTTAGCCAACAGCATGCACTCCGTCATGGTGCGGGCCAACTGCTACCTGGCCGAAGATCTGGAGCGTACCAAAGCTGATCCGGAGTACCGGCAGAAGGTGCATGCCTACCACAACATCCTGCGTAACTGCGGCTTCAAGATCATCAAGAAGTATGTTCGCCGTTTTAAAGACGAAGACGGCAACATAACCACCAAGGCCAATGCGGATATGGATCTGGCCATTGATGCGCTGCTCCAGGCGCGTAATCTCGACCGGATCATTCTGCTCACCGGTGACGGTGACTTCTTACGGCTGATCGTGGCCTTGCAGAATACCGGCTGCCGGGTGGAGGTGATCGGCTTTCATAACGTGAACAAGGAGCTGCGCGAGGTGGCCGACTCCTACATCTCCGGGTTTTTGATTCCGGGTCTGCTGCCCATTGCCGGTGCCCAGGGCGAACAGGCCGATCAGTGGCAGCGGGGTACAGTGATCAACTTTAACCAGGATCGTGGTTTTGGTTTCTTTCGCTACTATCGGCTGGACAACAATGTACTGCAGTCTGAAACCGTGTTTTTTCATCTGTCCAAGTCAACCTTAACCTCGGATCACTACTTTCAGGAGCCGTACCGGATTTTTGAATTCCGGGTGGTTGAAAATCCGGCCAACAACAACCGCTCCGAAGCCTGGGATATACGCTTCATGAAGGAGGCCTGACCCCATGGATCTTTCGACAGCCGGCGTGCTGCTTGCCGGGGACATCGGGGCCACGAAAACCACCCTGGGCCTTTTTGCACCCTCCGGCGCTGTACCGGGTCCGCCATTGCGACAGCAGACCTACCGCAATGCAGAGGCAGCTTGTTTTGATGAGCTGCTGCGCAGTTTTTTAGATAGCAATGGGTTGCAACCGGTTTCTGCCTGTTTCGGGGTGGCCGGTCCGGTGATGGAAAACACCGTGCACATGACCAACCTGAACTGGGTTATTGACGGGACGGGCCTGCAGACCCGTTTTGGCTGGCAGCGGGTGGTGCTTGTCAATGATCTGGTGGCAACCGCCATGGGCGTACCGCACCTGGCATCAACCGATGTGCGGGTGATCAACCAGGGCAAACGCCGAAAAGGTTCGGCAGTGGCGGTGCTGGCCCCGGGCAGCGGGCTGGGCGAAGCCTTTCTTGTCTTTCCTGAAGGCCGGGTGTTTGCCTGTGCCTCTGAAGGCGGGCATGCCAGTTTCGGACCCCGGAATGACGAACAGATGGAACTGCTCAGTTTTTTACAGCAGCACCATGCCCATGTTTCCGTGGAGATGGTCTGCTCCGGCATGGCGGTTCCCGAACTCTTCACCTTTCTGGCCGAGCGCATGCAGGTACCGCTGTGGCTGCAGCAGGAGCTGGTGCAGGCTGACGACAAGACACCGGTGATCGTGCAGGCGGCCCTGGCAGCCCGTCGGGGTGAGGCGGTCTGTGACATTGCTGTGCATACTCTCCGGCTGCTCACCGACATCCTTGCCGATGAGGCGGCCAACCTTGCCCTCAAAACCCTGGCCTTGGGAGGGGTGTACATCGGCGGCGGTTTTGCCGCGAGAGTTGAGCCATTTCTTGATCCGCAACGGTTCATGCGCATCTTTTGCCGCGGCAGATATCAGGCAATGCTCGGGGATATCCCGGTTGCCCTCATCACCAATCCGCAGACTGCTCTTATCGGAGCAGCAGCCTGCGCGATTCAGGCTGCATCAGACGATTCGGCACATCCCGGCCGGCTTCCGGACAAAGATACCTTTTCCGCCTCTGCCTGAATGGGGCCTTATGTCATCTTTTGCCATCTCCCAGATCCTTGTTGGTGTTGCCATCTGTTTTGATCTGCTGTCCTTCCAGTTTAAGCAGCGGCAGCAGATCATCGCCTGTCTGATTGTCTCCTGTCTGTTCATTGCCGTGCATTTTGCCCTGCTTGGTTACTGGACCGCCACCGGGCTTGCCGCCCTTGCCGCGGTTCGTTTCCTGGCCAGTTATCACACCACTGCCAGGCCGGTGATGTTCTTTTTCATTGGCGCAACACTGCTGGTTGCCGGGTTTACTTTTCAGGGGATGCTGAGTGTGCTGAGCTGTCTTGGTGCGGTTTTCGGGACCATCAGCTCCTTTTGCAAGGACGATAAACGGTTGCGGCAGATCATGTTGATCGGGACCAGTCTCTGGCTGGTGCATAATATCCTGGCCCAAACCCCGACAGCAGTGCTCATGGAAGCCCTGTTTATCAGCAGCAATCTGCTGGGGTACTACCGTTTTTACTATCGTCGTGCCGGTAAACCGGAGGTGGAGGTGAAGGGATTGGCAGGAGAGGGGGCGCCATCGGTTGGTGACTGAACGCGGGCAGGGAGATTTTTGAGGCGCAGATAGATCTCCCGACTTATCCAGGCATCGGTGGCGGCATACTGAATCTGCTGCGGGCTGAGATCAGGATTGGCCCAGTTGGTTGTGCGTGCGGTTTTGGAGATGCGGATACCGCAGACCACGGCTGCAAGTCCGCGCAGGCCGTGGTTGCCGATTCCCCGACGTTTGGCTGTCTGCGCCAGGTCGACAAAGCCGGCGGCACCAAAGGGATGAATTGCCTGAAGCGTCTGGAGATCAAAGGCAACAGCCACCCCGGCCTTCACGATCCCGTCGGTGCTGAGAATATCACGCAGAGGGGCGGGCAGCCCGGTGGAGCGGAGTTGAAAAAGCAGTACCTCGTCGGCTGTGGCCAGCTGCAGCAGGCTGGGCGGAAACTTCTGTCCCTTATGAAAGGCGGGCCGGGTTTCCGTATCAAAGCCAAGCGGGCCGGCATCGATCAGTGCAGCGGCAACCTGTTTTGCCTCCTCCGGTGTTGTAATCAACCGTATCGGCCCTTCCCATCTGGCCAGGGGAAGTTCGTTGATTGCCTCTTTGCTGATGCGTTGTATCGGATGTCGTGTTAACTCTTTTGAAATCATTGGTCGCTTTTATAAGTGTGCATCAGGCACGGGTGCTGTTTTTTATGCTGGGTGACCGATGCAGCAGGACGTTTTTTGCCGGACATGGGATGTGGTGTACACCATGTGGCCGCTGTTGTCATGCCGATTTGTCAAAATCAGCTCCTGGTGCCCGGTTGGGCTGAAGAGCAAAAGGCCGACAAAAACTGCCCGTGCCGAGTGGAACACCAGGCAACGGGCAGCTGTTGGCAGGTTTTTCCCTGTTGAATTTTTGACAGATATTCTTATTGTCTTTCATCCTATCCCTGTTACCGGAGGACAACGCCTTGAAGCCGACAGACATTGAAAATCCTGAATATTTTCACCGTGTGATCGACTGTCAGTACGCATGCCCGGCCCATACTGCGGTGCCGGAGTACATTCGTCTGATCAGTGAAAAGCGCTACACCGACGCCTATATGCTGAACTGGGTGTCCAATGTGTTTCCCGGTGTTTTAGGCCGGGTGTGTGATCGCCCCTGTGAACCGGCCTGTCGAAGGGGGCGGGTGGAAAAGGAGCCGGTGGCGATCTGCCGTTTAAAACGACTCTGTGCCGACAACCGCGATCTGCAGGTATCCCGGCGGTTTCCCCGGATACCGGACCGGAAAAACGGAAAGAAGGTTGCACTGATCGGGGCTGGTCCGGCCTCGTTGACCGTGGCCCGTGATCTGATGCCCCTCGGCTACACGGTTGACCTGTACGATGATCAGGAAAAGGGCGGCGGCTTTATGCGCAGCCAGTTGCCCTCGTTTCGTCTGCCGGAAACGGTCCTGGCCACTGAGGTGAACTACATCCTGGATATGGGGGTAACCACCCACTTTAATCACCGCGTTGAGAGCATGCAGGCCATGCTTGGCAAAGGATATGATGCCATCTTTGTCGGTACAGGTGCACCGCGAGGCCGTGATCTGCCCGATCTGCCCGGCCGTGAAGAGGGAGATGCCCGGATTCATATCGGGATTGACTGGCTGGCCGGGGTGATCTTCGGCCATATCAATGCCATTGGTCAACGGGTGCTGGTGCTGGGCGGCGGCAACACGGCCATGGACTGCTGCCGGACCGCCCGCCGTCTGGGTGGTGAGGATGTGCGGGTTGTTGTTCGCAGTCCGCGGCAGGAGATGAAGGCCTCGCCCTGGGAGATTGAGGAGGCTCTGGAGGAGGATGTTCCCATCATTGACAACCATGTGCCCCTGGCCTTTGTGATTGAGGATGGAAAACTTGTGGGTATGCGCTTTGACCGGGTGCGTGCAGTATACAACGATCAGGGGCAGCGGCAGCTGCTGTCCACCGGTGAAGAGCCGGTATTTCTTCCCTGTGACGAGGTTATTCTCGCGGTGGGACAGCTCAACGCCTTTCCCTGGATAGAGCCGGATGCCGGCATTGTCTTTAATGAGAAGGGGCTGCCGGTGCTTGATCCCCTGACCCTGCAGTCGTCACTGGACCAGGTCTTTTTCGGCGGTGATGCCGCCTTTGGGCCGCGTAACATCATCACTGCGGTGGCTCACGGCCATGAGGCCGCCATCTCCATTGATCTCTTCTGCCAAAACCGGCCTCTGGACCAGCGCCCGGCACCGCAGGTGAACCTGGCCGGTCAGCAGATGGGGACCCATGACTGGCTCTATGATAACAAGGTGACGGATACCGAGCGCCAGGCCGTGCCCATGGTTGCCAAGGCCAAGACCCTGAAGGACCGGCTGGTGGAGGTTGAGCTCGGTTTTGATACGGAGGTGGGCCATGATGAGGCGCTGCGATGCCTTAACTGCGATATCCAGACCGTTTTTCATGCCGAACTGTGCATCGAGTGTGACGCCTGTGCCGATGCCTGCCCGGTGAGCTGCATCAACTTTGTCGACAACGGCACTGAGGAGGATCTGCGCACCCGGCTGAAGGCACCGGCTGCCAACCGCAGCCAGGCTCTGTATGTTTCTGCACCGCTTGGTACCGGCAGGGTCATGGTCAAGGACGAGAATGTCTGTCTGCACTGTTCGATCTGTGCCGAACGGTGTCCGACCGCGGCCTGGGAGATGCAGAAGTTTTTCTATCAATCAGCACGAGCGGGGCAGCCATGAAGCCACTGAACAGGATAAATGATTTTGTTGTCTCTTTTGCCACGATCAACGGTTCCGGATCGGCCAGCGCCAACAACCTCTTTGCCAAGGTTGTCTTTCGTCTGGGGGTTCCGGTCAGTCCCAAAAACATCTTTCCCTCCAATATCCAGGGGTTGCCGACCTGGTACGAGGTTCGCGTCAGCGAGCAGGGGTACGTCGGCCGGCGGGGCGATGTTGATCTGATGGTTGCGGTGAACGGCCAGACTCTGCGCCGGGATTACGACAGCGTTGTCAGCGGCGGGTACTTTGTCTACGATTCCTCCAAACCGTTGCCCGAGGATTTTCAGCGAGACGATGTGGTCACCATTGGTATTCCCATGACCCGGCTGGTCACAGAGGCCATCGACAAACCCAAGATGCGGCCGTTGTTGAGAAATATCGTCTATGTGGGCGGCCTGGCGGCTCTGCTCGATATGGAGCCTGATCCGTTTGTCGATGCCTTGAACAGCCAGTACCGGAAGAATGTACAACTTGCAGAACCCAACATCCAGGCCCTGCAACTGGGATACACCTATGTCCGTCAGCACTATCCCGATACCTGTCAGCTGAAGGTGCAGCCCCGGGACCGCACCGGTGACGCCATCATGATGGACGGCAACACAGCCATGGCACTGGGTGCGATCTATGGCGGTGCCACAGTGGTGGGCTGGTATCCGATCACCCCTTCAACCTCGATCGTCGAGGCCTTTGGCAGGTACGTGCAGAAGTTTCGTCTGGAAGAGGACGGGCGTTGCAAGGCCGCCATTGTGCAGGCAGAGGATGAGCTGGCCGCCATTGGTATTGTCATCGGCGCCACCTGGAACGGTGCCCGTGCCTTTACCGCCACCTCCGGGCCGGGCATCTCCCTGATGACCGAGTTTCTGGGGCTGGCCTATTTTGCCGAGATTCCGGCGGTTGTGATCGATGTGCAGCGGGCCGGGCCCTCCACAGGCATGCCGACCCGAACCCAGCAGTCCGATCTTCTGGCCTGTGCCTATGCCTCCCACGGCGATACAAAGCACCCGTTGCTCTTTCCCGGTGATCCGCGGGAATGCTTTGAGATGACTGCTGCTGCCTTTGATTACGCAGACCGGCTGCAGACCCCGGTGATTGTGCTGAGCGACCTTGACCTGGGTATGAACGACCACTTCAGTCCACCGCTTGCCTGGGATCCGCAGCATCGCTATGACCGGGGCAAGGTGCTTGATGCCGAACAGCTCGATGCCCTGACCGAGCGCTGGGGGCGGTACCGGGATGTTGACGGCGATGGGATCTGTTTTCGGACCTACCCCGGCACCCACCCCGACAAGGGGGTCTACTTTACCCGGGGTACCTCCCGTGATGAGTACTCAGCCTACACCGAGGACAGCGGCGCCTACACCCGCAACATGCAGCGTCTTTTGAAGAAGTGGGAGACGGCCAAAGAGGTGTTGCCCAAACCGGAGATAACCATTGCCCGGAAAGATGCCCGGGTGGGAGTGATCTTTTACGGCAGCACAACACCGGTTGTCCATGAGGTGATCGATCAGCTCCAGCAGCGCGGTTGCCCGGTAAACAGCATGCGTATCCGCGCCTTTCCCTTTCAGCAGGAGGTGTGGGACTTTATCCGTACCCATGAACTGGTGATTGTTATTGAGCAGAACCGGGACGGCCAGATGCGCACACTCCTTATCAACGAAGGTGATGTCCCGCCGCAGACCCTTCTTTCTGTGGTGCACTATAACGGGTTGCCGATCGCCGGCCGTGAACTCATCGTTACCCTGGAAGAGACCTTGGCTGCCCATGGTCTTGTCGTCGCTGCAACTTCCAATGAAACAGGAGGCGTATCATGACTTTTTTCCGTCCAGCCTTTCGTCATCCCGACCTGCCGCCCAATGCCGCCGGTTTTTACCGCCGTGACTACGAGGGTGGTCTCTCCACACTCTGTGCCGGCTGTGGACATGATTCGATCTGCAACGCCATCATCGACGCCTGCTTTGAACTGGCCCTGCCTCCACAGCGCATTGCCAAACTGTCCGGTATCGGCTGTTCGTCAAAAACACCGGCCTACTATCTTGGCAGATCGCACGGCTTCAACTCAGTGCACGGGCGCATGCCCTCCATTGCCACCGGGGCCAACATGGCCAACCGCGATCTGATCTACCTGGGTGTGTCCGGCGACGGTGATACCGCCTCCATCGGGATGGGGCAGTTTGTGCACGCAGCCCGGCGCAACCTGAACATGACCTACATCGTGATGAACAACGGCTGTTATGGTCTTACCAAGGGACAGTTTTCAGCCACTGCCGACAAGGGGTCCAAAAGTAAACAGGGCAATGTCAACCTGCTTGAGTCCATTGATCTGTGCGAGCTGGCCATCCAGCTGGGTGCCGGTTTTGTGGCCCGCAGCTTTTCAGGTGACAAGGCGCAGCTGGTACCGCTGATCAAGGCCGGGCTTTCCCACCACGGGCTGTCGTTTATCGATGTGATCTCCCCCTGTGTGACCTTTAACAACAATCCGGAGTCAACCAAGAGCTATCACTGGGTGCGCGAGCACAGTGAAGCGACCGGTACCTTTGATTTTGTCCCGTTTCGCCAGACCATCACTGCCGACTATGCCGACGATACAGTGCAGGAGGTGGTGCTGCATGACAGCTCGGTGATCCACCTGCATAAGCATCCCAATGGGCCGGACATCACCGATCGCCGGCAGGCCATTGACAACCTGGAAGATCATAAGGAGCAGGGCGTGATCCTCACCGGTGTGCTGTACGTGAACCCGGATTCCCAGGATACCCACGATATCCTGCAGACAAGTGTACGACCCCTGAACAGCCTGACCGAGGCTGACCTGTGTCCGGGAGCTCAGGCCCTGGAGGCTGTGAATACCGCGCACCGGTAGATGGACGGGCGGTTTTTGTCTGTTGTGATCGGGCAGGTACAGGTGCCGCCGGCAGCGGCACGGCACTATTCCCCTGTATTGACACCTGCCGGCCAAAGCGGGTACACAGTGGACAGTTGGCGTAACTTTTAACTTCCTGGTGGTGTGTATGCGTTTTTCCCTTTCTTTTTTTGCTGTTTCCGGCCGGCAGCAGGTGCCGTGTTTCTTGTTGTCTTTTGCCGCTCTTCGTCGACAGTTGCTGCTCTGTTGCCTGGCATTGACGTTTTTTGGTCTGAGCGCCTGTGCTGACCAGCCGGTGTACGTTGCCTCCCCGAAAATCGCCCAACCACCTTTGACGCCGACACCGGCTCCACCCGCCTGTGTCGGTTCGTACCATGCCGGACAGCTGTCAGGTGATTTTGCCGGTTATCCCGATCTGGAAGAGTTTGTTGAGCTGATGGTGCAAAAGCACGGGTTTGAACGTGAGTACCTGTTCGGCCTCCTTTCCCAGGCCCGACGAAAGGACTGGACACTCAACTATTACGCTCAGTCGGACCAGGCAACCAAAAGAGGGCCCACGGTCGGCGGCTGGACCAGTTACCGGGCTAAATTTCTTCATGAGCGTCATATCAATGCCGGAGTGGCGTTTGCCCGGCGCCACCAGGCACCCCTGCAGCGTGCTGCCAGGATGTATGGTGTACCGCAGGAGTACATCCTGGGTATTCTGGCTGTGGAAACAAATTTTGGTGCCTTTGTCGGCAAAGACCGGGTACTGGATGCCCTGACCACTTTAGGCTTTGATTACACGCGGCGCGGGCAGTACTTTCGCGGCGAGCTGGAGAGTTTTCTGCTGATGACCCGGAAAGAGAGGATGGACCCGGCCAGGCCGGTGGGCTCGTTTGCCGGGGCCATGGGACTTGGCCAGTTTATGCCGACCAGCTTTCTGAAGTGGGCGGTTGACTTTAACGGTGACGGACGTAAGGACCTGTGGGATCCGGAAGATGCCATCGGCAGTATTGCCAACTACTTTGTGCAGCACGGCTGGCAACCCGGCCAGGCTGTGGTTACACCGTTACACTCTGATGGCCGGCCGGTTCTGTTGAAGCCGGGGTATGACAGCAGATACTCTTTAGCTGAGTTGCGGCAGGCCGGTCTGACCCCGGTCCGTCCCTGCAGCAGTGATAACGCGCTGAGCCTCCTGCTGCTGCGGCATCAGCGGGCTGATCAGTACCTGATCGGTCACCCGAACTTCTACACGATCACCCGCTATAACAACAGTACCTACTATGCCATGGCAGTGCATGAGCTGGCCGTAACCTTTAAAAAGATGTTGTAGGGTTTACCGATCCGTATGGTCTGGATAGATAATAGACAGATAGAATACAAAGAGGCGTATCGAACATCGATACGCCTCTTCTTGTTTGATTCCTGTACTTGTTTGAGCTGGTTGTTACAGGAACAGATAGACAGCCGCCAGACCGGTCAGCGACATGGTGATGGTATAGGGAAGGGCAAGGTACACCATGCGACCATAGGAGAGCCGGATAACCGGAGCAAGTGCCGAGGTCAGGAGGAAGAGGAAGGCGGCCTGACCGTTGGGGGTGGCAACACTGGGAATGTTGGTGCCGGTGGTGATGGCCACTGCGAGCTTGTCATACTGATGCATCAGGGCCGCCGCCTGATCTGCTGCAGCCTGTGGCAGATTGCCCAGAATCTCTTTGCGGGCAACGTGCGGGTCGGTGAGCTTGTTGAGCAGCTCTTCACCGCTCATCCCGATATCTGCGATCGCACCCAGCATCTCGACAAAATGAATCTTCGTTTCCGAGACATAGACCGTGGCCACGAATACGTTGTCGGAAATAGCAGAGAGCAGGCCGTTGGCAATATAGTAGGCAACCAGCTGCGCCTGTCCTTTGACGCTTAACACATAGGTGATCACCGGAGCAAACAGGTGCTGGTCGTGAATAACAGCGACAATGGCAAAGAACACCACTAAGAGAGCGGTAAACGGCAGGGCCTCCTCAAAGGCATGGCCGATCTGATGTTCTTCAGTGATGCCGTTTAAGCTGGTGAGCAGAACAATAACCGACAGACCGATCAAACCGACTGCCGCCATATGGAACGCCAGGGCTATGATGAGCCAGAGACCGGCAAGTGCCTGAACCGCCAGCTGCAGCTTCCCCCTGGTGCCACGTTTTTCTTCCATTTTGATGGCTGTTTCCAGCAGGTGCGAACGGATATGACCCGGCAGTTTGTGGCCGTAACCGAACCACCCTTTTTTCTCCACCAGGTAGCAGGTGCCCATACCAACGATCAGTACAGGCAGGGAGACCGGTGCTACATTGATAAAGAAGGTCGCAAAGCTCCAGCCCAGTTCACTGCCGATAAGAAGGTTCTGCGGCTCGCCCACCAGTGTACACACACCACCAAGTGCTGTGCCCACGGCACCGTGCATCATCAGGTTGCGGAGAAAACGGCGGAACTGCTGCAGGTCTTCCCGTTCTTTTTCCTTAAGGGCCAGGTCGCTGGCCAGATCATGGGGGCCGGTTCCTTCTTTTCCGGAAACAAATCGGTGGTAGATGTCATAAAATCCGTAGGCTACCGCAATGATAACGGCGGTCACGGTGAGTGCATCAAGAAAGGCGGAAAGAAAGGCGCTGGTAAAGCAGAAGAGCAGGGAGATGGCGATTTTAGACTGCACCCGGACCAGGATACGGGTGAAGGTGAAACGAAGGAAGTCTTTCATGAAGTAGATGCCGGCTACCATGAAGATCAACAGCAGGATGACTTCAAAGTTGTTGAGCGTCTCCTGGTAGACGGTATTCGGATTGGTCATGCCGATGAAAACCGCCTCCAGTGCCAGCAGCCCGCCTGCGGGTAAAGGATAACACTTGAGCGCCATTGCCAGGGTGAAGATAAACTGACCGATCAGTACCCAGCCGGCAATGAATGAGCCGTAGTATTTGAGTATGAACGGGTTGGCAATAAGAAAGGCCAGGATGACCAGTTTGTACCAGAGCGGCGAATTGCCAAGGAAGTTGCGCGTAAAGGCGCGGGGGTAAGACTGGGGCATGTACATTCTCCTCGGTTAAAAAAATGATGAGGATCGAAGAGCCTGAGGCGCAACGATCGACCTGGAAGTTACATCACAGTCGGCCGATACAGATGTTGACGGGCCGAAAGGCGGGGAAGAGCGGTATGTTGTTTGGTTACCCACCCGTTCTGCAGGTGAGGGCGGGGACCCGTTGGCCATACTGCTTGCCCTGAACTTCAAGAACAGCCTTGTCGATGGCACCGCCGGCTGTCTTCAATGTTCGTGCAGCAGTTCGTTCAATTGGTGAAAGTGAACAAATTGAATCAGCCGATTGGTGGTCATCGTCATTTTTTTGCCTGTTGACTGACACAGTTCGATACCATGTTCAGCCGCTTGGTTCAATCAGAACCAGACGGTTTCAAGCGCCATGCTATTGTTTTTTCGGCAAGAAACGGTGTAACTGTTTCATAGTGTTTCGGCACCTGCCAGGGAAGACGTTCGAGATGCACGGTTTTTGCCGGTGGCGTGATCCGGTAGAAACGTTGCGCATTGGTGCTGACAAAGGCGGAGAGTCTGTCCAGGCAGTCGGCCTCTTCAAACAGCTGTACCAGGGCAGGCAGGGCCACCGGCGCAGAAAAAACACCGGCAGCGCAACCGAGACATTCCTTGCGGTGTCTGGGATGAGGGGCGGAATCAGAGCCGAACATGAGGCGGGGATGCCCATCCAGGACTGCCCGGCGCAGGGCCTCGCGGTCACGGGGGGTTTTGGCTATGGGTTTACAGAAGAGATCGGGTTGCAGCAGATCACCGGCCACATCATCCAGGGTGATCAGCAGGTGATGGAGGGTGATGGTGGCGGCCACGTTGTCAAATCGGTCGAGCAATGTGAGGGCGTCAGCGGTGGTTATGTGCTCCATGACGATGCGCAGACGGGGAAAGGTTGTGGCAAGCCGTTCATAGACAGGTAAAAATTCTTGTTCCCTGTCCATGACAAAGCCACTGCTTTCACCATGGATCAACAGCGGAATGTCCAACTCTTCCAGAAGGGCGACGGTTTTTTCTATCTGGTCGAAATTGCGGACACCGGCTTCGCTCTGTGTCGTGATACCGGCGGGATATAACTTGAGGCCGATGATTGCATCTCTGGCGGCCATGAGTTCCTGTTGTGAGTAGTCCCGGAAAAAGAGGGTCATGTAGGGGTGAAAGACGGCACCATCGCAGGCTGTCAGGATAGCTGAACGATACGCTCGCAGCCGCTGCAGGCTGTCAACGGGCTCCACCAGGTTCGGCATGATGACGCCACCGGCGAACTGGGCGGCACTGAACGGGGCGACCAGGGTCAGCATCTCCTGTTCCCGCAGGTGAAGATGCATGTCAAGAGGGGTTTCTAGCGTAATTTCCATGAGTTGACTCCTGTAAAAAAGAGATTGCCCGGCAATGATCAATCGTGTGCATGTAGATGTGTGCGTCCGGGTGCTGATTGTGCAAAGTTATGCTCAGACCTCGGTCTGCACACCGGACTGTTCGGCTCGGACTTGCTGGGCACTGCTCTCTGGTGGTTCCATGTTTTGTGGTTTTACGCTATAAAAATGGACCTTTGGAGCGTTTATTATCTGGTCGGCAGGTGTGTGGGCAGGTGTTTTGGGCGGAATATACAGGATTTTCACTTCGAGTTGTGCAAAATGGGCAAGATGAAAAACATCTTGAACAGGCATTTTTTTGCCTATATAGACAGGCTAGATACATCTTGTTTTTTTACGCAACAGAACGACAGAAGTTTGTCCATATGCAGACGTAGGCAGTTAATAGAATTTTAAGGAGGTGGCGAATGAAGTCAAAGGTCGTTGACGGTAGCGTTCATCTGCTGAACAGCGTGAACCGTAGAGATTTCATGAAATTCTGCACGGCCGTGGCTGCGTCAATGGGATTGCCGATGACGGTGGTTCCTCAGATTGCCGAAGCGGTTACCTCACCGAAGAGACCTTCTGTGATCTGGCTTTCCGGCCAGCAGTGCACCGGCTGTGTGGAGAGCCTGCTCCGCACCGGCCACCCGACGTTGGAAACTCTGATCCTTGATCTGATTTCCCTTGAGTACTCTGAAACACTCAATGCCGGAGCCGGGCATCAGGCGGAAGCACATCTGGCCAGGGCCATTGAAGAGAACAAGGGCAAGTTCATACTCGTGGTGGACGGCTCCATCCCGGTCAAAGACGGCGGAGTCTACTGTATGATCGGCGGCAGGCCGGTGGTGGATATCTTAAAAGAGATGGCACCTCTTGCCGCCGCGGTTATTGCCATCGGTTCCTGTGCGGCCTGGGGCGGGGTTCCTTCGGCAGATCCCAACCCGACAGGGGCGACTCCGGTGTACGAGATTCTCAAACCGCAGAACATACCGGTGGTCAACATTCCCGGTTGCCCGCCCAACCCGTACAACTTTCTCTCAACAGTTATTCATTTTCTGACCTTCGGCAAGTTGCCCGCACTGGACGACAAGGGCCGCCCCATGTTTGCCTACAGTCGTATTATCCACGAGAACTGTGAGCGCCGACCCCATTTTGATGCCGGTCGTTTTGCCGAGGAGTTCGGTGATGCCGGTCATCGTCAGGGCTACTGTCTCTACAAACTCGGCTGTAAGGGACCGGAGACATATAATAACTGCTCCAGTCTGGACTATAACGACACGCCCGGCTGCTGGCCGGTGGCAACCGGAGCCCCCTGTTTTGGCTGCTCTGAGGAGAAAGTCGGCTTCCATGTCCCGTTATTTACCAAAGCCAAGGTCGTTTTTCCCACCCCGCCTGCTCAGCAGCCTGCGACAGTCCCTGAGAAAGGTTCGGGTGCCAAGAATTTTGCCTATGGGGTTGCCGGAGCGGCTGTAGGCGCAGCGGCTGTTGCTCTTTCCCAGAGAGGCGGCAAGGGTGATGATTCCTCACAGGCAGGAGGATGACAGCATGACGATCAACAGACGAGACTTTCTTAAGTTTTCCGCCGGAACGGGGCTGGTGCTCTCGGCCGGGGCCGAGTCTGCCCGGGCGGCAAAGACTCCGGAACTACCACCCGAAGCGGTCGGTATCCTCTATGACTCAACGCTGTGCATTGGCTGTATGTCGTGCATGGTCAACTGCAAAAAGGCCAACTCCGAGCCCGGCGGTGCGCTCTTCCATAAAAAAACTGCAGGCCAAATTCCCTTCGAATACACTGAAGAAGACCATATTTACGATGCACCCGAGAGTCTGTCCGCCAAAACTCTGTGCATCATAAAGGCTCTGTACAACGAAGAGACGGCTGCACCGGTCAACCCCGGTGAGCAGAGCAAGAGCTTCATCAAGATGCACTGTCTGCACTGTCTTGAACCGGCCTGTGTTGCTGTGTGTCCGGTGGCGGCACTGCAGAAAAATCCGGAGACCGGTATTGTCACCTACAACAAAAACCGGTGCTTTGGTTGTCGGTACTGTCAGGTTGCCTGCCCATTCGGCATACCGATGTACGAGTGGGAAAAGGCGTCTCCTTCCGTGGTCAAGTGTCAGCTGTGCAACCATCTCTATGCCCAGGGCAGGTATTCGGCCTGCTGTGAGTTCTGTCCGACCGGTGCTTCGATTTTCGGCAAAGTGAAGGATCTGCAGGCGGAGGCTCAGCGACGTCTGGCGCTGAAACCCGGCGACGTGTATGCGTATCCGGTGAAGCGGGTCGACGGTGACGAGCGTACCGAAAAGGTTGTTGATACCTATGTCAATCATATCTACGGCCTTAACGAAGCCGGTGGCACCCAGTATCTCTTCCTGGCCGGAGTCAGCTTTGACAAGCTGGGCTTCAATCCCAGGATCACAGACCAGGTGTATCCTGATTTCACGTGGGATTACGTTTCTCATGTTCCCGCACTGATCGGCGCTCTGCTGGTGGCCGGCACGGTGACCCGACTGGTGACCCAGAGGTTGGACAAGAAGAAGAACGATGCCGACCAGGGGGATGATGCATCCTGATAAGCCTTGTTCACGGCAGGTATGATTTTGATGAAATCTCCCTCAAGGAGCGTATAAAGGAGAACGCACATGACCAAAAAAATAACCATTGATCCGGTTACCAGAATCGAGGGGCATCTACGGATTGACTGTGAAATCGATAACGGCAAGGTGTCCAATGCCTGGTCTTCCGGTCAGATGTGGCGGGGAATTGAGATCATCCTTCAGGGGCGTGATCCCCGGGATGCCTGGGCGTACACCCAGCGTATCTGTGGTGTCTGTACCACGGTGCACGCCGTGGCCTCGGTCCGTGCCGTTGAGGATGCCCTGAAGATGGAGGTCCCGCTCAATGCCCAGTATATCAGGAATATGATCATCGGTGCCCACAACATCTTTGACCATATGGTGCATTTCTACCAGCTCAGTGCTCTGGATTGGGTTGATATCGTGTCAGCCACCACGGCTGATGTCGAGGCAACAGCTGCATTGGGGCAGCGGCTGTCCGACTGGAAAGGCAACAGCGTTCAGGAGATCAGGGCAACACAGGATCGCCTGAAAAAATTCATCAGCTCCGGCCAGTTAGGTATTTTTGCCAGCGGTTACTGGGGACATCCGGCAATGAAACTGTCGCCGGAGGTGAATCTGCTGGCTGTTACCCATTATTTTCAGGCGTTGACCTGCCAGCGTAAGGTCAATCAGATTGTGGCCATTCTCGGCAGTAAGACGCCGCATATTCAGAACCTGGTGGTTGGTGGTGTGACCAACCCCCTTAACCCGGACAGTCCGGCCAATCTCACCATTGAGAAGCTCTTTCACATCAAGACCGTCATCGATGAGGTCGGTGATTTTATCAGACAGGCCATGCTCACCGATGTGGCGGCAATAGGTGCCTTTTATGCGGATTGGACCACCTATGGTGCCGGAGTAACCAATTATCTGGCAGTGCCCGATATGCCGATGGACACCAAGGGCACTGTCTATACCCTGCCGGGAGGATATATCCCGGACGGAGATGTATCCAGATTTACCCCACTGGTCACCCAGCATGAGAAGACGCTGTATGACGGCGTCAAAGAGTCGATTAAACATGCCTGGTACAACGGCAACTGGGATCGTTCACCTTTTGAGGGCGAAACCGTGCCCAACTACACCGGCTTTGATCCTGAGAAGAAGTACTCCTGGGTCAAGGCACCGACATACCTGGGGAAACCGGCACAGGTCGGTCCACTGGCTCATGTGCTGACCATGTACCTTGCCGGGCATGCGACCACCCAGAAGTATGTGGACCAGACCTTAAAGACGGTCTCAGCCATTGCGGGCACCACGGTGGGAATCGATGCACTGCATTCAACCATCGGCCGGATCGCCGCTCGTGTGATACGCAGTGCTGTGCTTCATGAAACCCTTACCATTCAATGGCAGGCCCTGATCGACAATATCGGTAAGGGCGACCTGAACACCTTCAATCCGCCTGTGTTCCCAAGAGGTGAACAACGCGGTATCGGTTTTCATGAGGCCTCCCGTGGCATGCTCTCCCACTGGGTGATCATTGAAAACGGGAAGATCAGGAACTATCAGGCGGTGGTACCCTCCACCTGGAACGCCGGGCCGAGAAATGATCAGGGTGCCCTTGGACCGTATGAGGCCTCGCTGGTGGGGAACCCGGTTGCCGATCCTGAACTTCCTCTTGAGGTGCTGCGCACTATCCACTCGTTTGATCCCTGTATAGCCTGTGCCATACACCTGGTTGACGGGAAGAAAACGCCGCTTGCCAAGGTGAAAGTGCTGTGACAGCACCACAGGAAGTGAAAACATTAGTGCTCGGCATAGGGAATCTGCTCATCGGCGATGAGGGGGTCGGCTGTCGGACGGTTGCCGAACTGAACCGGCGGTACTCGCTGCCTGCGTCAGTGGAATGTGTTGATGGCGGGACGGCCGGTTTTGAGCTGCTTGGTCTCCTGGACAACAGGGAGCAGGTTATCTTGATCGATGCCCTGCAAGACGGTCGGGAGCCCGGTGCGGTCATCAGAGTGGAGGGTGAACATGTGCCCCGGGCTTTCCTCATCCGCACCACCCCCCATCAGCTGGGAATCTGCGATGTTCTGGCAACAGCGCAACTCACCGGCACCATGCCGAAACACCTGACCCTGTACGGTATTGAGCCGAAACAGCTTGATGTCGGCATCGGCCTGTCACCCGAGGTGGAGGCCGGAATGGAGAAAACAATCCGTGCAGTTGTCGATCAACTCCGTCACATTGGCTATGAGGTGAAACACAATGGAATCGAATCCGCACATTAAAACGTGGACACCGGCAACCATTGTTATGGTTGTCCTGATTATCCTCGGCAGTGCTGTCGCTGTGTACCGGATGCTTTACGGCCTGGGAGCGGCGACCAACCTGAACGACGGTTATCCCTGGGGTTTTTGGCTCGGGCTGGATGTGCTCGGCGGTGTTGCCATGGCTGCCGGCGGTTTCATCATCGCCTGCGCCGTATACCTCTTTAACTGGAAGAAATACCGTCCCATCGTTCGTCCGGCCATTCTCACGGCCTTTTTAGGTTACCTGATGGCGGTCATTGCCCTGTTCTTTGATATCGGCCATCCCTTTCGTCTGGCGCATCCCGCTGTTATGTGGCAGTACCACTCGGTCATGTGGGTTGTGGCCATGCACGTTATCTTTTACACCACCACCCTGGGGCTTGAGTTCAGCCCCATGCTCTTTGAACGACTCGGCTGGAACCGGGCACTGAAGGCGGTCAATAAAATCATGATTGGTGCCGTCATTTTCGGGGTCATGCTCTCCACCCTGCACCAGTCATCCCTTGGTGCTGTCTTTTTGATTGCACCGTCAAAGATGTCACCCCTGTGGTGGGACACCAAGTTGCCGTTTCATTTTCTCGTGTCTGCTGTAGCCATGGGGTTGTCCATGGTCAGCTTTGAGACGATGCTCAGTTACAAGTTCCTGAAGCATAAGGTCGACAAGGAGGTCTTTTACGGACTGGCCCGCGGCAGCCTGATTGTGCTGAGTTTTTATCTTCTGCTCAAGGTCTATCAGCTGTTTGCCGTGGCCGGCCCGGGAATGGCCTTTGATGGCTCTGTTGAGGGCAATATGTATCTTCTGGAGATGCTGATCGGTGTTATTATCCCCATCGCTGTTCTCTGCGTCAAAAAGTACCGCACCAACCTCGGCATCGTCTTTTCGGTCAATATGCTGGTCATTGCCGGTGTCCTTCTGAACAGGCTGAATGTCTGTCTGTTCAGCATGGAACAGTACAACACCTGGAGGGGGGTGACCTATGGGCCTTCCTGGATGGAATTTCTTCTCTCGCTGGGTATTATTTCTCTGGGGGTTTTTCTGTACAAGATGTCAGCAAAACATCTTCCGCTTTTCTCCCACTAAAGCCGCCTGACCCGCATCCGGTTGTATAGGGCCGGATGCGGTTACCGGCAAGGCGTCCGCACGGAGAAGTTTTTATTCTCCTTCTTCTTCGTGCGGATCCTGTGGTGGACAATCAGCAGTAGAACCGGGCTTGATAAGCCCAAGGAGTGATGGGTATGCGCCGTATGCAAAAGATATGGACAGGGCTGTTGTTTACCCTTATCGGCAGTCTGGCGGCCGGTTCAGTCCTCGCCGAAGAGGGGTGTAAAAACCTGCTGCAGAACAGATGTGCCTCCTGTCATCAGGTCAACTATATCTGTCCCAAAATGGAGTCGAACAGCGGTGTCATCTATTGGAAATGGGTGATGCATACCATGATCAAAGAGGGCGCTGAGCTGAGTGACCAGGAGAGTGCTCAACTGGTCACCTGTTTGAGTTCACGTGATTCCCAGGCACGTTCTCTCTGTCCTGAGAAGCCTTAGATAAAAGGAGGGCGGCCCTGTCCGGAACCTCAGCCGGATCGGCCTTTGCCTTTGTTTTGGGTTGGCTGGATATCTTCTGGTTATTTTTCAGGCAGTGAACAGATGTTCAGCCAGCTCTGAGACCCCGCGGACCGCGAGTACTCTCATCTTCTCTTTTTTGCTGCTTTGCAGTTGACGTGCGGATGACTCCGGCATGAGAAAGGTCTGGAAACCCAATCGTCCGGCTTCCCGCACCCGCTGCTCCATCTGTCCCACGGCCCGTACTTCCCCGGCCAGACCGATTTCACCACAGACCACCGTATTAGCGTCAATAGGTTTGTCAAGATAGCTGGACAGCAGTGCCGCAACCACTCCAAGGTCAAGAGCCGGTTCGCTGATCCGGATACCACCGGCAATGTTCAGGAAAATATCGTGGTCGTAGAGCGCGATGCCCAGTTTTTTTTCCAGTACAGCTGTGAGCAGGGCTAACCGCTGCGGATCAGCGCCAATGGCTGTTCTTCTGGCAGTGCCCAGACTGGAGCGGCTGACCAGGGCCTGAACTTCGACCAGGATGGGACGGGTTCCCTCAACACTGGGCAGCACAACAGAACCGGAGACATTGACTGGTCGTTCGGCAAGAAAAAGTGCCGAGGGATTGCTCACCTCGACCAGACCGCTGTCCTGCATCTCAAAGACGCCGATCTCATTGGTTGAGCCGAACCGATTTTTCACGGTGCGGAGAATACGAAACACCTGGCCGCGATCACCCTCGAAGTAGAGGACCGTATCAACCATATGCTCCAGGACCCGCGGACCGGCAATGGCGCCGTCTTTTGTCACGTGCCCGACCAGCAGAACGGGTATGTGATTGATTTTGGCCAGTTGCAGCAACCGGGCGGTTGCTTCACGCACCTGGGTGACAGAGCCCGGTGCTGATCCGACCTCTTCACTGTACATGGTTTGAATGGAGTCAACCGCCATCAGCGCGGGGTGCATCCGGCCGGCGAGATCAATAATCGCTTCCACACTGTTCTCCGTGGAGATGGAGATGTTGTGTCCGGAAATTTTAAGACGTTCGGCACGCATCCGGATCTGTGCTGCCGACTCTTCACCTGTGACGTACAGCATCTGCAGGTTCTTGGCAGCCAGTGAGGCCAGCAGCTGGAGAATGAGGGTCGACTTGCCGATGCCGGGATCACCGCCGATCAGGACCAGGGAGCCGGGAACAATGCCGCCGCCAAGCACCCTGTCCATCTCGCCGATTCCTGTGATCAGACGGGTGTTCTCTTCAGTGGTCGTCATGTGTAAAGGCTGGGCTATAGCAGTCTGACGACCGGCGGAAGAGAGCTGTGTCTGTTGGTGTTCGGTGAGGCTGTCCCAGGCACCGCAGTCCGGGCAGCGACCCAGCCATTTACGGCTTTCAAGCCCGCACTGCCCGCATACGAAGAACGGTGAGTTTTTCTTGGCTGTTTGCATAGGTGATCTGCTCTGCATGGAGGATGGCAAGGCGACGGGAACGAGGGGAATGCGCGTGTATGGCTGTTGAACTGCGCTTTGCCGGTAGTGCATTTTGCATTCCTGGTCGTTTGCAGTATATTGGGGTGTATACAATGATCTGCAGATGTGTGCAAGTTCGTGTACATTCCTTTTTAAGCACGGTTTTTCTGCATTGTTTTTACCGCGACGATCGGTACGATGAAAAGACAGTCGTTTATGCAACTGTGAGGAGCCTTCCAATGCACTATGTGGCGACCAAGATCTGTCGGGCCAGCGAAATCGGCTACAACGGCAACCTGTTCGGTGGGGCCATGCTGTCCTGGCTTGACGAGGCAGGGGCTGCCTTTGCCGGTTATCTCTGCCGCACACCGAATATGGTGACGCTGAAGATGGACGAGGTGCGGTTTAAACGACCGGTGAAAATCAGTCATCACGTTCGTATCTATGCCAGGGTGTACCAGGTGGGGACCACCTCTCTGACCATCGATGTTGAGGCAAGACGGTTCGATTTTACAAAAGATCTCGAAGAAATTGTCTGTTCAACCCGAATAGTGTATGTAAAAATTGACGATCAGGGGCAGGCTGCGGCCATTGATCCACATCTTCGGGCCACCATGGAGACTGCAACCCTGGCTGACCTGATGCAGCGGTTATGAAGCATCATCAACAGCAGGTAGAATAGATTGTTCAATGTACGAATAAAGGAGAAAGACTGATGGATATGCAAACAGTTCGTGAAAATGCCCGCAAAAAACTCAAGGGATACTGCCGGGTCTGCCCGGTATGCGATGGCCGCGTCTGTGCCGGAGAAGTCCCCGGCATGGGGGGATTGGGTACCGCCTCTTCATTTAAGGCCAATGTTGAGGCCCTGGCCAGGGTCCGTCTGCAGATGCGAACTATCCATCCTGTGAAGGAGCCTGAGCTGTCTTTCAGTCTCTGGGGAAAAAAGCTGGCCATGCCGATACTGGTGGCTCCGATGACCGGCACAACGTACAACATGGGCGGCGCCATGTCTGAGGAGGAGTTTATCACCGAACTGGTTGCCGGTGCACAGCAGGCCGGTTCGCTCACCATGACCGGCGACGGAGCCGACCCCGCCATGTTCGGCAGTGGACTTAAAGTCGGTGCGGCAAATCAGGGAAGTACAATCGCCATTATCAAGCCGAGAGAACAGGCGGTGGTTGTCCAGTATCTTGGTGAGGCGGAAAGTGCCGGTGTACTGGCGGCAGGCATGGATATCGACGGTGCCGGGCTGGTGACCATGGCCATGAAAGGCCAGCCGGTCGGACCTAAAACATCGCAGGAGCTGCAGGAGGTGATTGCCGCCACCAGACTGCCTTTCATCGTGAAGGGAGTCATGACTGCTGATGAGGCCGAGCTGGTGGTGCAGGCCGGTGCGGATGCGATCGTGGTCTCCAACCACGGCGGTCGGGTGCTTGACTTCACCCCTGGGGCAGCTGATGTGCTGGCCGAAATTGCTGCCCGAGTAAAGGGCAAGGCCATTATTTTCGCTGACGGCGGTGTGCGCAGTGGCGCAGATGTGCTGAAATTGCTCGCCCTTGGTGCTGATGCGGTACTCATCGGCCGTCCGTTGGTGACGGCTGCCTTTGGCGGTGGTCGTGACGGTGTTGCCCTGATGCTGAATCAGTACAAAAACGAACTGCTGCAGGCCATGCTGCTGACCGGTACGGCCGATGTAACCAAGGTGTCCGCTGATATCCTTTATGCAGGAAAGGGGCTGGATCGCTGATCCGGTTCTGTTTCCGGTTGGATACGGTTGCAGGTGTAACTGTGGGCTGCGGTAACCTTCCCCGGCTCACAGTTCCACTCATTACAAGATATGCTGCGATGCATACCGTTTCTTTTTTTAAACTGGTGCTGCAGCTGCTTGCTGTCCCGGGTGCTGCCTGCAAGGGGCATCGGGACAGCATGTGTTTCAGTGGTACTGTATAAACACCCACCCCTTGTACGGTTTCAGTTGTTACTCTCCCCAGGAGGATCAGATGCGTAACGCCCCCTTGCTCCCCACGTGCAAAACCAAGATCGTCTGCACGATCGGTCCGGCCTCAGACTCGTTGGCAATGCTGGAACAGATGCTTGCTGCTGGAATGACCGTTGCCAGGCTGAACTTCTCACACAGCGATTTCAGCTACCATGGCCAGACGATTCGCCGTATTCGGCAGGCGGCTGCAAAGGTCAACCAGTCGGTGGCAATCATGGCTGATCTTCCCGGACCAAAGATCCGCATCGGTACCCTGGCTGCAGAACCGGTGGATCTTATTATTGGTGAGCGTTTTACGTTGACAACAGCAGAGATCGTCGGAGACGGCAAACGTGTCTCCGTAACGCTTCAGGAGTTGCCCCGGGTTGTTGTGCCGGGCAATATCCTGTTTATTAACGATGGGCTGATTCAGGTACAGGTTGAATCCATAGAGGGGGAAGAGGTGCACTGCCGGGTACTGGTCGGCGGCAGACTGCGTTCAAGAAAAGGCATCAATCTGCCCGGCATAGATTTAGGCATCTCTGCTTTTACGGAGCATGATCGCACCTGCATGCAGTTTGCCCTGGAAAACGGTGTGGATGCCATCAGTCAGTCGTTTGTCAACGATGCCGCCGACATAGTTGCCGTACGTGAAGCTGCGGCAGACATGGGCTATGCGCCCTTTATCATTGCCAAGATTGAGCGGGTCTCTATTTTAGATAAGATTGACGAGGTCATGGAAGCTGCCGATGGGGTGATGGTGGCACGCGGTGACCTGGGGGTCGAGGTGCCGATTGAGGAGATCGCCATCCTGCAGAAGACGATCACTGCCAAGGCAAATCAGTTCGGCAAGCCGGTGATCACCGCCACCCAGATGCTCGATTCCATGACCAGCAACCGCAGACCGACCCGTGCCGAGGCCACCGATGTGGCCAACGCCATCCTTGACGGGACTGACTGTGTGATGCTTTCTGAAGAGTCGGCCATGGGACGTTATCCCCTGGAATCGGTCCGGATGCTGACGCAGATAGCCAGGGCCACTGAGCCGCACCGTGCCCGGCAGGCCCACTGCAAGACACCGGAGCATCGGATATTCAGCGAGATTCGCGAGGTGGACTACATTGCCTTCAGCATCAACAACATCCTGGGGCAGACCGACACGGTAGCCGCTATCCTGGCGCCTACGGAAAGCGGTCTCACCGCCCGGCGACTGTCACGTTATCGTCTGTCAACCTGGATCCTGGGGGTCAGTTCCAACAAGAAGACCTGCCGGGAGCTCCTCTTTTCGTACGGTGTTTTCCCGATCTATGAACTCAACCATCCGGCGGACTGGACGGATTATGCCCGGGACTATGCGATCAAGTATCGGTTTGCCGGCAGCTGTATCATCCAGACCGAGGGACCCTGCCCGCAGAGCCCCCATCGTAATCACAAGATGGAAATTATTGATCTGCGCGAAATCCTCTGATTTGCTGGTTTGCTGTCTGCTGCTGCGGGTAATCAGGCTGTCTGTTCGTCCTTTAACAGTCCTGCCGCTCCCTGATCAAGGAACCAGAACAGTTCACCTTCCCGCGGCTGGATGAGCCGGGCTGGTACGGTGATCTTGCCGGTGCGGGGCTGGAGGATCGTGCGCACCATCTCGGCCTTGTTTTGACCGCTCACTAAAAACAGTGTACAGGCTCCCTGGTTAAGGATCGGGATGGTAAGAGTGACCCGGCTGAATTCCTCCTCCGGCCGACGGGCTACCGCTGTCCACCGGATTTCTTCGTGCAGTGCGGCCGAGGCAGGCAGCAGGGAGGCGGTGTGCCCGTCTTCACCAAGGCCGAGCACAATAAGATCGAAGCGTGGCTGTTGGGTGTCGAAAAAACGTTGCAGTTCAGCAGCATAGAGAGCAGCAGCATGCTCGGCACCCTGTTCACAGCGGGTGATGGGATGGACATGGGCCGGTGGCACCGGGACATGGTCGAGCAGGGCACTGCGGACCATGGTCTCATTGCGGCGTTCATCTCCGTCGGGCAGACAGCGTTCATCTCCCCAGAAGAAATGACAGGCATGCCATGGAATCTGCTCGGTCAGCGGTTTTTGAGCCAGCAGCTCGTAAGTACGGCGCGGTGTGCTGCCGCCTGCCAGCAACACAGAAAAGCGGCCATGATCGGCCAGTGCCGACCTGGCGCGTTCCGCAAAAAAAACAGCCGCCGCTTGGCTTAACAACTCTGCATCAGGATAAATGGTCATGGTCTTCATGGCGTTCATCCCCCACTGGTTGGCTGCAACCAGTTGTGCCGCTGACGGGCGATCATCAGATCGGCTGATTCCGGGCCCCAGGTACCGGCCGCATACTCGGAAAAGCCTGCAGTGGGGACAGCATCCCAGGCATGAAGAATCGGGCTGACCACCTGCCAGGCGCTTTCGACCTGATCGGCCCGCATAAACAGTGTGGCATCACCGCGAATGACATCAAGCAGCAGGGTCTCGTATGCCTCCGGTGCCGGAGTCCGGAAGGCCTCGTCATAGCGGAAGCGCATTTCAGCGGTACCCAGCAGCATACCTGTACCCGGCTGTTTGACCTGAATACGGGTACCGATGCCTTCCTCTGGCTGGATACGGATGACAATACGATTCTGCTGCCAGTTTTCCACCGCAGCAGCCGGGAAGAACTGATGGGGCGGCTCGTGGAACAGAACCGTGATTTCCGAGACCTTTGCCGGCATTCGTTTTCCGGTGCGAAGGTAGAAGGGTACTCCCTGCCAACGCCAGTTATCGATGTGAAAGGTGAAGGCACCGTAGGTTTCCGTGGTGGAGTCCGGAGCTACTTTTTCCTCCTCGCGGTATCCGGGCACTGATTTCCCCAGGATGGTCCCCTGGCGATACTGGCCCCGCACCGCCAACCGGTGAATGGCATCCGGGTGAAACGGCCGGATAGCACGCAGGACATCAACCTTCTTGTTACGGACATCATCGGCAGCAAACGAGATCGGCGGTTCCATGGCAACCAGGCAGAGCAGCTGGAGCAGGTGGTTCTGCACCATGTCACGCAGGGCACCGGCCTGGTCGTAGTAGTCGCCTCGCCCCTCTACGCCGACTGTTTCTGCAACCGTGATCTGCACCTGGTCGATATATCGCCGGTCCCAGATGGGTTCGAACAGGGAGTTGGCAAAGCGAAAGGCGAGGATGTTTTGTACTGTCCCCTTGCCGAGATAATGATCAATGCGGTAGATCTGCGATTCCACGAACATCTCACTTAAAAAACTGTTCAGATCCCGGGCTGAGGCAAGATCACGGCCAAAAGGTTTTTCAATAACCAACCGGTCGTGGACACAATCGCGACAGACGCCCAGACGCTGCAGCATGGCTGCCGCCGGTTTCATCATGGTTGGTGGTATGGCCAGATAGTAAATCCGGTTGGCCCGTTGTCCCCAGGCAGACTCGATTGCCTGCAGACGACTGCTGAGTGCCAGGCCGGAAACCGGATTGCTGACATCTTCGGCAAGATAGGAGAGGGTAGCGGCAAAGGTCTGCCACCTTTCCTCATCACCCACACCCCGGCGCGAAAACTGTTCCACACCTTCCCGCAGCTGCTCACGAAAGTTCTCGTCTGACAGCGGTCTGCGGGCAAGACCGATGATGGCGAGCTGCTCGGGAAGATACCGATCCAGGTGCAGGTTGTAGAGGGCCGGAATCAGTTTACGCTGAGCCAGGTCACCGGCGGCCCCGATGATGGTTATGATTGTGGGTGCAAATGGCTGCGGTCGCAACATGGCTCACCTCTCATCGGTTGAGGGTTCACTGTGACCGCCGAACTGCCACCGCAGGGCGGAGAGAAGCTGGTCGGCGAACCCGGCGCGGTCTCGTGAACTGAAGCGTTGAAACAGGGCGGCACTTAACACCGGCACTGGTACCCCTTCATCAATGGCGGCATGAATGGTCCAGCGTCCCTCACCGCTGTCGGATACCTGTCCGGAAAAACCAGCCAGATCCGGACTTTCGGTCAGGGCACGGGCGCACAGGTCGAGCAGCCAGGAAGGGATCACCGAGCCCCGTCGCCACAGTTCGGCAATATCAGCCAGGTTGAAGTTGTACTGATAGTATTCCGGGTGCTCCAAAGGGGTGGTTTCTGCATCATGCACCTGGGTGGTCTGGCCGATATCAGCGTGGCGAAGGATGTTGAAACCCTCGGCATAGGCTGCCATCATACCGTACTCGATACCGTTGTGGACCATCTTGACAAAGTGACCGGCCCCATTGGGACCGCAGTGCAGGTAACCGTTCTCCGCCGTTGAATCGGCTGTTCGCCCGGGAGTTGAGGGCACTTCACCACGGCCGGGTGCCAGATCACGAAATATCGGGTCAAGGTGACGTACAATTGCGGTTTCACCGCCGATCATCAGGCAGTAGCCGCGTTCCCGGCCCCACACACCGCCGCTGGTACCGACATCAAGAAAATGCAAACCGCGTTCCCGAAGGTGTTTCCCGCGTTGTACAGCACCATGGTATCTTGAGTTACCACCGTCAACAACGATGTCTCCGGGAGTCAACAGCGGCAAGACCTCCGCCAGTACGGCATCCACCGAGCCTGCCGGTACCATCAGCCAGACAACACGCGGTGTCTGCAGTTGCTTGATAAAGTCCGGGTAGGTATGGGTCCCTGTGGCTCCATCTGCCATAAGGGTAGCAACAGCCTCCGGTCGCCGGCCATACACAACGCATTGGTGCCCCCTGTCCAGCAGTCGGCGTACCATGTCACCGCCCATACGGCCGATTCCGATCATACCTATTTGCATTGTCTTTCCTCCACCTGGTTCCTGTTGTTCAAAAAAGTCGGTTGTCTGTACTCGTGGATCACGGCAGCCACCATGACAGGGTGTATCCGTTCCGGGAGATCTGCTGCACAAAAAAACACGGATGATCAAGCCGGGGCCCGGTTGTTTAACCAAGCGCAACATCGAGGATCATCATGGTGGTAAAACCAATCATCGTGGCTATGGTGACAAAGTCGATATTCTTGTGATTGCGTTGAGATTCCGGAACAAGTTCTTCAACCACCACAAAGATCATGGCACCGGCGGCAAAACAGAGGGCATAGGGCAGGATAAACTGCATTTTAATGACAAACAGTGCGCCCAGAACCCCGGCTATGGGTTCAACTATTCCCGATGCCTGGCCAAGAAAAAAACTTTTACCCCGACTCAGTCCTTCGCGGCGAAGCGGCATGGACACCGCTGTGCCTTCAGGAAGGTTTTGCAGACCGATACCGATGGTCAGGGCAATGGCTCCCCCCAGGGTGGCGGTCGGCAGCCCGGCTGAGACTGCACCGAAGGCAACACCCACGGCCAGCCCTTCGGGAATATTATGTAAGGTGATGGCTAAAACCAGTAAGGTGGAACGCTGCCATGAGGTTTTGATCCCTTCCTGTTCCGACCTGGCCATACTGGGATGAAGATGAGGCAGGATCTTGTCGGTCAGCCGCATGAAGATTCCACCGGCCATGAAACCGATGGCAGCGGTGAGCCAGGGGATGAGATCCAGTTGTTCGGCCATGGCGATTCCGGGAGCCAGCAACGACCAGAAGCTGGCGGCAATCATGACACCGGCGGCAAACCCGAGCATGCCGTCCAGTATCTTTGGCTTGATTTCACGCCCCAGAAAGACCAGAGCCGCACCGGCGGCAGTGAGTGCCCAGGTGAAGAGAGTAGCGAAGAATGCCTGTGTAACGGGGCTGAGGTTCTGTAGGTAGTCGATCATGGTCGTCTGGTTGCAGAGAAAGGTGGTTTGTTCAACACAGGGATCTGATGTCCCGATATGCGGTTTTCTTGTCAACAGTGCTTCTGCGACCGGTCAGGGTCGTTAACCTGCCTATCGTACAGTGCTTTTGGTTTGTCTTCAACCCGATCACAGAGCGTTTTGAGGATTTTGACGGCGGCAGGGTTTATTCACGGGCTTTTCCCGGAGTAAAAGAGATGAGTGTGCTGCCGGTTCGGGCAACTGCAATAACGCAACACTTCCCGAACCTGATCCATTAACTTGAGTTTTTGATTTGGTTTGCACTTCGGCTTTTGTTCCATTGCGTTCATCCGCCTGGTGCAATGACACCCATATGGGCAATGCTCACATCGGATCAGACGTTGGACAACGACCGTTGACTTGAACTTGAAAAGGCGTTTGTATCTGGAACTATCAACTTGCTGACGAATCGAACTATGCAGGCCAAATCAGGGGAAACCAGGGACACTTCCCATATTGTCTGTTGCGAGCTATCAGCTTTGACCGTATTATCCGCACCATGCCAAGAACTGCACGCATCATAGCGGCTGGCTATCCGCATCATATCACGCAGCGCGGTAATAATCGCGCCACCGTCTTTTTCGATGATGAGGACCGGCAGACGTATTTGAAGGTATTGGCAGGATATGCCCAAAGATATCATGTGCGTATCCGGGCGTATTGCCTGATGAACAATCACATTCATCTTCTTGTCGTGCCGGAGACAAAAACCGCTCTCTCACGAGGAATCGGCAGTACCAACCTGATGTATACCCAGTATCTCAACCGCAAGCTGAATCAGTCTGGACGCATCCGGCAAAACCGTTTTTTCTCTTGCGTAGTTGAAAGTGATCAGTATCTTTGGGCAGTGGCTCGCTACATCGAGCGTAATCCATTGAAGGCCGGTTTGGCGGCGAGTGCGGAGACGTATCGCGGATGGAAAAACTAACTAAGCGCGTTAAATCGCACACTTTTCGCCACAGTTTCGCGACCCATCTTTTACAAGCTGACTGCGACATACGGACAATCCAAACGATGCCGGCCCACACCGATGTGAGAACAACGATGATGTATACCCACTGCATACCAGGCAAGACGATAAAAGAGGCAAAAAATCCATTGGATTTTTAAGCATCATTTCACTGTGAAATAATAAATTTGGTATGTTTTTTGCTTTTATCGTTAACAACACTATTGAGTGTATTAGCTGGACGATTCCGTCCAGCTAATACCTTGTTAGAATTCATGAGTGAGATTCCCGCAGAACTCCAGCCCCTGGCAGACTTTATCCGTGCACGAGCGGTAAAGATTGACGAGCACAAAAAGCTGATGGAATCTGATCAGTACCGTGAACAGGTGACTCGACTGTCCCGATTGTTAAAGGGAGCCGTCGAGGGACTCCAAACGTGTTGGCTAATGTCCACCAGAAGCAGTGCCCTGTCTGATGAGACGTTGACCTTTCGTTTCATTGATGACGCGATTTTTTCGCTAGTCGGCATTAGCAGTTCAATTAGCAATGGAGCCCATAATCCAGCTAGAAGGGAGATGCGCTATTTATTGGAGTCGGTCTGTAAGCATTATCACGTCGATTCGAGCCCGCGAGTAGGTGGGAGGTCGCTGAGCGATAAGCTAGATGACCTAAAAGCGAACGTGCCTCGTTCATCAATCAACTTTGTAGAGGGTCAAGAGTTTTTTGCATTGGACAACGCCAAGACGAAAGAGTTGAGGTCTGATCTGAAAAATATTTACTCCCAGTCATGTAAGTACGTTCATCGATCCAAGGAACAGATTGATGAATATTTGGCAGCGGTGAGTAGAGGATCATCACCAGGTTTTGAATCTGTTAGTGAATTCAGAGCAATGAATCGGGAGTTCGCAAGGCTTTGCGATGTTGTCATCTATCTCTCACTCGCCGCACTGGGGCCATCCGGCTTGGCCGGTGACGTATTTGTACACGGGCTCGATGAGGACAAGACTTGGCCTTATCACAAGACGAAGTACTGCAAGGTCTTATCTGATTATTACAACTACAAAGCCGAGCGTGGTAGCAAATGACTTCTAACAATTCATTCAAGCCGACGCCGCTTCGCGGCGCGGCTTAATTCAGGCGTTGGGCGTCTTATCGGCACATTCACCAATGGAACTAATCGCGCTCGTCCTATCCAGTCTTTCCGTTGTCGGGCTCGCCGTTGCCGGGCTACTTTTTCGCAGTTATCTACCTTCCTACTTCGCTGAGAAAGCCAAGAACTCGGCATCAAAGGAAGACATTGCCCACCTCACAGACCTCGTGGAAAGCGTCAAAGCTCTCCACACTTCCGAGCTAGAGCGCCTCAAAGCCGACCTTCTCGCTGAGGGCCAAATCACTGAACGCCGTCGCCGCGTCTACGAAGAAATGTGCATTGCCCTACGGGTTTTTATTTCTGGGCATGACGGAACGCCGGAGATGAAAGAACGCTTTCACGCTGCTTACGCCGCTGCATGGTTGTGGGCTTCGGACAGCGTACTCGCTGCACTCAATCATTTCATCGCGCTACAGGTTCAGCGCGTTGCTGATCCGCCATCGGTTGACCAGCCAACCTTGAAGAGTGCGTACACCTCTATCGTCGTTGAAATGCGCAAAGACGTTGGCTTTAGTAGCACGGCTGTGTCAGGTTCAGACTACCAGTTTGTCCAGTTTTAACATGAGCCGCCCAACCCATCATTCGAGCGGACCTGCGCAAAAAGCCGCGCAGTCCGCTCAATTCAAACGTTATGCCTCTTAAGTTCCGCCAATGACCGCTCTTGTCTTCGCACTCCAACCCGAGCAAGTCTGTATCGCCATGGACACCCTCGTAATCGATGCCGACGACAGAATGCCCATGTCTTTTCAACGCAAGTTCTTGCCTATTCCTGAGTCCGATCTGGTTATCACTGGCACAGGCCATGCAGGGTTTATCAATGGATGGTTTCAGCATCTTCAGGCCAATCTCCGCGGAGCAACGATTGACAAACTGAATGCGGAAGCTCCGAGTATTTTTCGCGCATCTGTCAGTGCCGAAGGCGGTTTGAGCGGCCTTACTGCCACGATATATCATTTCGGCTACTCAGCCCGAGAACATCGGTATGTCGGTTACGCCTATCGCTCAGAACACGGCTTTCGTTCCGACAGACTTCAGTATGCTCTCGGGTACAAGCCCGTTGTCCCGATTACGCCAAACGACGACATTCGCTTCCCCGACTTTCTCATTGACATCATATTGAAGCAGCAGCGCCACGATGGCTTTCAGCTGATAGCCGAGAGAGTGGGCATAGGCGGCGAAATTGAGTTTGTAGTTATGTCGAATCGCACAATCCACGTTGAAACCGTACACCGTTTTTCGTCGTATGAAGCCGAATTACTCCATATTGAACGACGCGCAGAGGCATAATCGGGTAGCCGGGGGAATTTCTCCCCCAGCCCCCACACCACCTGGCATGCGGGTCCGCACCAGGCGGTTCCCAGAAGTTACCGAGCCGTAGCCGGGTAATGGATGTTCACCCACAGATCTTTGACAGAAAGCAAACCTTGATCCCTGAGCCATTGATTGGTCATGCCTGAGTAGGTTGCCAGGGTGCGGGATAATCTCCAGGGACCTTTCCGGCTCAAGCAACCTTACCCTTTCCTCCCTCAACGTCTTGTTTTGTGCAGCGATGCTGCTGTTTTTCAATGCTTGGGTAATTTTTTTACAATCGATCTCTTCCCGGTCTGCAACCTCCGGGGTTGTTCGTTTTTGGCCATAACCAGCGGTAAAAGAAGATCTGTACGGGTGGACATCGCATGGTAATCATGCTATTCTGGCAGTCGTTTTTTTGAGCACCCGGCCCGCTGTACCTGCAGCTCAAACACCGGTTGCCCCGATCTCAATGAGTTTTTTCTGTTTGCAGGTTTCACACAGTTCTCTTTGTTGAGGTTGTAACCTTGACAGTGCCTGTTTGTCTCTATTTTGTAAAAACCCGTCAACCCCACAATTTAATTGCAGCGTCCACCGATCTTCTGTAAGTGCATCGTACGTCAGGCAGATTGTGTGGCATAAACTTCATGGAACTTCGACAGTCATGAACGGTTATCTTCTTTTTATTCTCAGTGTTCTTCTCGTTGGCTACCTGATTGATCTTGTGGTTGCCCTGCTGAACCTGCGTTCGCTCAATCCCCGGCTGCCGGACGAGTTTGCCGGGGTGTTTCAACCCGATCAGTATGTCCGCTCCCAGGAGTACACCAGGGTGCAGACCAGGTTTTCACTGCTACAGTCAACAGTCAGTCTGGTGCTGACGATCCTCTTTATCCTTGTCGGCGGCTTTCATTATATTGACCTGGTTGCCCGCAGTTTCAACCTCTCTTCCATTGGTACCGGCCTGCTCTTCACGGGTCTGTTCGGTTTACTGTCAGCAGTTCTCAGTTTGCCTTTTTCCATTTACTCCACCTTTGTCATTGAACAGCGGTTTGGTTTCAACACCACCACGGTGACGACCTTTGTTCTTGATTACGGTAAAGGGCTGCTGCTGGCCGTTCTTCTCGGCGGCCCGCTGCTGGCGGTTATCCTCTGGTTTTTTGAGTTTGCCGGCACATGGGCCTGGCTCTACTGCTGGGCAGCTGTTGCAACGTTTATTTTTGTGGTGCAGCTGCTGGCACCCGTGGTTATCATGCCGTTGTTCAACAAGTTTATCCCCCTGGACGAGGGTGACCTGAACGAACGTATTACCCGGTATGCAGCAGCCCAGCGTTTTGCCCTGCAGGGTATCTACACCATGGACGGATCCAGACGTTCTACCCGGGCCAATGCCTTTTTTACTGGTTTTGGTCGTTTTCGGCGTATTGTTTTTTTCGACACCCTCATGGACAAGCTGAACACCGATGAGATCGTGGCCGTGCTGGCCCATGAGATGGGGCATTATAAACTACGGCATATTCCGGTGATGATGACGCTGTCCATCGCCCAGATGGGGATCATGTTTTTCATTCTCTCCCTGTTTCTTGGCAATCCCGGTCTGTTTGAAGCCTTCAGAATGGAACATCTCTCCATTTATGCCTCTCTGGTTTTTTTTGGTTTTCTTTATGCCCCGATTTCCACTGTCCTTGCCATTGGTTTGAATCTGGTTTCACGACGCCATGAATACCAGGCTGATCGTTATGCTGTGGAAACAGGAGGCGCGGGCAGCGGGGGAGAGGCATTGATTTTTGGCCTGAAGAAGCTGAGTGTAAGCAACCTCAGCAACCTGACGCCGCATCCGCTGCACGTCTTCCTGCATTACAGCCATCCTCCGATACTGGCCCGTATTGGAGCCTTGCGGCGGCTTGGAGCTGCGGGCCCAGGTTCCTGAACAGATGGAAGCTCTCAACAGTCGACTCCACCTTGCCTGGTTGAACCAGTTGTCACGTGAATATGACGACATCTGTTATCAGTACGGCTTTTCTCTGCAACCGCCGATCCTGCGCATCAGTCAGAGCCGTACACAACTGGGTAGCTGGCTGCCGGGCAAACGGATTTTGAGTCTCAGTCATTTTCTGATCAGTGTGCACCCATGGCGATTGACCCTGCAGGTGTTCAAGCATGAAATTGCCCACCAGATCTGTGACGAGGTTTTCGGTCAACCTGGTGCAGGGCATGGGCCGCTGTTTCGCCAAACCTGTGCTCAGCTTGGACTTGACGTGTGTTTTCAGCATGCGGCCGCAGACCTGTCGGAGGGGATTTCGGAGCTGGATCAGGGTACAGCGGTGACCGGGCCGGGACGACGGATCGTTGAAAAGGTACGGAAATTACTGGCCTTGGGGTGTTCGGACAACGAACATGAAGCAGCACTCGCCCTGCAGCGCGCCGGTGAACTCCTCACCCGCCACCAGCTTGATATGGATGCGCTGGCCCGGGAAGAGGGACTGGTGCATCGCACCATCAGCACCGGTCGGCAGAGGCTGGCGGAGCATCGCAAGGTTATTGCCGTTCTTCTGGAACGCTGCTTTGCGGTGAGGGTTATCTGTGCCTCCGAGTACGACCCGCAAGCCGATTGCAGCTACAAGACGATTGAGCTGCTGGGAGCAGAGGAGTCGGTGGCCATTGCTGAACACTGCTACTTTTTTCTTGAAAACCGCCTTGAAACGTTGTGGCAGACGAACCGTCATGCCTTTGCCGGCAACCGCCGTCTTGCGCGGCGCAGTTACTACCTCGGTCTGCTGGCCGGTTTCGGGCAGACCTTGCAGGCAGCAGTAGCCGGAACTGTTGGACCGTCGAAAGACAGCCGGCCAACGGGTGCAACTTTGCCGGTAGCACAGAGGCAGCAACGCTTGGCAGCCTTTGTCGCTGCCCGGTTTCCCCGTCTGCAGCGCAGGGGTGGCCGGTCAGCCATGGTTCATGGCCCGGCGTATCGTCAGGCAGTGGCTGATGGCCGGGAGATCAGACTGCACCATCCCATGGCCGGCGGAAGTCCGGTGGGTTTGCTGCCGTAAGCGGATTTTACCGGGTGCCGGGGATGTGGTGGGATGAGTGGAAAGCCGGGGAGTGCGGGCAGGGTATGGTGCAGAACAAGTTGGTACAGCGGGGAGGAGTTTGAGTGAACTACACGATGGAACGTTGGAATATTACGAAGTCGTCGGATCTCTACAGTGTGAGCGAATGGAGTGGCGGCTATTTTTTCATAGCTGAAAATGGGGATATGATGGTTGTCCCTGAACCCGGTGCAACCGAACGTGCCGTGAGTATAGCCGAGGTTGCCAGGGGTATCCGTGAACGCGGTTTCGATATGCCGGTCCTGTTGCGGATCGAAAATATCCTTGACGCTCAAATCACCAGCCTCAATGAAACCTTTCGTTCCGCCATGGCGGAGCAGGGGTATCAGGGGAGCTTTATGGGGGCCTACCCGATCAAGGTGAATCAGCAGCAGCAGGTTGTTGAGAAGATCACCCAGTTCGGTTCACGGTACCACCATGGTCTCGAAGCCGGCTCCAAGGCCGAGCTGATTGCCGCCATGGGCATGATGCACGATAAGAAAGCGGTGCTCATCTGCAACGGCTACAAGGATGAGGAGTTTATCGATCTTGGCCTCTATGCAACCAAGATGGGGTTCACCTGTATCCTGGTGGTGGAGATGCCTGATGAGTTGCCGTTGATCATTGAACGGTCAAAGGCGCTGAACGCCAAGCCGATCCTCGGTATTCGCATCAAGCTGTCGGCACAGGCCGGAGGGCATTGGTCGGAATCCGGTGGCGAGCGGTCGATTTTCGGTCTCAATACCAGTCAGCTCATCCAGGCCATTGACCTGCTGGCCAGTGCGGGTATGCTTGATTGTCTTAAACTGGTGCACTATCACCTGGGTTCACAGATCTCCAATATCCGCGAGATTCGGACAGCGGTGTACGAGGCCTGTCGTGTCTACGCCGGTTTGGTCAAAGAGGGCGCCTCGCTTGAATATCTGGATCTTGGTGGTGGCCTGGCAGTGGACTATGACGGTTCGCAGTCCAATTTTCTTTCCAGTCGGAACTATACGCTGAAAGAGTACTGCACCGACATTGTCGAGGCGGTGATGACCTCCCTGGAGACAGAGGAGATACCCCATCCGGTGATCGTTACCGAGTCCGGCCGGGCACTGGTGGCCTACTACTCGATTCTCCTGTTCAATATTCTGGATGTGACCCGCTTTCACACCGAACCGCTGCCGCTGCGGCTGCCTGAAGATTGCCCGGCTCCGCTTGAATACATGCATCAGGCCCTGCAGGACCTGACGATCCGCAACATTCAGGAGGTCCTCAACGATGCTATTTTCTATCGTGACGAGACCAGGCGGCTTTTTCAAAACGGTCAGATCAGTCTGCGTGACCGGTCACTGGCGGAACAGCTGTTCTGGACCACAATCAGTGAGATCAACCGTCTAGCCAAGGAGTTGAAGAATCCGAACCCTGAACTCACGGATCTTGATCGGGTCCTTTCCGATTTCTATTACTGCAACTTCAGCGTTTTTCAATCACTGCCGGATTCCTGGGCGATTGGACAGCTGTTTCCCATCCTGCCGATTCACCGTCTGGATGAGGAGCCGACCCGCAAGGGTATCCTTGCTGACATCACCTGCGACTGTGACGGCAAGATCGATCAGTTTATCGACAAACGCGGGGTCAGGCGGTATCTGCCGCTGCATGAACTCAGACCCTATGAAGAGTACATCCTTGGTGTTTTTCTGGTCGGGGCCTACCAGGAAACCCTGGGTGATCTGCATAATATGCTGGGTGATACCAATGTGGTGACCATCAGTATTCAGGACAAAGGTGAGTTTGAGTTTGTCAGTGAGCAGGAGGGCGATACCGTGGCAGAGGTGCTCTCCTACGTCCAGTATGACCCCAAGGGACTTTTTGTCCGTTTCCGTGAAACAGCGGAGCAGGCAGTCCGTTCCGGTCGGATCAGTGCTTCGGAGCGAAGGGAGATCGTTGCCGCCTATGAGGCCGGATTGCGTGGCTATACGTATTTTGAACGATAAATTTTTCCGGGTCGGAGAAACCCCTGTGTCCCCAATGCGTGGCGGACAGGGTGAGCGGGTCCGGCACTGATGATAAAGAGGCGGTACCATGAAGATGACAAAGTGTATACTCGCGGGCGGCATCGTTTTATGCACGCTTCTGCCCATGACGACAGCTGCTGCAGAGAAAACCGGCGTCACACTGTACGGCCGTACTCTTCTTGAGCAGATCAATCTCTACCGCCGCGACAACGGCCTGCACCCGTTGCGGTTTGATGCCAACCTTATGCATCTGGCTAAAACCCACAGTTTTGCCATGTCCCGGCAAAAGATGATTGGCCATGCCAACTTTGACGACCGTTTTGCACGCTCCGGCAGCCGACTCTGTGTTGAGAACGTCGGGTACAACCATACCACCCCCTTGAAACAGTTTGATGCCTGGAGCCGGTCAAAAGGACATGATCAGAATATGCTGAGTCCGGAGATTACCCGGGCCGGTATCGCTGAAATCGGCAATTACGTCACTTTTTTTGCCTGTAAATAAGGACGATCATCACTGACCGGTCTTTTGCTCCGTTCCATTTGACGCTGTCTTTTTTTGTTGAATTCGGTATAGTGCAGGCCACGCTTCCGCCGGATTGGAAGCGATCCGAACGGAGGAAACGGGTGTGATTCCCGTGCTGTCCCGCAACTGTGATTCCGCTTTGCGGCGGAAAAGCCAGATACTCCTCTGTATGTGCGTCTTCGTGGAAAAAGACAGCGATGATATGGCGGCAGTCTTCGTTTTTTAAGAGTCTACACCCGACTGAACGGTGACGGTCCGTGCTTTGGCGGCAGGGCATGTCTTTTTTTGAAGTTGGTGGTGCGGGTCCCGGCGGCTGTTGCCTGTGCCGGCAGGTAGGACCTGATATGGTTTTCAACTGACAACGGTATGAGGTGATATGGGACGGATTTTTCTGGTGACTGGTGGGGCACGCAGCGGCAAGAGCAGCTTTGCTGAACAACTGGTGGCCGGTTTTGGTCCGCAGATAGTCTATATCGCCACTGCAAGGCCTTTTGATGAAGAGATGATCGACCGTATCGCCAGGCATCGCCGTCAGCGTCCCTCCTCCTGGCAGACCTTCGAAGCACCGGAAAGGCCCTCCGCCGTGATTGCCGAACAGGGGCGGTGCTGTGATGCCATCCTGCTCGACTGTCTCACCGTGCTGGCCACAAACCTGCTCCATCTTCACCGTATCGACTGGGACCATGTATCCCGCGGTCGGCTGGCCGAGGTTGAGGAAGAGATCCTGGTCGAGATCAAGGCTATTTATACGGCAGCGCAGCAGGGACGGGCTGATCTGGTAGCAGTGACCAATGAGGTGGGGTGCGGCATTGTCCCCGCCTCGCCCATGACCCGATTTTTTCGCGACTGTGCCGGTCGGATCAATCAGCGTCTGGCCGCTGTTGCCGACGAAGTCTACTGGGTGGTTTCCGGCATACCGGTGCGGATCAAGGGTGACTGACGTACTATGCGCTCGTTGATTCTGATGATTCAGTTCATGACCCGATACCCCATTCCTGTGGCGGTTGATTTCACGGCGGTTCATTTTGTGCAGGGTATGAAGTGGATGCCGCTGATCGGGCTTCTGGTTGCCCTGCCGGCGGCCGGCTGTTATGCCGGATTTGAGATGCTGCTGGACAGGGATGTGGCGGTTCTTGCCGCGGTGGTCATGCTCATCTGGATCACCGGCGGCCTTCATCTCGATGGCATTGCCGACACGGCGGACGGTCTTTTCAGCTACAACACCCGGGAACGGACACTTGAGATCATGCGCGATTCCAACCTGGGCGCACATGGTGTCGGCACAATGGTTCTTACCATCCTCAGTAAATTTGTACTCCTGCGCACTGTGCCTGTCGAAGGAGGCGTGCTGGCAGTGTTGACCGTGCCGGTGCTTGGTCATATGGCTCTGACGTGGCATGCTGCGGTTGCCGGTTATGCCCGTGATGAAAACGGTATCGGTGGTTTTGTCAATCAAACCGGGCTTGTGCATGCGGCAGCAGCCACCCTGCTGTCCGTGATCATCGTTGCCTGTTTACTGTTTCTGTGGAATTTTTCATTGGTCACGGTTCTTGTGGTTACCAGCATTCTGCATTTGTCGACTGCCGGCATGGCGGTGCTCTTTGCCGCCTATCTGACCCGCCGGCTTGGCGGTATTACCGGTGATACCATCGGTGCCACCATCGAACTTGCAGAACTGGTCGGCCTCTTTGTTTTTCTCTTTCTCTGGAAATATCTTCTGTTATGAGCACTGTCAGTCTGTATCTAATTCGTCACGGTGAAACCGAACAAAATAAAACAGGTGTTCTTGTGGGCAGTACCGACACCTCTTTGAATGATCATGGTCGCCGCCAGGCTCTCTCCCTGCGTGAGCGCATCAATGCGTTGCAGGTGGACGCTGTTTATTCCAGTCCTCTTGTCCGGGCTGTGGAAACGGCAACCCTGGTTTTCGGTGACAGTGCACCGATCATTACAGACTCAAGCCTGCAGGAGTTTCATTTTGGCGAGTGGGAGGGGATGCATTTTTCAGAGATAGCCAGACAGTATCCCGAAGTCTGGCAGACGTGGCTCACGGACTGGGAAAAGACCCGTATACCCGGCAGCGAAAACTTTTTTGCATTCACGCATCGTGTTGTCTCCTCAGTTGAAGAGATCGTCCGCTCCCAACCCGGCCGACGCGTGGCCGTGGTTTCCCACGGCGGATGTATCCGCTCTCTGCTGGCTCATTTTTTCTGTGAATCGGTTGGTAAGGGGTACTGGCGTTTCAAGGTTGATAACGCCACGTTAAGCGAAGTTGAGTTCATGGGTGAGTTACCTATTCTTGTCCGATTCAACTATCGGTGAGGGGGGAAGCAATGCTGTTGCTGAAGAAGACCCTTGACGCCATCAGGCCGACTGACCGGCTGGTCATGGCCGCTGCTCAGAAAGCAATTGATTACTGCCTCAAGCCGCCGGGCAGTCTGGGTAAGCTCGAAAATATCGCCCGTCAGATTGCGGGGATAACCAGGCAGGTCCACAATGCGATCTCAAAAAAGGCGATTGTGGTGATGATGGCTGATAATGGGGTCTACACAGAGGGCATTGCCATGTATCCCCAGGATATCACCCGGATAGGAGCTGATTTTGTTACCTCGGGCCGCATGGGAGTGAACTTTCTTGCCAGGTATGCGGGTGCTGACATCATTGCCGTTGACATCGGTATTCAGGTTGACGTTGATCTGCCCAGGGTATTGAACCGGAAGATCCGTTACGGCACGGCTAACTTTCTGCAGGAACCGGCCATGACCCGGGAAGAGGTTATCCGGGCCGTAGAGACCGGGATAGAGGTGACCAATACGGCCATTGATCAGGGGTATGATCTGTTTGGCACCGGAGAGATCGGCATTGGTAACACCACTGCCAGCAGTGCTGTGCTCTATGCCTTTACCGGAGCGCCGATTGAGCGGGTTGTCGGTCGCGGAGCCGGTCTGACTGACGAGGCCTTTGAACGAAAAAAAGAGGTGGTGAAGCAGGCTGTGCACCTGCATCGACCGGATCCGGAAGATCCCCTTGATGTGCTGGCCAAAGTCGGCGGCCTTGATATTGCCGGTTTGACAGGCACCTATCTGGCCTGTGCCGCCCGGCGGATACCGGTGGTCACCGACGGTCTGATCTCCAATGTTGCTGCTCTGGCAGCCATGCGGTTGCATCCCACAGCTGTGGAGTACATGATTCCCTCCCATCTCTCCTCTGAACCGGGTGCCAGATTGCTCCAGGAAGTCACCGGTCTTGAGCCCATGCTGAACATGGATATGCGTTTGGGTGAGGGCACGGGTTGTGCGCTGATGTTTTCCATTATCGAGGCCTCGCTGCGCATGATCGAGGAGATGGGAACGTTTGCCGTTATCGGTAAGTCACGGGAAGAGATCGCCGATACAATCAGGGCCTACCGCGGACAGTTTCCCCGCTAGTTGCCGGAAACGGTGGCCCAGCTGTCTGATAGCAGACTGATTTTAACTTCTCCCCTGCCCAGATGTGGGTAGTCTCTGGGCGCCCGGTTGGTGCACCCTTATCTGTTGACGGCCTGATTTTCCTGGTGGAGCGGGATATCTGTTTTGCCATTGACGGCAAGCAGCCCTAGTATGTTGATTGTTTTCGTCGCTTATCCGTCTCAGCCGGCCGATTTTCTGTTCTGTTCGTGTTTCTCCTTGGCCGGCAGCCCCACAAACAATCGTTGTCCAGCCGGGTTATTCGGCGGGTGTCCTACCCTGAGAGTTCTGCAGGAAAAAGGCCGGTGCCAACTGATCGACCAGGTATGTTGTCCGCCAGGGCCAGGTGCCGCGAATAAAGCCCGCGTGTCCGCCATGGGGCAGAAGGACCAGACGTACTCCCGGCCCAACCTGATCCGCCCGTGGGGCGGTATGAGCATACATGAAGGGATCGTCCCGGCTGTGGAGGAGTAACGTCGGGGTTGTGATTGTGGAGAGGTAGTTCATTGAACTGCAGCGGCGATAGTAGTCAGCAGCTCCGCTGAAGCCGTTAAGCGGTGCAGTGATGTGCTCGTCGTACTGCCGGATCGTCTGAATATCGTCCAGGTTCACCTGCAGGTGCGATGGGGTGTTACGGTATTTCCGCTGATATGCCTGTTTCAATTTGGTAAGCAGATACAGCTGATAGAGTCGCGAACCGCCCTGTTCAAGCCGATCGGCAGCGTCGGCAAGGACAAAGGGGACCGACACGGCCATGGCTGTCTGCAGGAGTGCTGTATCTCCCCGCATGCCCAGATATCGCAGCAGAATGTTCCCGCCCAGCGAAAAGCCGAGTGCAGCGCTGACAGGACGATTGGTGTTGCGAAGGGCGAGCAGGACCTCTTCCAGATCCTCGATCGCGCCGGAGTGGTAGGTTCGGGCCGAGCGGTTGGGTTCGTGGCTGCAGCCGCGCAGGTGCATGAAAACCGGTTGCAGGTTGGCCGCGGCAAGGCATGCCATGGTGGGAAGAGCGTAGTGAGAGTCGAGGTTGCCCTCCAGACCGTGCAGTAGAAGCACCACCGGGCCTTTGCAGCCGACGATCCGGGTCAGATCTATAAAGTCACCATCAGCCAGATCGATTCGTTCGGTCGTCAGGGGGAGGTCTGGTCGTTTCCGGAACAGTTTCGGCCACAGGGTCTGGATGTGCGGATTGCGAAGCCAGAATGGCGGCTTAAAGGAGACGGACTCCATATCAGATGGTCTGTCGGGATGCTGATCGGTGCGTGCTCCGCCTCATACCAGGCGGACCCGATTGATCATGACCTGATCGCGCTGTACGGTCCGATGGTATTGCACATCCGGCCGACCGAAGAGCAGCGCATAACTCTTGATGTGGTCTTCCGGGATGTTGAGACGTTGATACAGGTCAACATCGATGGTGGAAATTGCCCAGCGGATCATGGCATTCCAGAGGGTACCGATCCCCATGCTGGCTGCCAGCAGTTCAAAGTAGGTCATGGCAATGATACTGTCGGCATCCGGCGTGGTTATTGTCGAAGGAACTGTGACAATCAGAAGGTGCGGGGCGTTTCGGAAGATGATGTCACGGCCCTTGTCCCAGGCTGAAACCACGTGCCGGAAATAGCTCAGGCCCTGGCTGAGCCGCCTTTCAGCAACCGCCCGACGCAAACCTTCCAGGAGCTCGTGCCGGAAAACAGCCATGGTGGCGGGATCTTCAATCACTGAGAACAGGCACTGCCGGTTGTTCTTGCCGGTGGGACCATTGGCAATGGTGGCGAGCATCTGCTCGATCAGGCCGGGGTCCAGAGGTTCGGGCAGAAAACGACGTGTTGAACGCCGTCCCTTGATCAGGGCGATCATCTGCTGTGCGTTGGGAAGACTCTCCGGCAGGGGCAGTGAATCTTCCGGCTTAAAACCCAGGATGGAGAGGGCGCCGGTGGGGCAGACAGCCAGACAGTGCTGACAGTGAATGCAAAGACGGACCCTGGCCGGATTGAGGGATGGATAGCCGGATTCCATCTGAATGACTCGTAACGGACAATCATCTGCACAGGCTCCACACTGGATACAGAGATCCGGGTTAACGATAAATTGCAGGTCCATGTCTTCTCCTTAAGGTTATACAGGCATGCAGACACCATGCGCTTAACACCGGTTCTGCTCCAGTTGCAGGCTGACCGCGTGTTCTTTTTTGCAGGTGTCTTGGCTGTTGTTCTTCAAGTTCGGATAGTTAGGATGAGTGTGATGGGGGGTGGAAAACCACAGAGTAAACGAATTGCAGCTGTTGGGCCAGGGGTAACTGTCCAGGCATTGGAGCAGGTGCAAGGCGGAGTTGTTGACACTTCAACCCTGATCTACCTGCATCGTCTGGAAGTACTGCCCATTGCCGCCTGCTCCTTTTCTCTTCTGCTTATCCCCGGTGTGGTCAGCGAATACGGCGGTTGTCCGCAGGGTTGCAGGCAGATTGAGAGCGTGTCCACCGGTACAACGGATGAACAGCTGTGTCGGACAGCGCAACTTCTGAAACAACCTGTTCTGTCTGAAGATCGCCGGGTTCTGCAACAGGCAGACGCTCTTGAGCTACCGTTTTACAATACCCTGATGCTGGTGATCGCCCTCTGTATCCAGCATCGGTTGCCGTTCAGCGCCTATCCGGATATCCGTCACCAGCTCTCCACCTTTGCCCGTTACAGTACAGCGGTAATCGGAGTTGGTGATGCGGTGTACGAGCTCGCCCGCCACCGGGTACCACATCCCGGTTAACCGTTACTCCGCCCGCATCAGCTCCCGGGCAAGGACGGTTGCCGCCTGCAGGTACGAATCAACGTCTGTGTTCGGCTGCAGGAGGAGACCGGCAGCGGTCAGCGTGCGAACTGTAAAGCCGTACAGTTCCAGGGTACGCGTATAACGTTCCACAACATCATCGTGGGCGGCGGCCCTGTCCACATGGGTCAGCAGCAGTATTGCTGTCTTGCCCGGCGGCAGTCGGCTGTACGCTTCATCGTCGTCGGTGTCTGTGCGAAGGAGTGACCACATGCGGTCATAAAACGATTTGAACTGACCACAGGTGTCCCCGAAGTAGACAGGTGCGGCAAAAAGAACGATATCAGCGTGGTAGAGCTGATCAAGTGCAGGAGTGGCATCGTCACGGAGTACGCAGCGATCGGAGCGGGTATGGCAGCCTTCGCATCCCTGACAGCCGCGGTACTGCATGGTGTTGAGGGGATATTCGGTGACTGTGGCACCGTAGGCGACGGCAGTGTCGGTAAAGGCCCGGGCAATACGTGCGCTGGTGCCGTTTTTCCGGGCGCTGCCCAGGAGAGAGACGATGTTCAAAAGTTGCCTCCATGGGCTGGGTTGGAGAGTGGCATCCGTTGTGATGAATGAGAAGGTGTCGGATTTTTATTGTACGGTGAATCAGATGATTTTTCCAGGGATTTGTCGGCTACTGTTCGCAGGTGGTTGCAGGTACCCTGATTGTAAAAATGCGTGTGGAACAGGCATCTGTTTTTTGTCCACCTCAACAGGGTGAAGACCGCTCTTGACGCAGACGTGAGAGGCTGTACCCCAGCCATACCCGATAATCCTGCATCCTGTTGGATGGTTTCTTTCCGTAAGAGGAAATCATTGCTATTGGGTGCAATGACTTGTATTGATACAGGATCATGAAAGTTGTCTTGCAAGAAGAATCACTATGGGAAGGGCTGCAGACTGAAGGCCGGTTACTGAGCCTGGCGGAGAAACTCGAAATCGTCAGGTTATTGGTGGGTGCCGGTGTGCGCCGATTGCAGCTGGGCGGTTTTGCCAATCCCCGTTCCGTTCCCCAGGCGGCGAATACGGATGCCCTGGCCTCGCTGGTCCGCCAGGAGTACCCGGAGCTGCTCTGCAGTGCCTTTGTGTACAATGAAAAGGGGCTGGAGCGGGCACATCTCTGCGGTCTGCAACGGGTCAGCACCTTTGTGCCGGTTTCGGATACCGACAGCCGGCGGCATGGCGGTCGGCCGATGGACCAGTACCTGAAGGCAGCTGTCCGTCTGATACGATCTGCCGTAGAGGCTGGTTTTGTCGTGCAGGCCGGGATACGCAGTGCTTTTGGCTGTGTTTACGAAGGCGGGATTTCGACGACAGTCATTTTAGAGACAGTCGATCGCCTGGTGGCCGCCGGTGCAACCAGTCTTCATCTGGCTGATACCGCCGGATTGGCTCATCCGCACCAGGTACGGCATTTGGCAGGTGCGTTTCGGGCCGCTTTTCCTGACCGGGAACTGGTTCTGCATCTGCATGATACCCGTGGCCTGGGACTGGTGAACATCTATGCCGGTTACGAGGCCGGAGTCCGGGTGTTTGATGTGGCCGCCGGTGGTCTGGGAAGTTGTATTTTTGTGCAGGGAGCACCTGGCAATGTGGCCACTGAAGACGCGGTGCACCTCTTTGAGGGGATGGGCGTTGACACTGGTATTGATTTAAGCGCCTTTTGCCGGGCGGTCACCACTTTAGAAACACTGCTTGAGCGACAGTTGCCCGGCCGGATCTGCCGTTCACTGGCAGCCTCTCCCGGTATCAGGACGGAAACTCCGGATCAGCTGTCTGTTTAAGTAGCCCAGTCCTGTTCCAGAACCGGCAGAAACCGCTCCAGGTAGGGCGAACTCATCACCTTCAACCGTACAGCCGTTTTGGCGCTCATGGGGACAAACGTTGCCCGGGAGGTGGCATAAACAGCACCGTCTTCACCGTGGAGCACACCGTTTACCAGCACTTCCCGTTCCGATACTATCTCCTCGATGCTACCGATCACGGTGAGCGGCTGTTCCACCTGTACCGGTTTGAGAAAGGTGACGGTCATGGTTTTGGTCACCCCGATTTTTCTGAGTAAATAAATAACCGACCACCCCATGATCTCGTCGAGAATGGTTGAGACGATACCTCCGTGGGCGGTCTGATCCCACCCTGCCATGGCAGCAGGGATAGAGAGGAACGAATAGACCTGCCGGTCATCGGTGTAGAATTCCATGTGCAGGCCGACGGGGTTGTGCACGCCGCAGCCGAAACAGGTCTGTCCGTCAACATTGACAATTGGTCGTAAGGTGGTGGGATCAACGATCATGGTGTATGCCTCCTTGTCTGCCGGATGCCGGTGCATGCTGTCGATGCCGTCGATCTCTCTTCTTCCGCCTCTCTGCCTGACTGGATCGAGGGCCTGTTTGTCAGCCTGCCTCTTTTTTTCACAAGACACTAAATACCCCGGGAGGTAAAGGATATTCTGCAATAACAGGAGAAGCTCCGGTGCGCTTCGAACAACAGAGCTGACGATCGGTGTGGTGAAGAGCGTCTGGAAACCGTTGCACAAAAAAACAGATATCGGTTAGTGAGACCGGGTGGACCATGAACAGCAAACACGGAGGACAGCGGATGAGCAAGACAACCGGGTTGGACAGACAGATCGATCAGGGCATGCTGGTTAAAATGGTGATGGACGGTTTTCATCGGATAATCGTCCATTACGGTGTCTGGTTTGCCGAAGTGCAGCATCAGATCGGTCTGGAAAAGGCTCTTAAAGTTGAGGAAGAGGTGTGGCAGGCAACGTTGGGCAACCAGCTCGACCGCCTCGGCAAGACCCTGGGGTTCTCCACTGAAAACGGTACGCCTGCATTTTTACAGACCATGTCTCAGGAGGCTCTGCTCGATCTGATCGAAAAAATAAGCATCAACTGGTTGGCCAACGACGGTATCTGGTTTCAGGCGGTGGAACAGCGATTCGGCATGGGTGATGCCAAGCGGTGTAACGACACCTGCTGGACCCGGTTTTCTCCCTTTGAGGCTGCCCGGATCAAGGTCCTGCTCGGTCTGCCCGACAACGGAGGTGTGGCTGCCTTGAAAAAGGCCCTTGCCTTTCGCATGTATGCCTTTATCAACGAACAGTCCATTGAAGAGGTGAGTGACACCTGTCTGATTTTTTATATGAACAACTGTCGGGTACAGGCCGCCAGAAAACGCAAGGGGCTTGCCGACTATCCATGTAAATCCGCCGGCATGGTGGAGTACCCTACCTTTGCCCGGACCATTGACAGCCGTTTTGTGACGAAATGTGTCGGCTGCCCGCCGGACCCTCACCCGGCAGAGTGGTTTTGTGCCTGGAAGTTCACGTTACAGGAAGAATAACCCGGATTGCCGGGCGGCACAGATCACGACCGCGGCCCGGCATCACCTTGCTGAATCAGTTTTTTTCCCGCCGATAGGACTCAGCCAGCAGGCTGATAAAGTGTGTCACCTCCTGGTGGGCGCCAAAACGGTGGACATTGTCGAGCAGCTGCATCATGCAGGCAGGGCAGCCCACGGATACGGTCTCCGCACCGGTCCGGTCGATGTCCTCGGCTTTTTTCCGGCCGATTGTCGAAGCGGTCTGGAAGTGGGTGAGCACGTATGAGCCGCCGCTGCCGCAACAGGCGTCCGGAGCACTCATCTCTCTGAACGTGACGCCCGGGATCAGGCGCAGGATCTCGCGCGGTTCCACCGCCACTCCCATGGATTTCTTCAGGTGACAGGAATCGTGGTAGGTCACCACCTTGTCGATCCGGCCCTGTGGTGCACGCAGCCGGACGATGCGGGTAAGGAAGGTCGAGATGTCATAGGTCTGTTTGGCCCACTTTTCAGCCTTGGGTCCGTAGACCGGGTCGTTTGCCAGCAGTTCGCTGTAGTCGTGCTGCCAGGCACCGCCGCAGGAACCGCAGCCGGTGATCAGGTAATCGCAGCCGGCGGCCTCGAACACATCGATGTTGTTTCTGGCCAGGGTGCGGACGGTATCAATGTCGCCGTGTACCAGCACAGGAACACCGCAGCAGTTCTGCCCTTTAGGGATATGGACCTCGATGTTGTTGGCGGTGAGCACCTCAATCAGGTCCCGGCCGGCCTCAGGATAAAAGTAATTCAGTGAGTCGCCGGTGAAAAACGCCACGCTGGCGACCGGATTGGTCACCCGCACCACCTCGGGCACCTGTTCGCGCAGCGGCGTACTGTTCAGGCCGGGCAGCTTGCGCTCGGCATCGAAACCAATGGCGCCGCCGGCCAGGGCAAAGGGCGAACGCGGTGAGATTGCCCGACGCTCCTTTTCGCTGCGGAACACGAGGGACTGCATGGTCGCACCAAGGCGCATACCGGCATCAAACAGCTTCGGATGCCTGAGGGTGGAGAAGATCATCTTTTTCAGCCAGGGCAGACCGTTCTTGCGCACCAGGGCGGCACGCAGAGCGAGCATGATACGGTCGAAGTTGACCTTGGTCGGACAGTTGATCATGCAGGACTTGCACACCAGGCAGTTGAACGCCATCTCGTAAACTTCCGGGTCGTCCAGTTCGAGGTCACCGTCGAGCACGGCCTGTGCCACAGCGACCTTGGACCGTGTGACCGCGGCCTCCTTCCGTTCCACCCCGTACACCGGGCAGACAGCCATGCAGTTACCGCATTTCATGCACTTGTCGAGTTCTGCGCGGATGATCGCGAGTTCATCATGGTAGGTCTTGTTCGGCCGGGTGGCGGTTGTGGTCTCGGTCATGGTTACACCTCGTGCGCGGGCACCATCTTGCCCGGGTTAAGCAGGTAATCGGGGTCGAGCGATTCTTTGATGGTACGTATCAGGTTGAGGCCGCTTTCACCCAGTTCGTTGCCGAGATAGCGCATCTTGGCCATGCCGATGCCGTGTTCGCCGGAGAGCGTGCCGCCGAACTCAAGTGCGACCTGGAAGATCTCGTCCACCGCCTGGTGCATCCGTGCCATCTCATCTTTGTTGTGCTTGTCGCAGAGGATGGTCGGGTGCAGGTTGCCGTCACCGGCGTGGCCGAAGGTGCCGAGCGCCAGATTGTACTTTTTGCCGATCTGTTCGCAGGCAACGAGCATGTCGGTGATGCGCGAGCGGGGCACAGTGGCATCTTCAAGGATGACCGTGTTGTTCAGCGAGGCCAGGGCGGGCAGGGCGTTGCGCCGCGCGGTCCACAGCTGGTCTCGCTCCTGGTCGGTTTCCGCGGTGCACAGGTCGCCGTGGTTGTCCCGGACCACCTGGATCACGGCCTCAGCTTCGGCCTGGACCAGGTCTGCGGACATGCCGTCCACCTCGATCAGCAGGAGGGCCTCGGCCTCGGTGGGCAGGCCGATGTGAGCGAAGTTCTCCACGGTCTGGATGGTCATCCTGTCCATGATCTCCAGGGTGGCGGGGATGACCTGGGCGGCAATGATGCCGGCCACAGCGTTGCCTGCATCGGCCAGGGTGGAGAAGGCCCCGGTCATGGTGCGGCGGAATCTCGGGGCAGGGATGAGTTTGGCGGTCAGTTCGGTGATGATGCCAAGCGTTCCTTCAGAGCCGATGAACAGGGTGGCGAAGTCGTAGGCCGTGACATTTTTCACCGTCTTGCCGCCGAAGCGGACCTTGTCACCGTTGGCCAGCACCACTTCCATGCCCATGATGTAGTTCTTGGTGACACCGTATTTGAGACCACGTAGGCCGCCCGAGTTCTCTGCCGCCGAACCGCCCATGGTGGCAGTGGCCACAGTGCCGGGGTCAGGAGGATAGATCAGACCGTGTGGAGCCACGGCCGCGTTGAGGGCACCGATGACCACTCCGGGCTGGACCACGGCGGTGAGGTTGGCCGGATCGACATCAAGGATCCTGTTCATCTTCTGAAAGGAGAGGACGATCCCCTGTTTGATCGGTACCGTGCCGCCGCTCAGGTTGGTGCCGGCCCCGCGCGGGTAGATGGGGATACGATGTTTGCGGGCAAAGCGGACGATGGCCTGCACCATGTTACTGTCGGTGGGCAGCACGACCACGTCCGGCATCTGCCGTGGCAGGTCAGCGGTGGCGTCATAGCTGTAAGTCAACCTGTCCATTTTGCCGGTCAGTATATTATCCTGGCCGACCAGTGCTGCGAGTTTTTCCATGATTTCCTTGTCAAGCATACAGTCTCCTTTGCTTCGGGTACCGAAAGGGTCGGTGCCGGGGCAGGCCTCTGGAAGGGTCATTCTTTCTGGTTACTTGTCTTACCAATTAATGTTTGTCACGGTATCTGTCAAATAAAAAATATACCGGATCGACTGGTGCACCGGCGCGACAGGGCCGGCAGTGGTTGTAAGGGGGGTGGGGGGAGTGGAAGGTTGTGGCCTTCCCGGGCCCGTGAATCAGTTGGAGGTGCGGGCTACGTAGGCAACGCTGCGGCGTTCGGCAAAGTCAAGGTGCTGCATCATTATTGTCCGGGCTGACTCCGGGTCACGGCGACGGATAGCCTCCACTATATCAATATGATGATTGAGCAGCAGATCAAAATCTTCACGGGTCAGATAGACGGCTCGCCAGACGCTGCGCTGAAACTCTTTCATGGCATCGAACAGGCTCTGCATCAGGTGCAGCCAGACGATGTTGTGGGTGGCTCTCGCAATGACGAGATGCAGGTTGGCATCCAGGTCTTCGGACGGCACGGAGGCTTCAGTGTTTTTACGCATCGCAGCGATGATCTCATCCATACGACGCAGGTCTTCAGGCAGCGCCCGTTGTGCGGCGTAGAAGACAGTCCAGGATTCCATGCCTTTGCGCACTTCAATCACTTCCAGAACACGTTCCTGCTGCTGACTGATCAACTCACCAAGAGGCGTCTCACTGGCGGTATCGACCAGTGACTGTACCACTGTGCCGCCTCCCTGGTACGACATGACCAGGCCGATGGAGGCGAGCAGGTTGAGGGCTTCACGTACCGAGGGACGGGAGACACCAAACATCTGCGCCAGTTCCCGTTCCGGCGGTAGCTTGTCACCCGGGGCAAAGTCACCGGCAAGGATGGCGCCACGGATCTGGTCGGCGATCAGATTGGAGATCTTCTTGGCTTTGATCGGTTTAAATTTCATGGGCGGATAGGATGAAGAAATAGATCGATTATCAACTAGATATCTACCTGAATACATTTGGAATTGCAACGTATAAAAAGAGATGCGCCGCCGTTGGTGCGGGCGGGGAGAGATAAAAAGACAGTCACCGATCCCGGCAAGCGGAACAGTTGCCGGGATCGGTGCTGACATGCCTGTACGCTGTTTTCCTGTTTGCGGGTTAATAGGTACCCGGAAACATGATGTAGCAGAAAAAAAGGCCGAGAGTACCGACGATCAGACCGTAGAGCAGCATCGGTACCGAGTTTCGACGGATGAGGAGCCCTTCCTGGCCGACAAGACCGACAGTCGCTGAGGCGGCGACGATGTTGTGGATACACACCATGTTGCCCATGGCACCGCCCACAGCCTGGAGGCTGACGATGATCTGCTTGGAGATTGCCAGCTGGGTTGCGGTGGCGTACTGGAACTCGGCGAACAGCAGGTCGGATACGGTGTTCGAGCCGGTGATGAAGGCTCCGAGGGCACCGACAAAGGAGGTGAACATCGGCCAGGAGGTACCGGCCATACCGGCCGCGGCCTGCGCCATGGCCAGTGGCATGGATGGCAGCTCCAGGGAATTTTGAGCTGACTGTTTAAAGATTTCCACCATGGCCACTGCAAAGAACATGGCAATGGTCGGGTTTTTCAGGGCCTTGAACGAGTCAGACCAGGTGGCCCTGATCTTTTCCGCGTTCATGCCGTGCAGGAAGATGGTGAGCACGGCCACGAGCATGAAGGGGATGGTGCCGGGCAGGTAGAGGGGTTTGATGGAGTAGGTGACCGACGGGTAGCCGAGAATGGCGTGTACATCAAAGCTGATGCTGTTCAGCCAGGCCTTGAGCGGCAGAAAATTGACCCGGGTGAGCACCAGGATAACGCCGATGAGTACGTAGGGTAACCAGGCGCGGAACTGGCTCATGTGTGCCTTGAACTCTTTATTTTCTTCGGTGGCAATGGTACCGGTCCATTCTTTTTCCCAGGTGGCCTGCGGGCCGAAATCCCAGACCTTCTCCGGCAGGAGGAATCCTCTCTTGGCAGCGGTGACCACCAGGCCGGTGGCGATCAGTCCACCCACCAGGGCCGGGAACTCCTCGCCGATGAGGAAGGCTGTGGCCACGTAGGGCACGGCAAAACAGGTGGAGGCAAAGAGGGAAAATTTCCAGGCACCCAGGCCCTCCAGCCAGGACTTGTTCTTCCCGAAGAAGCGGGTGAGCATCATGTTGACGAACAGTGGCATGATAAAGACCATGGGCAGATGAAAGAGGGCTGCCCATTGGCCGATCGCCTTGAGAAACATGGCGAACGAGGTGATGTCACCGGCCTGACCGGCGGCAATGGCCGCTTCGACCTGGGGCTTGAGGTTGGACAGGCCGAACCAGACCGGGGTACCGACGGCGCCGAAGGTCACCGGAAAGGAGTTGAGGATCAGACAGACCATGGCCGCTGCCAGGGCCGGAAAGCCGAGGCTGAGCAGCAGCGGTGCGGCAATGGCCGCCGGAGTACCGAAACCAGCGGCACCCTCGAGAAAGGCGGAGAAGATGGCGGCAATAATGATCACCTGCACTCGCCGGTCGCGACTGATGCCGTGAAAGCCATGGTTAATGGTCTCCATGCCGCCGCTGTCACGTAGCGTGTAGAGAATGAGAATGGCTCCAAAGACGATGATGAGCACATTGATGGCCCCACCGAATCCGCTCAGCGTGGAGGCCAGCACAAAGCTCAGCGGCATTTTCCAGACAAACAGACCGGCCAGGGCGGTGACCAGCCAGGCAAGGGGCATGGCACGGGTGGCCGGCCAGCGGAATCCGACCATAAGAACGAGAGCAAGAGCAATGGGCAGCAGGGCGATGGAGGCAAGTAGCGCAAGTGACATTGGGGATACCTCTTATGCTGAAAGGTTGAAGATGTGATGGCAAGAGCTGCGGACAGTTGTTACCGGACGGCACGATGGATCTGTTGAATCTTGGCTGGGGCGAGGTCTTTGGGGCATGCTGTTTCTCCTTGTAGATGTGAGGCAAAAAAACACGGCTGTCTGTTGTCGTGCAGGTTTTCCCTGAGAGCACAAAGGAACCATAATTTGGTCTTACCAATTATTTTATTCTGCAGAATTCGTCAATATTATTTTTGCATATTGTTGAAAAAAGTATGTTGACATAATGGTATAGGTTAAAATATATTTACTGAAAATGGCAGGTAAAATTATCTTACCAATTTAAGTATGGTTGGTGACCGTTAGAAAACCGGTATCCAGGCGCACGGAGCGCAGCTGCCGGGCCGCACACACAAGAGGAGGTTTGCATGTACGAACAGTTCAAAGCAAAAGCGGAAGGCGTCAGTGCCGAGGTGCACCGTTTTACGACCAGTGCCGACGCATTGGCTTTTCTTGTTGATTTTCTGAAGGAGGAGGGCGTGGCTGATCAGGATGGTCAGTACTGCGTGGTGGCTGCCGGTCCTTTTGTAGACGGCATCGACCATGAGCAGTTAGCTGCAATTCCCGGGGTCTTTTTTGATGTGACCCGGCAACAGGCGGCAGGAGCCAGGGTGGGTATCAGTCAGGTCGACTGGGCTCTGGCTGATATCGGTACTCTGGTTCAGGATGCCACGGCGATTGATAAACGGCTGGTTTCGACCCTGCCGTTTATTCATGTGGCCATGATCGCCACATCAGGCCTGCGTCCCGATATGACGGCATGGCTGACTGATGCCAACCCGAATGATGCCGGCTATCTGGCCATGATCACCGGACCGAGCCGTACCGCTGATATTGAACGGGTGTTGACCATTGGTGTGCATGGACCGGCACGACTGGTCATTTGTTTTGTCGATGAACTGGGGGGACCAACTGATGCAACAAGAATTCAAAACATCCATTGATCAGGCACTGCACAACGCCAATCTGACCGGGGCGCTGGGTAAGTTTTCCGAAGCCTACAAGGTCAACCGTGCCAAAGCGTATGAAGGTGTTGATTTCGAAGCCCTGCGAGGACGTATCGCCGAGCGGAAAGGGTATGCTGCTGCGCATCTCAAGGAGTTGGCCGCCCAGTTTCAAAAAAATGCGGAAGCCAGAGGGGCCAAGGTGTTCAGCACCAGTGATCCGGCCCAGGTCCGTGAGTATATCCTGCAAGTTGCCCGGGAAAACGGCGTCCAATCGATCGTCAAATCAAAGTCCATGGCCACGGAAGAGATCCATCTCAACTCGTTTCTTGAAAAGGAGGGGATCGAAGTCAATGAGACTGATCTCGGTGAATGGATCATTCAGCTGGCCGGTCAGACACCCTCGCATATGGTCATGCCTGCCATCCATATGACTAAAGAAGAGGTGGCAGATCTCTTTTCCAAAGAGGTGGAGGAGCGCCTCACCTCGGACATCCCCAGACTGGTCAAGGTGGCCCGTCAGGAAATGCGGCCCAAGTTTCTCCGGGCCGACATGGGTATTTCCGGTGGGAACATCGCGGTGGCGGAGACCGGCTCGATTGTGCTGGTCACCAATGAGGGCAATGCCCGCCTGGTTACGTCACTGCCCAAAATTCATATTGCCGTGATCGGTATTGAAAAACTGGTGGAGAAGTTCAGTGATATTGCCCCGATTCTCAAGGCTCTGCCGCGAAGCGCAACCGCCCAGCTGCTGACCAGTTATGTGACGATCATCTCCGGGCAGACTCCCAACAGTGATGGCAGTCTCAAGAATCTGCATATTATTCTTATGGATAACAAGCGGAGCGAGATGGCGGCTGACCCGATGTTCAAAGAGGCCATGCAGTGCATCCGCTGCGCTTCCTGCCTCAACGTCTGTCCGATTTTTCGCCTGGTGGGTGGACATGTTTTCGGCAAGGTGTACACCGGCGGCATCGGCACCATTCTCACCGCCTGGTACGATGAGTTGAAAAGCTCGGAGGAGATTCAGGGGTTGTGCATTCAGTGCGGCGCCTGCAAGGATGTCTGTCCGGGCAAGATCGACATCCCCGGTCTGATCATGGAGATCCGCCGGCGGTTGGTGAAAGAGCAGGGGTTGCCGCTGCTGCATAAATCCATCTACAGCCTCGTGAACAATCGGCGCGTCTTTCACGGTATGCTCCGGGCCGCCTCGCTGGCGTCCAAACCGTTTGCCAAAGGAACCAAGTTTATCCGCCATCTGCCGATGTTTTTGGCCGATCTCACCGATGGGCGCAGCCTGCCGGCTATTGCTGCCAAGCCGTTTCGTGATGTGTTCAAAACCATCCGTCAGCCGGCAGGTCTTCCGGAAAAAGCAGTCTTCTATGCAGGCTGTCTGATTGACTTTGCATATCCGGAGATGGGAGAGGCACTGGTCAAAATTCTTAACAAGGCAGGAATTGAGGTGGTCTTTCCCGAGGGGCAGACCTGCTGTGGTGCACCGGCCCGTTACAGCGGCGCCTATGAGGTGGCGGCCAGCAATGCGGTTGACAACATCAAGGCCCTGCTTGCCGATCAGGCTGACTACGTTATTTCGGCCTGTCCAACCTGCACAGTGGCGTTAGATCACGAGTTCATCACCACCTTTGAAAGTTTAGGGGAGCGCAAGTGGCTGCCGCAGGCCAGGGAACTGGCGGCCAAGACCATTGACTTCTCCACCCTGGTGAAGAAACTGGTTGACGAAGGCCGGCTGACCCTCAAGGAGGGACAGCAGCTCGGTAGCATTACCTACCACGATTCCTGCCACCTCAAACGGACCATGCACGCTGACCAGGCACCGCGACAACTGCTGCAGAAGACCGGTTATGAGCTGACCGAGATGTTTGAGTGTGATGTCTGCTGCGGTATGGGAGGATCGTATTCCCTGAAGTTGCCGGAAATTTCCGCGCCGATTCTGCAACGCAAGCTGACCAACATCAAAAACACCGGTGCCCCGGTGGTGGCCATGGACTGTCCGGGCTGTGTGATGCAGATCCGTGGCGGTATGGATCAGGACGGTGCCCCGGTCAAGGTGCGCCATACCGTTGAGATCCTTGCCGAACAGATAGAGGATTGACTGTTGACAACTCTTTCCGACCGCAGGGCCGGTCCTGTACTGCCGGTGATTTGGTTGGAGAGAAGTTCTAAAAGAGGTATACATTGGTGATCCCATAGAACAGTCGTTGATTGAACCGGCTGCCGGTTCAATCACGGCTGTTTTGATGCTCCCTGTACTTTCAACCCGTGCTGAACGGGAAGGTGAGGTAATCGTCCCATGGCAAATAACCTGTATCTGACCGCTGTGGAGGAACGAAGCGGTAAGTCGGCCATCATTCTGGGGGTCATGCAGATGATCCTGAAAGAGATCGGCCGCGCTGCTTTTTTCCGCCCCATTATCCATGACCACGTATTTGGACGCACTGATCATGACCTCAACCTGATGTTGAAGTATTTCAAGCTTGATATCGAGTACAATGACACCCATGCCTACACGTTGAGTCAGGCGCGACAGCTGATCTCTTCCGGCCAGGAAGAGATCCTCTATGAGAACATCCTTAAAAAATACAACCAGCTTGCCTCCAAGTATGATTTTGTTCTCTGTGAGGGGACCGATTTTCACGGCAAGGAGCCTGGATTTGAGCTTGATCTCAACGCCAACATCGCCCTGACCATCGGCGCGCCGATGTTGCTGATTGCTTCGGGCCGCGATAAGACGACCGAGGAAATCTGTACGCATACGGCGATAACCATCGATACCCTGGAGGAAAAGGGGGTTGATATCGCCGGTTGCATCATCAACCGTGCTCCTGACTCCTTTCTCAGGGATACGGCTGTCAACGCCAAATGCCGGGAGCAGTTCGGACGACCTTACCCACTGTATGTCATACCGGAAAACAGGGCCCTTGGCTCACCGACCATTGACGATGTCAAGCGCTGGCTGGGGGCGGAGGTGCTTTACGGTAAACCCAGTATGCTCAATCTGGTGGATAATTACCTGGTTGCCGCGATGCAGATCAGCAACTTCCTCTCCTATCTGAAGGAGGGCAGCCTGATCATTACCCCGGGTGATCGTTCCGACATCATCATCGCCAGCCTTGCCAGTCGTATCTCCTCGGCATATCCGAATATCTCCGGGATTCTAATCACCGGCGGTATTGGCCTCAGTCCGAGTGTGCAACGGCTGATCCAGGGGTGGGCAGGCATACCGGTGCCGGTTCTTTTTGTCGAGTCACACACCTACGATACTGTTCAGAGTGTCAACGAACTCTACGGCCGTATTGAACCCACCGATACCAAGCGCATCAGCATGGCGCTCGGGTGGTTTGCCAAATATGTGAATACGCCTGACCTGACCAAGCGAGTGGTTGCGAAACGGTCAGTCAAGATTACGCCGCGGATGTTTGAGTACTCTTTAGTGGAAAAAGCCGCGCAGAACCGACAGCATATCGTCTTACCTGAGGGGCTGGGAGAGCGCATCCTGACGGCCGCGGATATGATCTTAACACGCGGTATTGCTGATATCACCCTGTTGGGGTCGGAAGATGAGATCCGAACCAAGGCATCCATTCTCAGTCTCAATATTGATGGGGCCAGGATCATCGACCCGGTCAAGTCTGCACATTACGATGAGTTTGTGCAGAGCTATTTTGATATTCGCAGGCACCGGGGCATCGTGATGGATGTGGCCCGTGACCGTATGTCGGACCCGACCTATTTCGGCACCATGATGGTGCATAAGGGGCTGGCTGACGGTATGGTTGCCGGTTCGATCACGACCACAGCCCAGACCATCCGGCCGGCCTTTGAGTTCATCAGGACCAAGCCCGGCGTATCGGTTGTCTCTTCCATCTTTATTATGTGCTTACAGACAAAGGTGCTGGCCTTTGGCGACTGTGCTGTTGTTCCGAATCCCGATGCCCGACAACTGGCTGAGATTGCACTCAGCTCGGCGGAAACTGCCCATATTTACGGTATTGAACCCCGGGTGGCCCTGCTGAGTTATTCAACCGGGCTTTCCGGCTCCGGCCAGGATGTGGACAAGGTGGTCGAAGCCACGGCCATTGCCAGGCAGATGATGGCTGAACGCGGTCTTGATTTTCCATTGGAAGGACCACTGCAGTACGATGCCGCCTTTGATCCGGAAGTGGCTGCTTTGAAGTTACCGGACTCACAGGTGGCCGGACAGGCGACAGTGTTCATCTTTCCCGATCTGAATACCGGCAACAATACCTATAAGGCGGTGCAGCGAGCCGCCAATGCCGTTGCCATGGGGCCTGTTCTGCAGGGACTCAACAAGCCGGTCAATGATCTCTCCCGTGGTTGTACAGTACAGGATATCGTGCATACCGTTGCGTTGACCGCTATTCAGGCCCAGGTGGGCAAACAATCCATTCTCTGAATATTATGAAATACTTAATCATCAACTCAGGCAGTTCTTCGATCAAATATCAGGTCATTGAGATACCCACCGAAACAGTGCTCGCCACCGGTCTTGTGGAGCGGATAGGCGAGGGCAGCGGTCGTTTGAAGAATATCGCCTTCCCCGGCAGCGACAGGGAACTGACCACCGTCATTGAACAGCCGATTGCTGATCACTCCCAGGGGATGATGCTGGTGATCGCTGTTTTGACTGATGAAGAGAAAGGGGTCATTGCCGACACCGCCGAGATCAACGCCGTCGGTCATCGGGTGGTCCATGGCGGGGAAGATTTCCGTCGTTCAACGTTGATTACACCGGAGGTGATCAGCGTTCTGGAACAGAATATTCCCCTGGCACCGCTCCATAATCCGGCCAACCTGGACGGTATCCGGGTTGCCAGGGAGATGTTTCCCGCCGTTCCTCAGGTGGCGGTGTTCGACACCGCCTTTCATCAGACCATGCCACGTCGTGCCTATCTGTATGCTGTTCCCTACAGACTGTACGAACAGTATCGGGTACGGCGCTATGGATTTCACGGCACGTCACACCGGTTTGTTGCCGGAGAATGTGCCCGGCTTCTCGAAAAACCACTGGACGCCTGTAATCTGATCACCGTACATCTTGGCAACGGCTGTTCCATGACGGCCATAGAAAATGGCCGCAGTATCGACACCTCACTGGGTATGACGCCTTTGGAAGGCCTGGTGATGGGAACGCGTTCCGGTGATGTTGATCCGGCCCTGCACCTGTTTCTTAAGCAGAATATAGGGCTGGAGCTGGAGGAGATTGACACCTTGCTCAATAAGGAATCCGGTCTCAAGGGGCTGTGCGGCATGAACGACATGCGCGACATTCACAGCGCGGCGGCAGCGGGTGATGAACGGGCAGCGTTGGCACTGGAGGTGCAGACATACCGTAACCGTAAGTATATCGGTGCCTATATGGCGGTGCTTGGCCGGGTTGACGCTATTGTCTTCACAGCAGGTATCGGGGAAAATGATCCGATTACCCGGGCGGAATCCCTTAAGGGGCTGGATGTGTTTGGGGTGCAGCTCGACCCGGAAAAAAATAACGAACATGCAGGACAGGCCCGGTGCATCAGCCGTGCCGAGAGTACTGTCCGGATATTTGTCATTCCCACCAACGAAGAGTTGGCCATTGCCCGCGAAATTGCCGACCTGACTTCAGAATAATCATCTTGATGCAGCAGTGGAGGCGGACTGCCGGCTGAGACCGTTAGCAGCCTGTTCTCCGCTTCTGCTGATACAGCAATTGCTTATCCGGACGATTTTCAGTATTGTCTCCTGATCCATCTTGTGTTTCGCCACGCCGCAGAGAGCGGTGGACATCATTACCACGGAGGGATCATGCCCAAGGTCCGACAAAAAAATGAGCAGAATGCCCTGGCTTCCAGTCAGGTCAGGAAGGGTTTGCAGGTAAAGGGTCGTTTGTGGATAGAGATCGAAGGACATACCTATCTATCCTGGGGACGAATTGTTCTCCTTGAACGGATTGACGAGTATGGTTCGGTTTCCGGTGCTGCCAAGTCCATGCAGATGAGTTTCAGTCATGCCTGGCGGCTGGTTGAAGACATGAATACCCTTGCCCCGAAACCGTTGGTTGAAAAGCAGGCCGGTGGCCGACGAGGGGGCGGTGCCTGGCTGACCGATGCCGGTAAACAGGCTGTTCACGATTTTTTTGCCCTGGTGGCACGATTTCAAACCTGGGTTGAACAGGAACACCTGTGACAGGATACTGTCCGGTCAGTGTACTGTTCTGCTCCGGCGTTGTTGCTCTTTTCATTCTTTATATGGGTGTTCTTTGCCCCCTCTCTGTTACATGGCCTCTTTTCCCGCTGTTTCTGCAGTTGATTTTCCCTACAGCACCTTTTTGAAGGCCGAGGCTTTGATCACTGCCACGACCTCTTTGTTGGGTGCAAGTTCCAGTTCCCGTTTTGACTCAGGCACAATCTGCACGATTAACGTGTTTACACCGCACTGCAGTTCTACGCGAACCCGGTTGCCCGCGGTAAAAAGTTTGCGCACCCTGCAGGGCAGCACATTGCGAGCACTGGTGGCTTCAGGATGGTGTTTGAAGAGCACGATCTCGCGGGCATCCAGTTCAAAGATGTTTTCGTTGTTTGGTCCGTATTCGGTCAGTATCAGCCGGATGTCCCCCCACTGATAGCTCCAGAGATCACCGAGTGGCTGTGGTCGGCCAAGATGCAGAAGGTTTACGTAGTTCTGTCCCGGCGTGCTCCAGATCGACTGGGCCAGCTCTTCGGTGGCCATCTGTTGTTTGATTGTTCCCTGCTCGACGATCAGAATCTGTTCCGTCATCAATCGCATCTCCAGAAGGGAATGACTGATAAACAGAAGAGGCATTTTGAATTGGGAAAAGACGGAGTTGAGGTAGAAGATAACCTGAAACTTTAACTCCTCATCCAAACCGGTGAGCGGTTCATCCATCAGGATCAGCCGAGGACAGGTCAGAACAGTTCGCGCCAGGGCGACCCGTTGCCGTTCACCGCCGGAGAGGAGGTTTACACCACGATCAAGGAGCTTGCCGAGCTGGAGCACTTCAATGATTGCTTCCGGATCGATATGTCGTTCGTGCTCAGGGGTGCGCTTCCATCCGTAGAGCAGGTTGCTGCGCACACTCATGTGGGGAAACAGATGATTGTGTTGAAAAACAACCCCGATTCTTCGCGCCTCAGGCGCCAGATTGATCCGGTTTGCACTGTCAAAGACGATGGTCTGGTCTAAACGGAGGGTGCCGCGATCCGGCTTGAGCAGGCCGGCCAACAGGTACATGAGCGTGGATTTACCGCTGCCCGATGGGCCGAATAAACCAATGCGTTGCCCGGTAACCGTGAAATCAGCGGTCAGGTTGAAGGCACCCAGCTGTTTGTGGACAGAGACCGCCAGCTGCATCATCTTCTGTCCAGCGATCGGGAGGCCGCTCCGCTGATCAGCAGGACGACGTACGACAGAAGGATTGACACGAGACATAACGACAGTGCCATGCGGTCGCCGCCAGGTGTACTGGTGTACTCATAAATAGCCAGAGGGATGGTCTGGGTAATGCCGGGAATGTTGCCGGCCAGGATGATGGTGGCACCGAATTCGCCCAGGCTGCGGGCAAACATCAAGGTCATGCCGACAAAGACAGCCTTGCCGGAGAGCGGCAGGGTAACGGTAAAAAAGGTGTCCCAGGGGCCGGCTCCCAGGGTGCGGGCCGCCATCTGGTAGGCGGGGTCAATGGTTTCCATGCCGAGCCGGATTGAACGGACGAGCAGAGGAAAACCGACCACTGCTGAGGCAATAACGGCACCGGTGATGGTGAAAATCACCTGAAGATTATACTCCATAAGCCAGGACCCGATCCAGCCGCGACGGCCAAGCAGTAGCAGCAGCAGATAGCCGATGACCACCGGCGGCAGGACCAGGGGCAGATTGGTCAGTCCTTCGATCAGGGATTTTCCTGGTATCCGAGTATAGACAAGGAGATAGGCAACACCAATGCCCAGGGGCGTTGAGACGAAAGTTGCTGCACAGGCCACCTGAAAGGACAGTCGGATCGCATCCAGATCCGAAGGTTGCAAAAACGGCATGACGCTACCACTGTTTTCCGGTTGTTACGGAGCACTGAAGCCATACTTGAGAAAGACCTTGAGGGCTTCCGGACCGGTGAGATATGCGTAAAAGGCCTTGGCATCTGCATTTTTGCTGCCTGTCAGGGTTAGTGCGATGGGATAGGTGACTGTATCATACAGATCCTGCGGAACCTCAAAGAGAATAACGGCATGCTCGGCCATCAGGGCATCGGTTTTGTAGACAAAGGCACCGTCTGTCTCGCCCCGATCGGCGTAGGTCAGTGATTGGCGTACATCTTTAGCCATGACCAGTTTTTTCTCCTGCTCCAGCTGGGTGTAGATACCGGCTTTTTCCATGGCCTGGACTGCGTATTCACCGGCAGGTACACTCTTGGGGCTGCCGATGGCGATTTGTCTGAGCTTGGTGATATCGGTCAACTTGGTGACGGCCGGATTTTTTGTACCGGCAAAGACCAGGGTGTTGGCAGCGAGGATCTGCTCACTGCTGGTATCGATTTCCTTTTTTTCACGGAGGTAGGTCATCCATTTCTGGTTGGCCGAGATAAACAGGTCGGCGGGGGCACCCTCGACTATTTGTTTGGCCAGAGTTCCGGAAGGCCCGAAGTTGGGGATAATCTGAGCGGAGTGGCCGGAGGCGGTGAATTGGGCGGCAAGTTCCTTTACGGCATCCGTCATGCTGGCAGGGACGGAAATCCTGATTTCCTCAGCAGCGTGAAGGATGGATGCCGTGCACAGCAAGGTGAGAAAAAGCGTTGCAATCAGGGATCGGGGTCGGTTCATGGAGTGTCTCCTTTGCAAAAGGTTGGTTTCGCAGGGCACCGAAACAGGAGGGGCGTTGAGATGCCTTGCCACAGACAACTGCCTGTAGAGGTGTACAACACTGATTGGTGCTGGTACGTGCAAGTACCGATTGAGCGTTATGACACCAGTCGTTGTTTAATCAATAAAATAACGTTATTCCAGATAATCCCTTTTTTGTAAAGCCGTAATACACGGAAGAGTGACGAATGTACCAGTCCGTGAAACGGGGATGCAGGGTGCCGGACAGCATGGACCGGCAACTCTGTTCATGGACAAACAGACGCTGGTATCTGCCTGGATAACCGTATATCTTGAGGAGTTTTTCAAAGATGGTGAAGATGACGGCACAGGAAACGATAGGCTCTTGTTGCTGATGGGTTGCTGCATGTACTGTGGCCTTGCTCAATACACCTTTTGAACCTGTGGGGTGTGTTGTCCTCTGTTGTTTTTTTAATACTTTTCAGGTACTTTCAGGTCCATTGATACGCAGACGATGCCGGATAATCGTTATGGTTCGTGCAACAAGGAGAGACAGATGAAGGTGTTGGTGACGGTGTGCACACTCTTTATGGCTGCCGCAGCGTGGGCGGATATACCGGCAACGCCGGTGATGACGCTGTATCGCTTTAACGGTGAGCTGAATATTCCCTACTACGAAGCCGAGACCTTCCGGCAAAGGGGGCCGTCAGTACCAGCGGGCACCTTGTCGCAGGGAACGTCTGTGATTCCCTGTCTGATGATAACCGACGGCGAACCGCTCACCGATGGTCAGGGGGTTCCGTATGTGGGGTTTCAGGTTGTTGTGGATTCCAGGCACGCCACTCCGGCCTCAGCAGAGCAGTATCAGAACGCCCTTAAAGCCAGGGAAAACCGGATGGTGACCAACCATCATTGCCCTGCCAATGTCCGTCATGTACTGGATATCCGTCATCTCTATGCCATGACTAAAACACCACTTTTCGAGCCGCCGCCCCTACCGCAAACTGCGGGGGCTGGGCGCTCCACCGACAGCAGGGGTGTCAGCGAACTGGATCAGATCATCCGGACTTTCCATAATTCAGCTGCCTGCAGTCAGGTCAATCAGAATCTGCTTGAACGTCGTCAGGCACTGCAGAAGGCGTGGAATCGTTTTATGCTGGAACAGCAGAACCGGTGGTCAGCCGGCATGTTGCGGCGGGCCATGCACCTGGACTATGTTATGCGCACGGCCCTGTTTGAAGGCCATCTGGGGCGAGGGTGCAGTGCGTACGGTTCCTGTGAACGCAATATCATCGCCCTTTCCATCCGTAACCGTGCGATTGAAAGCTGTCTTCAGCGGCAGGGGTGCAGGGCACCCGGAGACTTTCAGGGGGTTGTCACAGCAGTTTCACAGTACAATATCTGGGATGAGTTTTTAACGCAGATCTCCGGGCTGACCTCCTGTTTCCTTCGTGATGATCTTGCTGCATCCACCCGACCGGGCGTACAGAACTATCAGAAGCTGCAACGTATGTACGCACAGAATATCAAAGATATTGAACGGATCCTCTACGGTGGTGATGAGGATCTGACAGCTCTTTTCCCCAACAGCTCTCTGGCGAATCTGAAGGCTCTCAAGCATTATTACCATGCTCCGGCCATGGGCAAGTGCTTTCCCACCTACGACCGGGTCGAGTACATGTCCGGAGCAGTGGCTAGAAACGGCAATAATTTTGCCCTGATTGCCAACACCCGGATCCATGTTGACCGTAAGGTGCCGGGTGGCTATCTGTTTCGCAGTTTTGTGGTTCAGGAAGAACCTTCCAGAGATGTCATCACGATCGTTGATAATTACCCGGGGTTTGTTGTTGACGGTCGCCGGGTCTCTTTAGCGGCGGGGCAGGGGAGATGCACTGCCTATGGTATTCCGCCAGGCTGTTCATTTCAGACGATCGGCCGCTATCGAAAAACACCGTCCTGGGTTAACTCCGGCCAGGCATTTGCCGTGCAGTGTCGGACAACGGACAGGGGTGAGCAGTGTGTGCATGATGCGGTGCCTGCAAATGTACGGGTGGGTGGGCAATGCGATGTTGAGATGCGTCCGTTTGTCGGGGTGCATTGACGTAAAACCCGGGGTGAAGAAACAGTTGTCCTGCACTATGCAGTGCTTGCAGCGGTGGAGACAGCGATGATGGGCAGTGTGTGCCGTCAGCCGGCAGTAAGACCGTTCATCAGGGATGCGGACGCATGTATGCTGGGCGATTTTTTTCTGTGGTGACGTTGTCGGTCTGCCGCTTTCAATCCCAAAAAATAACAGCATCTGATGCGTACCCGTGATCATCAGGTGCTGTTTTGTCTTTACGGTATCGGCAGGCAGGACAGGGCGGTTACGACTGCAGTGCCCTGATACGGTCCTCAATGGAAGGGTGGGTCGCAAAAAGAGAGGACAAACTGTGTTTACCGGCAATACCCGATGAGGCCATGTTCTGTGGCAGAGCTCCGGTGTCCAGACCTCCCAGCCGTTGTAAAGCGGCAATCATTGGTTGAGGGCTGCCAAGAAAATAAGCTGCACCGGCATCGGCACGGAATTCGCGTTGTCGTGAGAAGTACATGACAACCAGGCTGGCCAGAACCCCAAACAGTATCTGGCAGATCGACACGGTCACCATATAACCGATCCCATAACCACCCCGGTCCTGATTGCTATTCCTGCTGATCATGCTGTCCACAAGATAGCCGACCACGCGCGCTAGGAAGAAAACAAAGGTGTTGACCGTTCCTTGAATCAACGTCAGGGTGACCATATCCCCATTGGCAATGTGGGCTATCTCATGGGCAAGAACCGCTTCAACCTCCTGCTCGTTCATACTCTGCAAAAGCCCGGTCGAGACCGCCACCAGTGAGTTGGATCGACTGGCTCCGGTGGCAAAGGCATTGGGAGGTCCCTCGTAGATAGCGACTTCCGGCATCGTCAGGTTCGCCTTGCCGGCGAGTTTGGCCACCGTAGTGACCAGCCAGTGTTCAGCCGCAGTCTGTGGTTGCCCTATGACCCTGGCACCGGTTGACATTTTGGCAATGGTTTTGGACATGAACAGCGAGATAAACGAGCCACCAAAACCAAGGATAGCGGCGAAGGTCAGCAGTGTGCCAAGATCCAGCCCCTGTGCGGTGAGATACTGATCAACACCGAGCAGGTTGGCGACAAGACCTAAAATGAGGAGGACGGCCAGGTTGGTGCAGAGAAAGAGAACAATTCGTTTCATGTGCTTACCTCAGTTGTTGCAAGGATAATAGGCCGTAAAATGTCACGGCAGCGGAGGTGTCGTGAGTGGCTATTCTCCTGAAACAGCAGTGGTTTCGGATGGGGTGCGATTTTTTGATCTCCTCCGGAGAAACCAGATGTAGCCGGCCAGGAGCAGTCCGCAACCAACTGCTACCCAAAGGACGGCCTGTTTCGAATAGGCCATGATCTGCCCCTGGTTATGGCCGATAATATAGCCTATCCAGGTCAGTATCGAGCACCAGATAAAGGCGCCCAGCAGGGTGTAGGCTGAAAAGCGCAGATGATTCATGCGGGAGAGCCCTGCCGGGATGGAGATGAGATGGCGGATCACCGGTAGCAGCCTGCCTATGAAAGTGGAGATCTCTCCGTGGCGGAGGAAAAACTCTTCCACCTTGCAGAATTTATCGGACGGAATAAGGACATACTTGCCGTACTTCAGGATCAGGGGACGCCCCAGGTACAGGGAGGCAAAATAGTTGGCATAGGCACCGAGGAGGCTGCCTGTTGTGCCGGCAGCGATGGCCAGCCACGGGTTCATCGCTCCCTGCTGAGCGAGGTAGCCGGCCGGCGGCATGACCAGCTCGCTGGGTACGGGAATAATCGAGCTTTCCATGGCCATGAGCAGAAAAATGCCGGGATACCCCAGCGCACCGATGACATCCACCAGCATCTGTATGAGTTGTGTTATCATACCCCTTTCCTTACTGTCTGTGCGATTGCAAGCTTACCTGGCCACGGAAATCAGCGGCCAAAACAAAAATGGTGGATGTGCGCATATAATCGACCGGCATTGTGTCAGGTGAACCGATCTGTTTGTCTGGGGAGTTAATGTTTAAAGGAACGCTGGCCGGTATACATCATGGCCACTTGTGGCTTGGCTTCGTTGCAGGCCTGAATCGACTCGAAATCACGGATGGAACCACCGGCCTGCAGGATTGCAGTAACGCCTTCACGGATCCCGACATCAGCGGCATCGCGAAAGGGGAAAAAGGCATCTGAGATCATTACCGAGCCCGGCAGACCCGCCCGGTCGTTTTTTACCTTGGCATCAATCGCCTCTTTATCGGCCTTGTCCCGTTTTCCCTGATGTATGGCGAGCACCAGATCCGCATAGGGTATACCATGGGTGTCAAAACACAGGATATCCGCGTACTTAACGTATGCCTTATGAATGGCGATCTCCGCTACTCCGACCCGGTCCTGTTCACCCGCACCGATGGCAGTGGTGCACCCGTCTTTCACGTAGATCACGGAGTTGGACGTAATGCCGTGTTCAACAGCCCAGCCGAAGAGCATGTCTTCAACTTCACGTTGGGTGGGCTGCCGTTCGCAGCTGTACTGCACACCTTTGTAGGTTGTGATCGCTGGTTTGAGATCCTGCGGAGTCCGGATGGAGTTGATCGCTGACTGCTGGACGATGATGCCGCCGTCGATCAGGGATTTGAAATCCACAAAACGGTACTGTTCGAATGCAGCCAGGTGGTTGATTCCGGGCATGCGAATGACCCGCAGGTTCTTCCGGCGAGCCAGGATGTCGAGAACTCCGTCTTCAAAATCCGGGGCACAGACCACCTCAAGATAATTTTGGGCCATCAGTTCAGCCGTCTCTTTATCCAGCGGCCGGCTGGTGACCACAGCGCCGCCAAAGGCGGCAATCCGGTCACAGCGGTTTGCCCGGTTGTAGGCATCGGCCAGGCTTGAGCCGATGGCTGCACCGCAGGGGTTGGTATGTTTTAAAATAACGGCAGCCGGTCTGTCGACCAGGTATTTGATGATGTTCAGGCCGTTATCAACATCAGTGAGGTTGATTTTACCCGGATGTTTCCCCACCTGGAGCATATCTTCCACACTGATGGCACTGACCAGGCCATTTCCCGGTTCAATATAGGTACAGTTGCCCAGCAACAGGTTGCCGTTGACAAGTTCGTAGAGTGCGGCTTCCTGATCCGGATTTTCACCGTAGCGCAGACCGCGCTCATCAAAGGTGCCGTCTTCCTGAGGGATTTTCCAGGTTTTTTTTCGATATACCAGGGTCTGATCACCAAAGCTGATGGTCATCTCCAGAGGAAAGGAGTCTCCACGCAGGGTGGAGTACATTTTTTTCAGATCTGTCATGAGGGGATGCGCTCCATAAAAGGTCAACCGTCACCTGCCTGCCGGGGCAGGTGGAAAATGACACGTTATCTGTTGTTATACGTTATAAAGGGTCAGTGGCTCGACGCAACTGTTATCATCCAACCGGCAGTTATCCAGCACTGAGTTGGCACCAACGATGACCCGACTGCCAAGGTGGCAACGTTTTAAAACGCAGCCGCTTTCGATCAGACAACCACTGCCGAGAACCGTGCCGTCATAGAGACGGACATTCCCCTGCAGGTGAGAGTCCGGGCCGATGGTGCAGTCAGCTGACACGGCGATGGTTTCCGGGGACTCCAGGGTAACGCCGGCAAGCATTAACGCCTGGTTGCGGCGTTGCTGCAAAATGGCCTGAGCCTGGGCAAGTTCAATGCGGGAGTTGACGCCAAGCACATCAATGGCCTGCTCATGGGTAAAGGTATGGATCCGCCGTTTTTGCTGCTGTGCCTGGGCCACAATATCAGTCAGGTACACTTCTTTCTGGGCGTTATCTGTACCGACCTGCCGGAGAGCCGAAAAGAGAAAATCCCGTTGTACCAGATACACACCGGCATTGATTTCCTGTATCTGACGTTGTTCGCTGGTGGCATCTTTCTCTTCAACAATGGCCTGTACGTTGCCTCGTTCGTCCTTAAGGATTCTGCCGTATCCAAAAGGATTGTCAACCCGGGTGGTCATGAGGGTGAGATCAGCCTGCAGGCTGTGATGGGCACTGATCATCTTTTGCAGAGTTGCCGCACCAAGAAGAGGGGTGTCGCCACAAAGAATGAGGACTGCATCGTGGTCTATACAGGCTTCTTCTGCGCAGAGGACGGCATGCCCTGTGCCCAGCTGTTCTTCTTGGACGACAAGAGTTGGCTGATAGGCTGTCAGGGCCTGAGCAACTTCTGCCCGCTGATGGCCGATTATAACCGCACACTGCTCAATGCCGGTACCGCGCACAGCATCCATGACATGGTGGATCATCGGCCGGAAAAAGACCGGGTGCAGCACCTTGGTCAGTGCCGATTTCATGCGGGTTCCTTTCCCGGCTGCAAGAATAACAGCAATAATAGACGGTGGCATGTATATATCCTGGTTGAAGAAAGCGAAAGGTCATAACCGGTTTAATGTAGAGGAAAAAGACCGGTTTGACAAGTACCACCTGAGCTTAAACCGCAAGACGACGGTTGTGCAATCAGGGATATAGCCACAACAGAAGAGAAAATTGATGCAAAGCAGGGTCAAGAGTCATACAGTAGGCGTTTTGATGGTACGCTGCACGGAATGCATCAGTACAGTACTGCAAATTTCTTTTACATTTTGTTGAACAGGAACATCTGAACATGCAACCAGACGATCATAAGGTACTCATTCTTGACGGTGCCTGCGGGACCAACCTTCAGGAAATGAATATCCCTCCTTCTGCCTGGGCAGGGAAGGAAGGGTGTAACGAACTGCTCAATCTCACGGCCCCGGAGAGCATTGTTGCATTGCATCGCGGCTTTGTTGAAGCCGGGGCCATGGTTCTCGAGACCAATACCTTTGGGGCAAATCGGATCGTGCTTGAAGAGTATGGGCTGCATGATCAGGTCGAAAATATTAATCGGGCTGCAGTTGTCAATGCCCGAGCCGCCATTGGAGATCAGGGCAACGTCTATGTGGCTGGTTCCGTCGGGCCGGGTACCAAACTGCCCTCGCTGGGACATATCCCGGTGGAGACCCTTGCCGCTGCCTATGCTGAACAGCTGCATGCCCTTGTTGCTGCTGGTGTGGATCTGCTGATTATTGAAACCTGTCAGGATCTGCTGCAACTGAAGGTTGCCATGATCACCTGTTTTGAAATACTGGAGAAAATACAGGCCGAGATTCCCGTGATGGTGTCTGTAACCATTGAACGGACCGGAACCATGCTGGTGGGGACAGATATTGCCGCTGCTGCGGTTACTCTGGAACCTTTTCCTATCTTTTCTTTTGGTCTGAACTGTGCCACCGGCCCCCAGGATATGGAGTCGCACATCCGCTGGCTGAGTCACAACTGGCCGGGAAGAATTTCCTGTATACCCAACCAGGGGTTACCGGAGGTGGTGAACGGCAAAACCAGTTATTCGCTGACACCGCAACGATATGCACAGGAGATGAAACGTTTTGTCAGCGAGTATGGTGTCAGTGTTGTTGGTGGGTGCTGCGGTACCACGACCGCCCATACCCGGGCACTGGTGGAGAGCCTGCAGGGGGTTGAGCCCCTGGTTCGGGAGGTGGGTGCATGAAACCATCTGTTGCGAGTCTATATCAGGCGGTTGAGCTGCAGCAGGAGATTCCGCCGCTTTTTATCGGTGAGCGGGCCAATGCCAACGGTTCAAAAAAATTTCGTGAACTGCTGCTGGCTGATGATTATCAGGCCTGTTTAAAAATTGCGGTGGAACAGGAAAACAGAGGCGCCCATGTCATTGATCTCTGTACCGCCTATGCCGGTCGGGATGAGGTAAAAGACATGCTCACCCTGGTCGGCCTGTGTGCAGGCAGTCTCAAAGCCCCGTTGATGATCGACTCAACAACGCCCGAGTGCATTGAAGCCTGTCTTCGTATCTATCCCGGCAGAGCCATCGTCAACTCGGTTAATCTGGAGGATGGCGGCATCAATATCCGGCGGGTCTGCCATGCAGCAAAAAAGTATGGTGCCGCTGTCGTGGCTCTTACCATTGATGCCCAGGGCATGGCCATGACAGGCATGGAGAAGCTCCGTATCGCACAGGAAATCTACGCCATTGCTGTTCATGAGTGTGGTTTGCGTGCTCATGATATTCTTTTTGATTGTCTGACATTTACAGTTGGCAGTGGTGATGCAACCCTGCGTGATGCTGCTCTTCAAACCCTGGAGGGTATCCGTCTGATCAAAAGAGAACTGCCGGGTTGTCTGACTGTCCTGGGACTGAGCAACATCTCCTTTGGTTTGACACCCCAGGCAAGACGTATACTCAACTCTGTCTTTTTACATGAGGCCGTGCTGGCAGGATTGGATGCGGCCATTGTTGACGTTGGCAAGATCATTCCTCTGGCGCGCATTTCTGAAGCGGATCGAACAGTCTGTCTGAACCTTCTCTACAATAAGCACGAAGAAAACGGCTCAGATCCGCTGATGGACTGTATCTCTTATTTCAGCGACAAGGCCGGGGACACTAAAGAAGAGGAGCAGAAAAGTGATCGCCTCATTGAAGAACAGCTCTTTGCCAGGGTCGTTGATGGTGATAAGGACGGACTGGATGATCTGTTGGTCATACTGCGGTACCGCTTTAAGCCGATTGATATCATCAATCAGATTCTGGTTCCGGCGATGCGGCATGTCGGCGAACTGTTTGGCAAGGGTGAAATTCTGCTGCCCTTTGTGTTGCAGTCTGCCGAGGTTATGAAAGCGGCGGTCCTGCTGCTCGAACCGTTTATGGACAGGATCGATGACGGCTCAGAGACAAAAGTTCTTCTCGCCACGGTTCAGGGGGATGTCCACGATATCGGTAAAAATTTAGTCGACATTATTTTAAGTAATAACGGGTACAAGGTGTACAACATCGGCATTAAAGTGCCGGTGGAGACGGTTATAGAAAAAGCCGGAGAGTACAAGGTTGATCTGATCGGACTCAGTGGACTGTTGGTTAAATCAGCGATAGTCATGCAGGATTCCATGGCGCAGTATCGGGAGGCTGGACTGACCATGCCTATCCTGTTAGGCGGTGCAGCATTGACGCCGAAGTTTGTGGCCGAATCCTGTGTGCCCGATTACCCGGGACCGGTGGTGTACTGTGCCGATGCCTTTGCCGGCTTACGTGCTGTTCAGGAGTTTGAGGAAGGCAGGCTGACAGCAACAGTGTATGAGCAGGCCACATCAACAAAGTCGATAAAGACCGGCGTCCGGGTGCTGGAAATCAACCGGAACAATCCGGTACCCCACCCGCCGTTTTTAGGCCAGCGCTATGTGGAAGATCTGAAGCCGGAAGTCTTCATCCCAATGATCAACGAGCAGGCGCTTTTTCGGGGTCGCTGGGGCTATCGGCGCGGCAAGATGACAGTCGAAGAGCATAATGAGCTGATTGCCGGAACGGTTCGACCGCTCTATCAGCAGATTGTAGAGCGGGCAGTGGCTGAAGAGTGGCTGCAGCCCAAGATCAGTTACGGGTATTTTACGTGCCATGCCATTGATAACAAGCTGGTGGTCAAGGCCGATGACCAGGAGTATGTCTTTAACTTTCCACGACAACAACAGGCCCCTTTCCTCTGTATTGCCGACTATTTCAAGTCAGCGGAAGAGGGGGGGGATGTGGCTGGATTTTTTGTGGCGACCATAGGTGCACAGATTGGAAAGGAGATTGCCAGGCTGTATGAGGCCAACGCGTATCATGATTATTTACTGCTGCATGGTTTCAGTGTTGAGATTACCGATGCCCTGACCGAATACTGGCATACGATCATGCGCCAAGAGCTGGGAATTGAAGGACACGGAGGAGTGGGGGAGACAGGGACTGCTGTTCAACGATATCAGGGGTCACGCTATGGTTTTGGGTATGCTGCCTGTCCTGATCTGGAGGCCCACAAATCGCTTTTTGCCTTTCTCAGGCCGGAACGGGTTGGTATCAGTTTGACTGAAAATATGCAGATGGTTCCCGAACAAACCACTTCTGCCATTGTGGTGCATCATCCTCAGGCAAGATATTTTTCGGTCTGAGAATACCCGGGAGTGACAAGTGATCTTGTAGCTCAGGCCTCTGAGTTTGATTGAGGTTCTGGTAGAAAGGGGAGTGAGGCGGGAGTGTGTTGGTGCGTTTTTGCAATGAGGGGGTGAAGGAGGATTGTATTTTCATCACCGCCTGATCAAGCTGCGG
>Ga0265295_1000550_pt1 | contig 75190 bp, 66 predicted proteins | sample Munlansysbiofilm_FD_192503 | JGI IMG/M metagenome (GOLD analysis project Ga0265295, IMG submission 192503) | Leachate microbial communities from a municipal landfill in Southern Ontario, Canada - Methane capture system biofilm | ecosystem: Engineered > Solid waste > Landfill > Unclassified ...
CAACCACTACCTGAAACTCATTTTTGTTGTCAAATGGCAGCATTTTAAGCGGCACAACCCGAAAAACTACCAGAGAGAGCGAAAATGCCATCAGGACAATTACCGTGAGCAACAACATATAGCGCTTAAAGCGCGAGTCCAGAAAAGGGGTCACGATGTTGCGGTAGGTTTTAAAAACCCATGCGTGCGTACCCTTTTGCGCCCTCGCAGCGGACGAATCCCCTGCCGGAGCGGCTGCTGGAGCGGCTGAAATGGGACGCTTCTTCAGTAGCGCATAGGTCATCCACGGGACGATGGTCAGGGCGCACAGGGTTGAAAAGGTGACCGTCATCGGCACATTGATCGACATCGGCGCCATATACGGCCCCATCATTCCGGTAATGAAGAACAGGGGCACAAAGGAGATGATGATGGCGATGGTGGACATGATCACCGGCGGCAGCACTTCGTTGACAGCAAAGAGGGTGGCGAAAAACGGCTTGCGCTTGCCCATGAAGATATGGCGCTGAATATTGTCCACGTTGGTGATGGGGTCATCGACCACCAGACCGAGAGATAGAATCAAGGCAAACAGGGTGACCCGATTGATGGTATAGCCAAACAGATAATTGACAAACAGCGCAAGACTGAAGCTTACCGGCACCGCCATCGCTACCACCAGCGCCTCACGCCAACCTAAGGCAAACGCCAGCAGCACCACCACCGTAAATACCGCAAACCCGAGGGAAAGGAGCAGATCGTTCACTTTCTCCTGCGCGTTGTAGCCATAGTTTCGAGTCACCTGCACTTCCACGTCTGCGGGGATGATGCTCTCTTTCAATTCATCGAGCAGGGCTAGAATATTTTCTGCCACATCCACCGCATTGGTGCCAGGCTTTTTGGCCAGCGACAGGGTTACCGCCGGATATTCCGCGGGCTCCTCCTCCAGCTGCGCATCCTGTCGATAGCGCAAGGAGTGGCCAAAGCGGGTATAACTATCAGCCTCTGCGGGACCATCGGTAATGCGTGCCAGATCGCGCAGGTAAACCGGACTCCCCGCGTGGACGCCAACCACCAGTGCTTCCACCTCCTCCACCGATTGGAGGAACGAATTGGTGCTGACCTGAAAGCTTGTGTTAAACCGATCAACATGCCCGGCGGTCGCGGCCACATCCGCCCCTTGAAGCGCCTGCTGAATCTGGAGCAAAGAGGTATTGTAACCATTCAAGCGCTCAGGCTGCACTTCAACGCGGATTTCACGCGCGCGCCCACCAGTGATAAAGCTTTTGGAGATATCGCGGATTTGGGACAGACGCCACAACACCTCTTCGCCAATACGCCGCAGCTCGTGGTCGTTATAGCGTTTTGAAAAAAAGGTTAAGTTGACAATGGGCACATCATCGATTTCCACCGGTTTGATCACCCACCCCCGCACCAGCGGGGGAGCCTCATCAATATGCATGGTGATCTGATTGTGGAGCTTTACCAGCGAGTCTTCGCGGTTTTCCCCCACGTAAAAGCGCACCGTCACAATCGCCATCCCTTTGTGTGACATGGAATAGACGTATTCAACCCCGTCAATTTGCCACAATAGGTGCTCCAAGGGGGTGGCCACCAGCTTTTCAACCTCTGCCTGGCTGGCACCCGGTGCCTGCACATAAATATCTGCTAGGGGTACGATGATCTGCGGATCTTCTTCGCGCGGGGTGACCATAAGGGCCGCAAACCCCAGACACAGCGAAACGAGCAACAGAATAATCGCCGGCTTCCCGGAGAGGAAGGGTTTTACAATTCCGACAAGCAGTCCTTTAGGGGCCTCGTTATTGTCTATCATCCCCAGACTCCTTTAGCTGCAGAGTTTCGCCACCGAAAAGACCGGACAATACCTCCACCTTGTCGGCATACGTTTTTCCCGTTTTGATGTATTGGCGCTTCCATCCCGCTGGAGTTTTCACCATCACCAGTTCCAACTGCCCGATCTCAGTGATGGCCGCCTTGGGTATCAAAACCAGATCAACCTCTTGCAAAGGGATCTTCAGTTTCCCATACATACCTGGATACAACCCTACAATCTCCGGCAGTGCCGCTTTCACCAGAAAGGTCCGACTGTGGGGATCTGCATAGGGGATCAGCTCTTCCACTACGGCATCCACGGTTTGCTCCAATGTGACCAACTCCACGCGGAGCTGAGCGCCGGGATGCACCGCTTGAACCAGACTTTCGCGCACATGGGCTTCTAAGCGCAGAGCGCCGTCGGTACGCAACAACAGCAGCGGCTTCCCCGGTACCGCCTGATCGCCGGGATCAACCAGGCGCTGCAACACCCGTCCACTTGTCGGGGCTTTTATCTCGGTATAACCGAGCGCAATCTGCGCCTCTACCACCATCTCTTCTGCCATCCGAATTCCGGCCAGGGTTCCACCAACCCCATCTTCGGCACGTTTCAAGCCCGCTTGGGCCTGCAGATAAGCAGACTCGGCCTGCTCCATGTCGCGCGCGGTTGCAGCTTTGGCGGCAAAAAAATTTTTGGTGCGGTTATAGGCAGATTGTGCCTGCGCGAACGCGGCTTCGGCCGCATGCACCGCTTGGCGTGCCTGCTCACGCTGGGAGACTGCCGTTTTCAACCCTTGACGCGCTTGGGACAGGCGCGCCTGCAGCTGACGATCGTCGAGGACTACCAGCACCTGCCCCGCAGTCACTACGTCACCGCCATTGACCCGCACCGCATTCACTTGACCGGCGACCTGCGCTTCAATCCGCGCCTGCGAACTTGGCTGCACGGTGCCTACGGCATCGTACCATTGGATAACTGGAGTGAGCTCAGCTTGAACCGTACGCGTTGCCGCGCCAGCAACTGGTTCTTCCGCTTTATACACCCCGGGACTGATGGTGTCGGCGCCCAAATACCAGAGTATAAAAATCGCGCCCACACCCACAACGCCCAGAATTAAACTGATGATGATCCATTTTTTATTTTTCATAAGGGTCACAATCTTTTCAAATTATTGGGTAATCCATTCAGTAGGGGCTTGTGGTGCCCATAGAAAGGGCGTCTGTCGCCATGGACGGCCCCCGCTACAAACAGTCGTGTCCCTTGGAATGGGTGCCACAAGCTTCTACCGTTAGTGGATGACGAATTGCTACATTTATTGGTTGAAGTCAGCTACGAAGTTATCCGCCAACATCCCGATGGCACGCGCATATTCGGCGTTGGCTTTAATTTTAGCATAAAAAGCCGCGCTTAAATGGATCCGGGCCCGGTTGCGGTCCAGCTCGGCGCCCAGATAACGGGTGAGCGTCACTGCGCCACCCCGATAATACTCAGACACCAATCGGTACGACTCCTCTGCACTTGCAACACTGTTAACCGCAACAGCGTAGCGGGCACGGGCAGCCTCCAGCTCCAGATATGCATTCTGCACCTCCAGCTTCACATTGAGCGCCGCCTCACGATCGGCAGCCACCATCTGCCGTACCACTGCATCGGCTTTTTTCACCTGCGCCCGGGTAGAAAAGCCGGAAAACAGCTCCCAGTTGAACAGCACCATTGCGCGCCAGTTTTCCCGCTCCAGGTCATACTTCATGTGCGGGTCATCCACATAATATTTGCCCAGCACATCGACCTGGGGCAAATAGCCCGCTTTCGATACGTCCACCCCCATGCGCGATTTGACCAGCATTCTACGCATTTTTTCCAACTCCGGCCGATGCTCAAACGCGTAGATCACCCCATCTTCATAGGTTTCTGGCACGCTGAAGACGATCTCGGCTGTCTGCGGGGTTAAAACTAACTCCGGTGAATTCTCCCCCGGATCAAGCCCCATCAGATGGACAAGGGTCGCTTTCGCGAGCGCATACCTTTTTTTGCTTTCAACCAACACCTCTTCCGCCTGTGCCAAGCGAACCTTTAAGGTCAACACATCGGCTTTCAAGGCCCCGCCGCCATCATATTGTACCTGGGTAATGCGCAGCTGCTCGGCAACAGTTTCCACCGATGCGGCGGCAATATCGACAAACTCTTGCGCGGAGAGCACATCATAGAAAGCGGTGATCGCTTGCGCTTTCAGGTTATTGCGAATCTCTTGCCGCTCCAACTCCGAGATATACAAATCCTCGGTGGCGATGCGGGTTCCGAGGTAATCGCGCCCTGCGTTAAATAGATTCACCCGCGCATTGAGACCAGTTTCAAAGTTCTCAAACCATCCCGGATCATTAAAATCAACATTTGGAGGCAATTTGCGCTGATCGATCACCTTGAACAGATAATCGGAAGGGGCGTTACCCTGCATATAGTCGGTATAAAAACTCACTGTTGGCCAGAAGGGGGAACCTGCCAGTTCTTGCATGGCTTGAGCCTGGGCGACGCGCTCCACCGTCTGCTGCAGATTTGGGTTGTTCGCCATACAGATTTGCAGCACCCGGGGCAGTGACAGAGGATACTTCAGCTCAGTTTGCGCATGCCCTTTCAGGTGCATTCCAGCTGGAGGTGCGGAAGTGGCAATACCCTCACCTGCCAAAAGGGGTGCTGGAGTTTCAACTCCGGAGGGTGATACCGTGGCAGGAATGTGGGCATATTCTGCGCGCACTTGCGCTGGGGAATATGCGGGGTAAGATGGAGAGACGCTACACCCAGCGCCCAGAAGCACTATCAGAGCAAGCAACAAAGTTAGATATTTGTAAGAAAACCATGCTGTGACATACATGGAACGTACCCCCCTACTTCATATGTGACTGAAACGGTGACGTAGCAAATGTGGCATTGAAACTCAATCAACTGGTAGCGCAATTAATTGTTGACAAATAAGGTTATCAATTGCAGTATGCTCTTCGCGCCCACATGGAGGAACGCGACACCTAGACTTTACCATGCAATAACGATTATTGCAGAGCATACATTTGAACTTATTCAGACCAAAGGAGATTTAACCATGAGTGTACTCGTAGCACGTCAGGCCCCAGATTTCACCTCTACTGCAGTTATGCCGGATGGCAGCTTTGCTGAATATAAACTCTCTGACCACAGAGGCAAGTATGTGGTGCTGTTTTTCTGGCCGCTGGATTTCACCTTTGTGTGTCCGTCAGAGATTATCGCCCACAATAACCGCGTGAAGCAGTTGCAGGAGCTTAATACTGAAATTGTCGGGATCTCCATTGACTCCCACTATACGCACCTGGCATGGCGCAACACCGCGATAGAGGATGGCGGCATAGGCCCGGTGCAGTTCCCCATCGTTGCGGATATTAAACATGAGATCACCCAGGCGTTTGGGATTGAACATCCAGAAGCAGGGGTGGCTATGCGCGCATCCTTCCTGATCGACAAAGAAGGGGTGGTGCAGCATCAGGTGGTGAACAACCTCCCTTTGGGGCGCAACATTGATGAAATGGTGCGCATGGTAGATGCACTGCAGTTCACTGAGCAGTATGGCGAGGTGTGTCCGGCGGGGTGGAACAAAGGGGACGAGGGGATGAAACCCACCGCTGAAGGGGTAGCCAGCTACCTGAAGGATCACGCGCAGAAGCTCTAATAATCCACGCACTTTTTTTTCCGCAGTAGCCAGAAAGGCGGTTCCGCTATGGGACCGCCTTTCTTTGTATTCAATATCCATTACCGGTGGGAGCTTGTGGCACCCATGGAAAGGGCGTCTGTCGCCATGGACGGCGACAGTCGAACGGCCATGGACGGCCCCAATTATAAACAGTCGTGTCCCTTGGAATGGGTGTCACAAGCTCTTGCTGCTAAGCTGAAAAGTTACATATCAAACACGCTGCAACAAACAGCTTAACCTCCGGCTTTTTTCACCGTCCATCCCAGCGGTTGCCCCTGCTGTTGGAGTAAAGCGAAGAGAATGTCACGCTGATCCCCCTGAATCTCAATAACTCCATTTTTGAGGGTGCCGCCGCAGCCACATTTTTTCTTTAGTTGCTTGGCGAGCTGTTTCAATTCCCCCTCTGGCAGCGGTATCCCGGTAATAACTGTTACTCCGCTTCCTTTGCGCCCTTTGGTCTCGCGCCCAATCCGCACTACAGCGTTGGTAGAGGCGTTGGCAGAGTTCTGCTCTGGGGCAGGAGAACATCGGCACCTGCCCTTCAACTTGGCGCAGGTGGAGCAGTGGGCAGCGGGGTCGTCTGAATACACCAGGCGGGTATCTGGGTTAGATTTATGGGTTCGTTTCATATTTCATCCCCCTGTGTCACACACTTTGCACACACCATTTCGAGTCTCGCACCTCCACTCCCATCCTGCACGCGGGTGGGGCTGATGTGTGCACCACAGGTGATTTTAAAGCAGCGTTGACATACATAGCCACTTCCTACGGTTGAGCTGAAATTGCAGATATGGCATAGCCAGCGGATTTCGGTTTCCGGTTGGTGATGCAGTTCAGAATTCATAAACTATCCCTGTGCGCCTGTGCGCGAATTTTGTTCTGTCAGGTCAAGGGTACGCTGCGCAGCGGTGTCAAATTGCTCCTGACGTGGAGCGCCGAACCACTCAAAGGGTTGCCCCTTCGCGCAGCAGCCGAAGCGTTACTGCCAGCAGGCGAAACAGATGAACCACAAGTGCGCTTGCTCAATCTGTTACCTTACTATCCTGCTGTCCACAGTCTTGTTGCCCGTAGCTCTTAAATTTCTCCAGCACCGTTTCCATCTCCGCCTCTGGTACCAGCACCGGGGTTCCGATATTGCAACACTGATAGTAGATCCGCGCTACCAGTTCAATCTCTTCAGCCACGTTGAAGGCATGGGGCAGATCTCCCCCTACCGCGACGAGACCGTGGTTGGCGAGCAGCACGGCGTTGTAAGCCCCCATGCCGCGCACCACATTGTGCGCCAACGCGGCAGAACCAAAGGTGGCATAGGGCGCAAGGGGCACCTTGTTGCCGGCAAAGGCGACCAGGTAGTGCACCGCCGGGATCTCGCGGTGCAAACACGCCATGGTGGTAGCATATACCGAATGGGTATGCACCACTGCGTTCACATCCGGGCGTGCAGTGTAGAGGGCAAGATGGAAACTGAGTTCACTGGAGGGTTTCAGGTCCCCCTCCACCACCTCTCCGGCGCGATTGACCACCACAACATCCTCGACCCGTACATCAGTGTAATCCACCCCACTGGGACCGATGGCGATCAGGTCTTGGGTGCGGCACATGCAACTCAGGTTGCCCCCACTGCCGGTGGTTAAGCCGGAGGAGAGGAGCTTAAGCCCATAGGTAACAATCAATTCGCGCTGCGCTTTAAGCAACATAACTACACCTGCGCACGTAGGTCGGGACGTTTCCCCATCCGTTGCAGAAACGCGACTAACGCTTTCAAGTCCCTGTTCACCACCTGCGCAGGGATAACGCCACTCTGCTCTAGCGCCTCTACGGCGCAGGTGAATTCCCCCACCCCGCTGCTGATATGCGCGTCGCTGCCGATGGCAACCAAGGCACCCTTTTCTGCACAGAGGCGCGCTATCTCGAGGCAGTTTGGGGCGCTGTTTTTCCGACTGGTGGTAAAAGAAGAGCTATTGATCTCCAGTGCAGTATTGGTACGCACTGCCTGCTCCACCACCGCTATATAGTCGAGCGGATAAGCGGGATTACCCGGATGGGTGATAATATCGACCCAGGGATTTTCCATCGCCTGCAGGAGGGTACGGGTATTCTCCGCAGCGCTGGTACCAGAGTAGCCACACCCCTCATGAAGACCAGCAAGGACAATATCAAGATATTCCATCGCCTCTGCGCCGATATCCAACTTCCCTTCATCAAGGATATTGGCTTCCACACCGCATAATACTCTTACCCCCTGCATAATTTCGGGGATAAAGCGCAGCGCCATAAAATGGTACATATGTGGCCCCCCCGGAAGAGCAGGACCATGATCGGTGATGGCAACCCCTTCAAGCCCACGTCTGTGTGCAACAGCGACAATCTCCTCCACGGTGCTGAACGCGTGCCCAGAGGCAATGGTGTGGATATGGGTGTCAACCGTTGGAGCAGGGATTCGGATGCGTTTAGATTGGTCCTTGTGTGTCAATCTCGTCATGCTGTCTCCACATCTATTTTGAATAAAACTGGCCTAGTATTTAAACTTGCAGATACAATCGAGGACATGGTGTCTTCAGGATGTGCGTTAAGTGTGTCTGATGCACGGATAATAGCACGCTTAAAAAAGCTTGTCAGTCACCTTGACATCAAGGTAGATTGTACTATTTTTCTGTCCCACCATTGAAAGTAAAGTATGATTTCCTGCGATACCCTTTTAAACATAAAGCGTCCGGGGCGTTACCTGGGCGGAGAAGCTGGCTCTATCCGTAAAAATCACGCTGATGTAGACATCCGCTATGCCTTGGCGTTTCCCGATACGTACGAAATCGGCATGAGCAATATGGGCAGTGCTATTTTGTATCAGGTACTCAACCGCGAAGAGTGGATTGCGGCGGAGCGCGTGTACTGTCCGTGGCCCGACATGGCGGAGCACATGCGCCAAGAAGCTACCCCGCTAAGTACGCTGGAATCGAACACGCCGTTGGCAGAATTTGACCTCATCGGCTTCACCCTGCAACATGAGCTGTGCTACACCAACATCCTCCACATGCTCGACTTAAGTGGCATCCCTCGTCGCCGGGACGAACGGAGCGCAACCGATCCTTTCATCATCGTCGGTGGTCCCAGCGCCTTTAACCCAGAGCCCCTTGCCGATTTTATTGACTTTGCCCTGCTAGGTGATGGCGAAGAGGCGGTGGTGGAAATTTGTAATGCTCTGCGCAGCGCGCGGGAACGCAAGCTGACCCGCACACAGACCCGCCACGAACTGCGCCACATTGAGGGGGTCTATGTCCCCGAACTTTTTACCCCGCACTATAACGCCGATGGCACCATCCGCGTCATTGAGCCGCTCTTGCCAGACTACACCAAAGTGACGCGGCGCTATCTCGCCGATCTCGACACTGCACCCTACCCCACTAAGCCGCTGATCCCATATATGGATACGGTGCACAATCGCGTAGCGCTGGAGATCACACGTGGGTGTACGCGCGGGTGCCGCTTCTGTCAGGCGGGTTACATCTACCGTCCGGTGCGTGAACGTCAGGCCGCAACCCTGGCAAAGCTGGCGGAGGAGGCGCTCGCCAACAGCGGGTTCGATGAACTTTCACTCCTCTCTCTCTCCAGTGGTGACTACAGCGCCATCGAGCCGCTGTTGCGCCATCTGATGGAGCAACACGCCAAAGATCGGGTAGCGATGTCGCTGCCGAGTTTACGCGTAGGTTCCCTGACAGAAGAGTTGATCAACGAGATCCGCAAGGTGCGTAAGACCGGCTTCACCCTCGCCCCCGAGGCGGGGACGGAGCGCCTGCGCGAGGTGATTAATAAAGGGATTAAAGCTGAAGACCTGCTCGACAGTGCACGTACCATCTATACCTTGGGTTGGCGCCTGATAAAGCTCTACTTCATGCTGGGGCTCCCGACCGAAACTGATGCAGACCTGCAGGGGATTGTTGATCTAGCGGCTGCGGTTAAACGCTGTGCGCGTGGCACCGAAGGTGGTGGTGACGTCAACGTGGCGGTTTCCACTTTTGTCCCCAAAGCACATACGCCGTTTCAGTGGGACGCCCAGTTAAACCTAGAGCAAACCAAAGAACGGCAGAGTTGGCTGCGTGACGCCCTGCGAAAGAAGAAGCTGCGTCTGAAGTGGCACGAGGCGGAAGTTTCGGTGTTGGAAGGGGTATTTGCCCGTGGCGACCGACGCTTAGGGGCAGTAATTGCCAGCGCCACCGACCTGGGGTGTTGTTTCGACAGCTGGCGCGATTTTTTCGACTTCTCCCGCTGGGAGGAGGCCTTGCAGCAGAACGGGCTCACGTTTGAGTTTTACCTGCGCGCCCGCGCTATGGAGGAGATTCTCCCCTGGGACCACTTAAGCTGCGGCATCCCCAAAGAGTTTTTTGCGCGCGAGCGCGCGAAGGCACTACAGCTGGAATATACGCCCGACTGTCGCACCGGAGCGTGCAGCCTGTGTGGCGTGTGTGACTTCAACCACATAAAACCACGCTTTGCCGAGGCCACCCCAACCTTGGGGGCACCTCTGACCTCAACTCCAGTGCTGCCACAACCACCAGAGACGCCGGAGGAGGAACGCTATAAAATTCGCCTGCTGATGAGTAAAACCGGCAAGGCGCGCTTTGTCAGTCATCTAGAGTTCATGACTGTAGTAAAACGTGCCCTGCGCCGCATTCAAGCGCCGGTGCGCTACTCCGCCGGATTCCACCCTCATCCCCGCATCTCTTTTCCCGATGCGTTGCCCACGGGAGTGGAAAGTGAAGCAGAAACTATCGACATAGAACTGTTCCAACCCCCCAACATCAGCGCCCTGCACGCCCGCCTCAATGCGGAACTGCCAGAAAACTTCACAATCTTAACTGTTGTGCAAATCCCGTCGAATAACCCCACCCCTGCGGCGTCGATCTCCACCAGCACCTATCGGGTACCACACAATTCGGCCTTCCCAGCCGATCTTGAGGAGCGCATTGCCGATGCACTTCAGGCGGAGAGCATCATCTTCACGCGCTTGAAAAAAGATAAACCAGTAGAGGTTGATCTACGCCCCGATATCGCCGATATCCGTCTACATCACGATGCGCTGGAACTGACTTTATATAAAGGCAGTCCGGTAGTGGTAACCGCCTATCTGCTCAAAGCAGACCACAATCAGGTTCGTTCTATGGGAATATGTAAGACCCGTGTTACCATGAAGTCTGAACCCTGAATTGATCTCGCATTCAAGTAGTTTTACAAGTCAGAACTAGGTCAGAACTGGTCATAAACCGCTTCCTGATATAAAATATCTCCCCGACGAAAAACGTGCGCGTGCAAGCGTTGGGGACAGCCCTGTCGAGACTCTGCTGCCATGCAGCATCGAGCACCTGTAGCTGTACTGCTTCCAGCACAGCTATAGGTAACACCATACTCGGGGCATTGACCTCCACCTAAACAGTTATCTAACATTTACACATATATACGACGAAGGAGTTTCGACCATGGCAAAAAAACTGGTCATCAATAAGACCGCCCATGAGACCCGGGTGGCCCTGCAAGAGAACGGACACATATCCGAGCTCTACATTGAACGTAGCTGCGATATGGGAATTGTGGGTAATATCTACAAGGGACGGGTTATCCGTGTGCTGCCCGGCATGCAGGCCGCATTTGTCGACATCGGGCTCGACAAAGCGGCATTTTTGTATGTTGCAGACGTTTTTGATGAAATGGAAGCGGTGGTAGACTTTGTAGAAGGGCGCAGCGACAACAGCGAACCAGACACCACCGAAACCGAAGGTGAAGACGAAGCAGAGGCCCATCCCCTCCCCCCAATTGAGACCCTTTTGAGTGAAGGGCAGGAGATACTGGTACAAGTTTCGAAGGAGCCCTTGGGCACCAAAGGGGCGCGCATCAGCTCGCACATCTCTTTGCCGGGGCGCCATCTGGTGTATATGCCCACTATCGATCATGTGGGGATTTCGCGCCGCATCGAGAACCCAGAAGAGAAAGAGCGCCTGCGCGAAATCATAGAAAAGATGCGCCTACCCCACAGCGGTTTTATTGTGCGCACCGCCGCAGAGGGAAAAAGTGAAACAGATCTGCGTGCAGACATGAACTATCTGGCAGACCTCTGGCGCGACATCGATGCACGTCAGGCCGATATGGGCACACCCGCCCTGGTTCATTCAGATCTGGATGTTACCAGCAAGGTGCTGCGCGATATTCTGACCGAGGATATAAAGAGTATTGTGGTCGATGCACCGGAAGAGCACGACAAGATCGTGAATTTTCTCAGCACCTACATGCCAAACCTGGAGTACACCATCGATCTGTACCGCGATGATGTGCCATTGTTTGATGCTTACGGCCTGGAGGTTGAGATCGCGCGCGCCCTAGAGCGCAAGGTGTGGCTTAAAAGCGGGGGCTACATCATTATCGAACAGACCGAAGCCCTCACCGCCATCGACGTGAATACCGGGCGCTACGTGGGGAAACACAACCAAGAAGACACTATCCTTAAAACCAACCTGGAAGCGGTGAAGGAGATTGCATATCAGGTGCGCCTACGCAATGTCGGCGGTCTAATTATTATCGACTTTATCGATATGGGAAAAGAACTTCATCGTGAGCAGGTGCACGCAAGCCTAGAGGAAGCTCTAAAGGGGGACAAAAACAAAACCAACATCCTCAAGATTTCAGAATTGGGATTGGTTGAAATGACACGCAAGCGCGTGCGGGAAAGTATCGGGCGCACTCTGTGTGAGCCTTGCCCCTACTGCGAAGGTACCGGCTACGTCAAGAGCCGAACCACCATGGTGTTTGAGATCTTCCGCAAACTGAAACGGGAGGCACGCGATCTGCCTGGCTACCGCATCAATCTACAGGTACATCCTGATGTGGCTGCCCTGCTTTACGATGAGGAGCGCAGCGCCATTGACGAGATAGAGCAACATTTCCAGAAGCAGATCTCCATTATTTCGCGCCCTAACTTCCACGTGGAGCAATTTGTCGTCGCAGCGGGGTGACTTCCAAGCAATTAAGGAGGGTGAAGAGGTTGAGCGGACATGGGAAATAACTCACTGGACCACACCTGCACCGAAGCAATTCTGGAGAGCATCTGCGATGGGGTGTTTACCGTGGACAGCGCTTGGCGCATCACCTCGTTCAATCGTGCCGCCGAGGAGATCACCGGGGTGGAGCGCGTCGATGCTATCGGCCAGCTCTGCTCAGAGGTGTTTCGCTGCAGCTTGTGCGAAAATAACTGCGCCCTGGCGCAAACCCTGCAGAGCGGCAAACCCATTGTCCAGCGCGATGGATTTATCATCCGCGCCGATGGGCAACGGATCCCCATAAGCATCTCTACCGCTGTTCTGCGCAATGCAGAGGGCAACGTCATCGGTGGCGCGGAGACCTTTCGCGACTTAAGCGAGATTGAGACTCTGCGCAATACGCTGAAACGGCGCTACCACATCGGCGACCTCATCAGCCACAGCCGCACCATGGAGCCGGTGTTTGATCTCATCCCACCCTTGGCTGCCAGCTCCAGCACCGTGCTGATTGAGGGGGAAACCGGTACCGGCAAGGAACTGGTAGCACACGCCATTCACTCCAGTGGCGCGCGCGCCGCTGAACCCTTTGTTGCAGTCAACTGCGGGGCGTTGCCCGACAACCTACTGGAATCGGAGCTGTTCGGATATAAAAAAGGGGCATTCACCGGTGCGCAGCAGGACAAACCAGGGCGGCTACGCAGTGCGGGGAAAGGGACCATTTTCCTGGATGAAATCGGGGAGATCAGCCTGGCGCAACAGGTAAAATTGTTGCGCGTCCTGCAGGAACATCAGTTCGAGCCTTTAGGCAGTACCAAACCGGAACCTTTGGAGGCAAGAATCATTGCTGCTACCCACCGCAGCCTGGCGGAGATGGTGGAGGAAGGCTCCTTCCGCCAAGATCTATTCTACCGCATCCAGGTGATCACTCTCGAACTTCCCCCCTTGCGTGACCGGACGGAAGATATCCCACTACTGGTACAACACTTCATTCAGCGCTTCAACCAGACGCAAAAGCGTAATATTCAGGGGTGCCTGCCTGACACCATGAACCTCCTCATGGCGCATGACTGGCCCGGAAATGTGCGTGAACTTGAGAACATCATTGAGCATGCCTTTGTGTTGTGCCGTACCGATATGATCGAACCGGCACACCTCCCCGCCACCCTGCGGGGCAGCCAGCCCTTAACTTCAACCCATAACGGCGCCGCTGGAATACGCACCCAACGTGACTTGAGTGAGAAACACGCTATCCTCGCAGCCTTGGAGAAGCACGACTATAATCGTCAGGCGGCCGCCCGCGCCCTGGGAATCCACAAAACCACCCTGTACCGTAAAATCAAAGCCCTCGCTATCCCTCTACCCTCCCGCAATGGCCGGCAGAGATCCTGATTCCGCCCCCACTCTTAAGTAGCGCAACTGCTACCATATGCCGGAGCACCCGTAGCGAAACCGCTACCAATAGAGGAACTAATTACCTACCCGCTCCATCCCTAAACTCTCAAATACTCAAAACACCTGCCCGTAAACACTCTGCTATTACAGTATCTTAGCCTCTAATCCCAGCGATACCCCCCTTTGGTTGCCGTTAATTGGCACGTCAGGTGCAAACAACCAAGAAGCAGTGGCATCGGCATAAAAAATTTGCAGCTGCAAAAAATTATGAAAACCCGGTCGGAGGCAAGTTGAAATGAAAGCAGGTATCACCATATGGAATGACCGCATCGCTCCGGTATTCGACGTCGCGGGAATGGTTCTTGTTTTAGATATCGCCAACCCCGCAACCAGCGTCGAAACCATGCCGCTGCCGCAATCCCTCTTTGCCAAGATAGAAGCGCTGGTCCAGAGCGATGTCGAGGTGCTGGTGTGCGGCGCAATCTCGCGCCCACTGTTACGCAGCGCGTGTGCGGCAGGGCTCAAGGTTATCCCCTTCGCAGCGGGGAGTGTAGCTGAAGTGATACAGGCTCTACGCAGCGGTGATATCGAGGCGGTCGCCGGCACCATGCCAGGGTGTGGGTGTCAGCAACGCGGGCGTCAGAACCATGCTACGCCAAGGCAACATGGGCGCGGTGCAGGCTGCCGCCGCAGAACACATGCCCTTGGATACCCCACACCAGAACAGTGAGACAGCTGCTAAAAACCAAAAGATTAAGCAAGTAACAGGGCCTGCAATTTATGCAGGTCCAACCGAACAAAAAGGAGAATTATTATGCCAAGAGGCGATAGAACAGGACCAAATGGACTGGGAAGCCAAAGCGGACGTGGAGCAGGATTCTGCTCTGGCACCACTGAGCCCGGATGCACCACTGCCGGTGGGCGTGGCGGCGGACGTGGAGCTGGCATGGGGTGCAGAGGGGGAAGACGTGGCCTTGGACGGGGCCTCAAGCAAGGGATGGGACGCGGCATGGAGCGTGGAATGGGACAGGGGCAACGAATGGATAATGCCCCAAACCAAGCGCCCACTGCTAGCGAAGACTTGAGCCGCAAGGCACAGGAACTCGAAGCGCAAATTGCGCAGATCAAACAACAACTTAACGAACGCTCTTAATACAGATTACCGTGGGGGCACCGAGATGCTCCCACGGTATCGCTCTATCCCTTTAACGTCTGACACACAAACCCCTCTCAACACATACAAAAGGAGACTCACATGAACGTTGCTTTTTCAGCTACGGGATCAGAGCTCGACTCAGATTTAGATCAACGCTTTGGTCGTGCCAAACAATTCATTATCGTAAACACCGAGACCAACGCCGCCTCTATCCTGGAAAATACCCAGAACATGAACGCAGCCCAAGGAGCAGGGATTCAGGCCGCGCAAAACGTAGTCAACGCGGGGGCTACCGCGGTCGTGACCGGCAACTGTGGTCCCAAAGCCTTTCAGGTTCTGCAGGCCGCTGGGGTAAAGATTTACCACACCAAGCAACCTTCGGTTGAGGCGGCACTAAAGGCGTTACTTGCCGGCGAACTGGAGGAAGCCGACAGCGCCAACGTAGAAGCACACTGGAGTTAACGCGCTATGGATACCAATGCTATACAGCTTGCTGTCCCCCCTTTCACCCTCGCCATCGCTTCGGGCAAGGGGGGCACTGGTAAAACTACCTTGGCGACAGCTCTAGCTGAAGCGGCGGGGATTCCTGTCACTCTGCGTGACTGCGATGTGGAAGAACCCAACGCGCACCTGTTTGTGCAACCGCAGTGGCACAGCCACACGGAGCAAACCCGCCCAGTGCCGTTAATTGATGCGGAACGCTGCACCGCCTGTGGTGCGTGCGCGAAGCTGTGTCAGTTCAACGCCATTGCCATAGCCGGAGGGCAGAGCATGGTTTTTGCGGAACTGTGTCACAGCTGCGGTGGGTGTCGGCGTATCTGTCCCGAGGGTGCTATCAGTGACAAGGAAGTGGTTATCGGCACTTTGGATTGCGGCACGCAACGCAAAAACCCAGCTGCGCCCATAAACTTTATGCAGGGCAAGCTTGCCATCGGGCAGGTGATGGCGCCACCCTTGATTCGCGCTACGAAAAACATCGCAGCACCAGAAGCTCTCAATATTCTGGACTGCCCCCCAGGGACCTCGTGCCCGATGATAACCGCAGTGCGCGGGAGCGATTTTGTAATCCTAGTGACAGAGCCAACCCCCTTCGGCCTTAACGACCTGGAACTGGCGGTGAAAACCGTGCGCCAGCTGCAACTTCCGTTTGCTGTGGTTATCAACCGCGCCGACATTGGTGATACCAGGGTGCGCACTTACTGCGACTCCAACAACATCAATATTGCGCTAGAGATTCCGTGGAAGCGCAAGATCGCCACAGCCTATTCAAAGGGAGATTCACTGTGTGATGCTGCACCGAAATTAAAAGAACAACTACACACCATGCTGCAACACATAATGCACAGGGAGGAGATGGCATGAAAGAGCTGGTAGTGATAAGTGGCAAAGGGGGCACGGGCAAAACCAGCCTCACGGCGGCGCTGTGCCATCTGGCTCACGCTTTGCCGCACGGTTGCGTTTGCGCTGACTGCGATGTGGATGCCGCCGATCTCCACCTTATTCTCAACCCCGAAGTGGAGCAATCCCACACCTTCACCAGCGGACATGAAGCTATCATCTGCGCGGACGCCTGCACAGCCTGCGGGCTGTGTAAAGAGTACTGCAACTTTGAAGCGATCATCGAAGAGCAAAATGGAACCTGTCGAGTTGATCCATACGCGTGTGAAGGGTGTAAGGTGTGTGTGGAATTCTGTCCGGCAGAAGCAATCGATTTTCCCAGCGCCGAGTGTGGTGTATGGAATCTCTCTACCACCAGGTTTGGGAAGATGGTTCATGCGCGCCTGCATATCGGCGCGGAAAACTCCGGCAAACTGGTAAGTCTGGTGCGGCAACAGGCACGCAAAGTTGCAAAGCAACAAGGGGCAGAACTGGTTATCGTGGATGGCCCTCCCGGTATCGGCTGTCCGGTAATAGCCTCCATAACCGGCGCTAACGCAGTGCTGATTGTCACCGAACCTTCAGTCTCTGGTCTCCACGACTTTGAACGGGTGGCGCAACTATGCCGCCATTTCAACATTCCAGCGTATCTGTGTATCAACAGATACGATATTAACCCCGCTCAGGGTGACACCATCAGCACCCTTGCAGCACAGCACAACATTCCAACCCTGGCCAAAATAAACCACGACCACGCGTTTACCGCCGCTCAAATTGAGCGCAAAACCATCACCGAATATCTTCACAGCGATGATGAGAATTCAGCTCCGGCGCGAATTCGAACTTTATGGGCCACCTTGTACCAGCGCTTGAACGGATAAAACTTGCGTCCCATTCCACAGCTCACTACAACAGATCCCTTGAAGGAGAAAAACATGAAAATAGCTATCCCTACGGCCAACGATCTGCTCGCCATGCACTTTGGCCATTGCGAAACCTTTACCCTCATCTCGGTGGATACAGACAAAAAAACGATACAGGGTGAAGAGAGCCTCACCCCACCCCAACATGAACCTGGATTGCTACCCCGCTGGCTTGCACAACAGGGGGCGAATCTTGTCATTGCCGGAGGGATGGGAAACCGTGCGCAAGAGCTGTTTCGCGCCCAGGGCATTGAAGTGGTTATAGGAGCGCCTGCGCAAAAGCCGGCAGAGCTGGCGCAAATCTACCTCCAGGGAGAGCTTAAACCCGGCCCAAACTTGTGTGACCACTAAAACACTGCGTCCGCGCCCGCATGCAGAGAAAACACTTGACACTTCATCTGTGCCAGAGCTACATTGCTGCGCTATTGAAATCTTACTACCCACTGAGAGCGAGGTGAATGCACATGTACGCGGTGATCAAGACCGGAGGGAAACAGTACAAAGTATCCGAAGGCGACACAATCAAAGTGGAAAAACTTGCCGGTGAGGCAGGAGAGTCCATAGAAATCAGTGATGTCCTCATGGTCGGCGGAGAAGAGGTAAAAATCGGAGCACCTCTATTGCCTAATGCGAAAGTCACTGCTCGAATTGTAGAGCAGGGCAAAGACAAGAAGGTTCTTGTTTTCAAGTCTAAACGACGCAAAGGCTATCGCAAGACCAATGGACACCGTCAGCCCATTACTCGTTTGAGAATTACGGGCATCGAGGCTTAACAGGAGACACGTTATGGCAAGCAAAAAGGCAGGCGGCAGTACCAGAAACGGCCGCGACAGCGCAGGTAAGCGCCTGGGTGTGAAGCGTTTCGGCGGTGAGCAAGTCACTGCTGGTTCCATTCTAGCACGTCAGCGTGGCACTACCTTTCACCCCGGAAAAAACGTAGGCTGCGGCAAGGACTATACTTTATTCGCCTTGATTGATGGTGAAGTAAAGTTCGAGCGCAAGGACAAAAAGCGTCAGCAAATCAGCGTTTACACCGCCAGCTAGATCCTTGCACGCACACCACATGGAAAAGCCCGGGTTCAAACAATGGAACTCCGGGCTTTTTTTGTGTTACGATGCTGCCGCACCCTCGCACATCCTCAACAACACTGCGGAGCGTGCCCAGACTCAATCCGAGAAAACCTTTCCAACCAGCGGGCGAACGCCCCGAGGCTGAGTTCCAAGACTAAACTATGCGCTTTGTCGATGAAGTAAAAATACAAGTTAAAGCTGGAGACGGAGGACGAGGCTGTCTTTCGTTCCGGCGCGAAAAATTTATTCCGCGTGGCGGTCCTGATGGCGGCGACGGTGGCAATGGGGGCGACGTGTATCTAAAGGTGGATGAAGGCCTCTCCACCCTGCTCGACTACCGTTACCATGCGCACTACAAAGCACACAACGGCGCCCATGGAATGGGGAAAAACCGCCACGGCAAAAACGGCGAGTCACTCACCCTCATGGTTCCCCCGGGAACCTTGGTGTACGACAACACCAGTGGCGAACTTCTGGCAGACCTGACCACGCCGGGCGAGGTAATCAAACTTCTTCAAGGCGGGATGGGCGGGCGCGGTAACGCACGCTTTGCCACCAGTACTAATCGAGCTCCGCGCCACACCCAGCCTGGAACCTCAGGTGAAGCTCTGAGCATCCGCATGGAGCTTAAACTCCTTGCAGATGTTGGCCTGGTGGGGATGCCCAACGCGGGTAAATCCACCCTGATCCGTGCCATCTCTGCGGCACGCCCCAAAGTTGCCGACTACCCGTTTACCACTCTGGTTCCCAACCTGGGGGTGGTACCCTATTCGGGCTATAAATCTTTTGTGGTAGCAGATATCCCCGGTTTAATTGCTGGCGCTAGTGAAGGACACGGGCTCGGCACCCGTTTTCTGCGCCATGTGGAGCGCACCGACCTGTTTCTCCATCTGGTTGATCTAAGCGATCCCAGTCTGGATGAACAAGAGGACTATCTGCACAATTTCAATATCATCAACACCGAGCTCAGAAAACACGATGCCGAACTGGGGCTGAAGCCTCAGATAGTGGTGTTGAGCAAAAACGATGTCACTGAAGTGCGCCAACGCGCAGAGGTAGCACGCCCACTGTTTGAACAGCAGGGATACTCGGTTTTCTCCATCTCCGCCATCAGCGGTGATGGCCTCGATGCACTGGTACACGCGATCGGTGAACGTCTCGACAAGGAGCGTGCGCAGTAACCATGACCAGAAAACGTCTTCTCGCTCCGGTGAAGCGGGTGGTTATAAAAATCGGTAGCGGGGTTATCACCACCCCCGCAGGGCTCAACTTTGCGCAATTGCAGCATCTGTCCGAAGCGATGTGCACCCTGCACCAGAACGGCTATGAGGTTATTGTGGTCTCTTCCGGTTCCGTAGCAGCAGGCAAAGGAGATCTCGGCATCTGCGGGCGCCCGCAGAGCATTCCGCTGAAGCAGGCAGCGGCGGCGATTGGACAGAGCCGGCTGATGCGCAGCTATCGCTCGGTGTTCCGCAGCAGAGGAGAAAACGTCGCCCAGATCCTCCTAACCCGCGATGACCTTTCCAACCGACGCCGTTACCTAAATGCGCGCAACACCATCATGACCCTGCTCGACTACGGTATCGTCCCTATTATTAACGAGAACGACACCGTCGTGGTGGATGAGATCCGCTTTGGTGACAATGACAATCTCTCCTCCATGGTTGCGAGCCTGGTGGAAGCCAATCTGCTCCTTATTTTATCGGACGTGGATGGACTGTTTGACAAAGATCCGAGCAAATATGCGGACGCCACCCTGCTACGCGAAGTGGAACAGATTACCCCCGCGGTTGAAGCGATGGCAGGCGAAGCCAGAACCGTTTTGGGGACCGGCGGCATGGTAACCAAAATCAAAGCAGCTAAACGTGCCACGCGCTACGGCATCGCTACGGCTATCATCAATGGTCTTAAACCAGACAACCTCGCGCAATTTTTTGCCGGTGAAGACGTGGGAACATTCTTCCTCCCCACCACGGCCCCCATGGCGAGCAAAAAACACTGGATCGCATTCACCAAGAAAGTACGTGGCAAGATCATTATCGACTCCGGCGCATGCGATGCTATCCGCAACGAAGGAAAAAGTTTGCTCCCTTCGGGGATCATCGCTGCTGAAGGTGGCTTTGACCGGGGCGATTCGGTATGTCTGTGTGATGAAGACAAAAAAGAATTTGCCCGCGGAATTACCAACTACTCCCAAAATGAAGTTATTCAGATCCGCGGACACAAATGTGCAGAGATAAGTGGAATTCTAGGGTATAAATACGGTGACGAAATAGTTCACCGCGACAACCTTGTCTTTGCATCCGAAGATGACTGAAACTAGTAAGGAGATCAGCATGAGCAGTACAGCATCTGATGTTTCTATCCAAATCAAAAACTTGGCGCGCAAGGCGCGTGCGGCATCCATCCGAATGGCTGGGCTAAGCTCAGCGACTAAAAATGAGCTATTGGAACGGATGGCGACAGCGCTGGAGCAGCAGCGTACCACGCTCCAAGAGCAAAACGACCTCGATGTGCGTGCGGCAAGGGCCAACAACCTTGCTCCCGCCATGATTGACCGCCTCATCCTCACCGATGAACGTATCGGTGCCATGGCTCAGGGCTTGCGCGAAGTTGCAGCACTGCCCGACCCCGTAGGGGAAGTTACTGGCATGTGGCGCCGCCCAAACGGCATTCAGGTGGGGCGGATGCGCATCCCTCTTGGGGTGATCGGGATCATCTTCGAGTCCCGCCCCAACGTGACTGCAGATGCAGCAGGATTGTGTCTTAAAAGCGGAAATGCCATCATTTTACGCGGTGGTTCCGAAGCGATCCATTCCAACACTGCCATTGGCAACATTCTTAAAGCTGAACTTGAGCACATGGGGCTTCCCGCTGCGGCCTTGCAAGTGGTTGGAACTACAGATCGCAGCGCGGTCAACACTCTGCTCGAATGTGAAGAGGATATCGACCTCATCATTCCCCGCGGTGGCGAAGGACTGATCCGTTTCGTTAGCGAAACTTCGCGCATTCCGGTTATCAAACACTACAAAGGGGTATGTCACACCTATGTAGATACCGATGCCGATGAGGAGATGGCAAGCCGCATTTGTATCAACGCTAAAGTTCAGCGTCCCGGGGTGTGCAATGCCATGGAAACTCTGCTGATTCACAAAGACATTGCCGATACGTTTGTTCCACGCATCGCCATGGATATGCGCCAGCACGGCGTGGAGCTGCGCGGCTGTTCTATCAGCTGCAACCTTGCATCTGGAATAAAACCTGCTACACCAGAAGACTGGGATGCCGAATATCTGGATCTTATTCTGGCGGTTAAAGTTGTAGAAGATATGGACGAGGCCATTGCACATATAGAGAAACACGGCTCCCTCCATACGGAGGTAATTGTCACCAACAGCTATGCCAACTCTCAGGAGTTCATGCGCCGCGTCAACTCCAGCGTTACTATGGTCAATGCTTCTTCCCGTTTTTCCGATGGGAGCCAGTTCGGCCTTGGAGCCGAGATTGGGATATCCACCTCCAAGCTCCACTCATTTGGTCCCATGGGACTGGAGGACTTGACCACAAGAAAATTCATCGTGTTCGGAGCCGGACAAGTTCGTGCCTGAGGAAGATAAGTGCGCGCACAAGATCGGCATCATTGGTGGCACCTTTGATCCGATACACAACGGACACTTAAAGATTGCGCACGAGATGCGCAGTAGATTTGCCTTGGACCATGTGATCTTTATGCCGGCGCCCTCGCCCCCCCATAAAGACTCTCGGCATATCACCGCCTTTGAACACCGCAACGCTATGGTTGCACGCGCTGTTCGCACCGAAAACTCCTTCAGCGTCAGCGATCTCGAAGCACAACGCTCTGGGAAGAGCTATACGGTAGACACCCTCGAGCGTCTGCATGGCATATATCGAAACGCAGCTTTTTATTTTCTGATGGGGATGGATTCGTTTACGAACCTGACAAGCTGGAGAGAATATTCGCGCCTGTTCGAGTTGAGCAACATCGTGGTAGCCCAGCGTCCGGGGCTGCCCGAATGCACCCGCCCGCATGAGCTCCCCGTTGCGCTGCGGAACCTGTTCTGTTATGATGCCGCGCGCAGCAGCTTTGTCTTTACGGGCAACTCTGAGCAGGCTTCAAACGCATGCGCTACGGCGCACTCCGGCGCATGCGGCAGACTCTATTTTCTACGCGAAACCCGAGCGGATATCTCATCCTCTGAGATCAGGTGCCGGGTACGCAAACGCCACTCTATTGCGAAACTGGTGCCCGAAGCGGTACAGGAATATATAACACAACACAAACTCTATCAGGCCTAACATCGGTGCTTGTGCAACAAGCATCAAATTGGATGGCTAAGCCGAGGATACATATCTTGAACTCAGACACACTGGCGCAACTGTGCGCCAAAAGCGCCTTGGACAAAAAAGCCTTGGATCTGTGTATTCTGCACATCAGCGAGCTTTCATCCCTGACGGACTATCTGGTGATAGCTACCGGCACATCTGACCGCCACGTACAGGCGATAGCTGAAGCAGTGCGCATAGAGCTCAAACAACAGCATGATACTGTCCCGCTTGCCATCGAAGGGGTCAATGAAGGGCGCTGGGCGCTAATCGACTATGGCGATGTTATGGTACACATCTTCCAAGAGGATGTACGTACATTTTACGACCTTGAAGGGCTGTGGATTGAAGCGCCAGAGATTGAAGTTGCTGAAGATATTACTTCTTGATTCTGCGGTATTATGAAGATAACCGTAGTCTGCATCGGAAAACTTAGTCTTGACTTCTTACGCGCAGGAGCGGAAGAGTACAGCACTAGAGTAAAACGCTACGCGTCTCTGAAGATTATTGAGCTCAAAGAGGAAAAAGGTGGCTCAAAGAAGGACGCCAGCACCTACATCCGTGAACGTGAATCAGAACGCCTGTTGGAGCGTATCCCAGCAGGAACCTACTGCGTTGTACTGGACGAAAAAGGGAAGCAGCAGAGCTCGGTCGAATTTGCCACCGCGCTAGAGCGACGTATGCTCCGCGGTGACAGTGAGTGGTGCTTTGTTATTGGAGGAGCCTACGGTATCAACGAAACCCTGCGTCGCCGCGCAGACTCGGTCCTGTCTCTATCGCGCATGACTTGGACTCACCAGATGGCGCGCGTACTCCTGCTGGAACAACTATACCGTGCTTTTTCTATTATGCGGGGAGAGCCCTACCACAACAGGTAAGGCTCAAACATTGTTTTATATATTTACAAATCTAGTCTCAATTTTATAGACTGCACCATGCTGTTATTCCAAATTTATTGTTAATGTCTAGTTGCCCTGGTTCACACCCACAGGAGGACCGCATGACCCTCATGTCATTCTTGCTAATTGTTATTGTTTTTCTGGCGTTTTTTGTCTTTTTCTCGGGGATAAACCCGCAGGAGATGACAATTTTTTTCACCCCGGAACAGTCCGTAACCTATCCAGTTACGGTTGTGGTTCTTGGGTGCGTGATTGTCGGGCTATTTATCGGATACGGCATCCACCTGTATGGCAATTTCACCCAGATCATGCGCAACTGGCTGCGTGAACGCGACGAAAAGAAAAATCACGAGATCAACGAAACCTACCGCGAAGGGGTGGGACGTCTGCTCTCCGGCGACATCAAGCGTGCGCATAGTCTACTGCAAAAAGTTATCGACAAAGCCCCTAACAAGGTTGATGGCTACATCGCCATGGCCAATGTGCTGGCGCAAGAGGGCAACAACAAAGAGGCGATCTCTTTGTTGCGCCAGGCCAAAAGCATTGACGGTAAAAGCCTTGAGGTGCTGTTTAAACTTGCTGATACATATGAGCGAGAAGACCAAGACGATGCTGCGTGCATTGAGTATGACGAGATCCTTGAGCGCGACAGAGGGAACCGTAAGGCGATTCGTAAGCAACGCAACCTTCACATGAAACATGAGCGCTGGGATAAGGCGCTAGAACTGCAGACCCGTCTACTCAAAGGCGGTCTGAGCGGCAACCGAATTCAAGAAGAAAAGCAACTAATGCTCTCCATTCGCTACGAAACAGCGAAGCAAAAACTCGCTGCGGGAGAAAAAGATCAGGCGATTAGTGCGCTTAAACAAATTATTAAAGAAGATCAGACCTTCACCGCTGCCTGTGTCACCCTCGGGGATGCTTACGTACAAAAAGATAACGACGCGGAAGCTGCAAAGGTTTGGCAGGAGGGATATCATCGGCTCGGGCGCAGCGTGTTTCTCTCTCGCCTTGAAGACCTCTACATTGAAAATGAAGACCCCCAGAGCTTGCTGAGCTTTTACAACAGGGCTCTGGCGCAAAGCAAAAGTGATCTGGTACTCCACTTTTTCTATGCCAAACTGTGTCTACGCCTAGAGATGGTTGATGAGGCATTAGAGCAGATATATATGGTAGAAAACTCCGCCCCTGACTTCCCGCAGTTGCATATCCTTCTGGCAGAAGCACATCGCCGCCGCGAGCGTATTGACGAAGCGATTGATGAATACCAGAAAGCTCTCGGCGTGGACAATCAGATCAACCTTGGTTATGTGTGTGATACCTGCGGTAACAGTTCCAGCGACTGGAATAGCCGCTGCCCCGAGTGCGGCACCTGGGGGAGCTTTAGCATCGTATTCCGCAAAGCGGTAGCCAATCGTGAGGTGGTAGAACCCAGACCCACCCCACACGGAGCCTGATACAGCGATGCCTAATTCTGAACGCACCAGCGCGAAACGCCCAACAATGCTGTGTATCCTTGACGGCTGGGGGATTAGTGCCAAGACTGAGGGGAACGCCGCAGCCTTGGCACATACGCCGAATCTGGATCGGTTGTTTGCCACCTGTCCGCACAGCCAACTGCAGGCTTCGGGTCTTGCAGTGGGGCTACCTGAGGGGCAGATGGGAAACTCCGAAGTGGGGCACATGAACATTGGTGCCGGTCGTGTGGTGTATCAGGAGCTGACCCGTATCAGCAAAAGCATTGCCGATGGAGACCTTTTTTCCAATCCGGTGCTGAGCAAAATCATGCAACAGGTAAGTAACACAGGCACCACTCTGCACCTTCTGGGACTACTCTCCGATGGGGGGGTTCATTCGCATAATACCCATCTATATGCCCTGATTGACATGGCGAAACAGCAGGGGATAAAGCATGTCCGGATCCATCCGATTCTGGATGGGCGCGACACGCCACCGCAAAGCGCTGTAACCTATGTGCAAGAGCTTGAACAACACCTTGCCACCGCAGGGTGTGGACGTATTGCCACCCTTAGTGGGCGTTTCTACACTATGGACCGCGATCAACGCTGGGACAGAGTTGAACGCGCCTACACCTGTCTGACAGAAGCGCAGGGAACCCACTACAGCACCGCCATAAATGCCATCGAAGCAGCATACACTGCCGGAACGACTGACGAGTTTGTGGAACCCTGTGTTATAGAACCTGTCGACAATACCAGTCGGATCCAAGATGGGGATGGGGTAATCATGTTCAACTTTCGCTCCGATCGAGCGCGTGAGATATCTCGCGCCCTGACCGACGCGAACTTTGACGCTTTTACGCGCAACGTACTCCCTACGTTGGCGGGGTATGTATGTCTGACCGAATATGATGAAACGCTGCATCTGCCGGTAGCTTATCCACCGGAGCATTATCCGAACATTCTGGCACAGATTGTTTCTGAGGCCGGACTGACCCAGTTGCGTATTGCGGAGACGGAAAAATACGCGCATGTCACCTTTTTCTTCAATGGTGGGGAAGAAGTCGCATATCCAGGTGAAGAGCGGATATTGATCCCTTCACCCCAGGATGTGCCAACCTATGACCTGAAACCGGAGATGAGTGCCGAAGAGGTAACCGCCAAGGTAGTGGAGCAAATAGAGTCCAACTGCCCTGATCTGATTATCCTTAATTTCGCCAATCCCGACATGGTGGGACATACAGGAAACCTTGAAGCAGCAATAAAAGCGGTAGAGTGTGTGGATCGTTGCTGCGCAAAGGTAGGTGATGCACTTACCGCAGCCGGCGGGCACATGTTGATCACCGCAGACCATGGCAACTGCGAGCAGATGCTCGCTGCTGACGGCGGGACCTATACTGCACACACCAGCAATCCAGTACCCCTGATCTACCTCAGTACCGACACCCCTGCTGGGACCAGCATCGACAACGGAATCCTTGCAGATATAGCTCCAACGCTGTTGTACATGCTTGGGCTCCCACAACCCGTAGCGATGACAGGCCACAACCTGCTCCACCGCCCCTGATTCCCTAGCGGAGGTGACTATGTCACCACATGGAAAACCCAACGCTGTCTCTCGCCCCATGCCTGCGCCGCCAAACCACCAGCTTGACCCTCAAACAACTGCGCCACAGGAGTGTCCACCCTCAATTCTATGGCATGCCCTACGCTATCTGTTCCCTCCCGCGTGTCAACTCTGTGGTGTAGCACTCCCTCTTTACTCAACAAAACTCAACTTATGCCCTACATGCATCGCAGGCTGCACTCAGCAACCCGTTGCAGCGTGCCCCATCTGCGCCGAACCCTACACCACCTCCATGGTTGTCGCCCATTCATGCGCTCAATGCGTGCACCACCCTCCCCCATTCAAGTGGCTCAAAAGCATGGGGATCCATGCGGAAAAGTTACAACAAGCAGTGCAGCAACTTAAATATTCGGGGCGCTTTCATCTGGCCTCTCCTCTGGCACTATTACTGCGCCAATGCCTTAATTCAGAGATTACCGATTTTGCGCCCCAGGCTATTATCCCCGTCCCTCTCCATCCTAAACGTCTGCGCGAACGTGGATTCAACCAATCTCAGCTTGTAGCGCAGCAACTTGGCAACGCGCTAAACATTAGCGTCAATTCAAGGTATTTAGTACGCATCCGCGCAACCAGGTCACAAACCGATCTCACCCGCCAGCAGCGGATGCAAAACCTCAAAGAGGCCTTCGCCCTGCATGGCACCATGACACCACAACGGATTTTACTAGTAGATGATGTAGTTACTACTACCGCTACAAGCCGCGAATGTTCTCGCACTCTCACTCGCGCCGGGCATGAAGTGTGTGTAGTCGCCCTTGGTCGCACGCGTCTGGACGCCTAGAATAAAGCGGACGCCTCAACAAAAAACAATCCCATTAATGGTATTTTCTTTGCAATCTGCCGCTTCCGTTGGCACAATAGTGCCTGTACCGCGAACCTGATGATGCCTCAGTCGTACAAAGCAACGCATACCTTTGCTGAGACACCACCAAAAATCACAGATATTGAGGCAGGAGGATCTTATGACTAAGCAATGCTCAGAGGATAGCACCAAGAAAGTCTTAGAACACAAAGCCGAACTCGCGCGACAACAGCGTACCGCAGCAGACTTCACTTCGGCGGAGGAGCACAACAATCGCAACACACTTCTGTACAGCTACCCGCACAAGGAAGACAAGGAGTGACCTTGCCGGCTTCAGTTAAAACTACACCAGACTACACCTGCTGTATAAGTAACACTAGGTCTGGACTTTTTTGACCTGACCGCCCTCTTATCAGCATGGCGCATACCTATAGAATAGGCAGGAACCCACACAGGGTCGCATTAACCGTGTGTGCATTTTCCTGTGCTAAATCCGCGCCCAACAATCTCCTTGCACTACTCGATAGCTCTATGCTAGTTAATTTACGCCCACGCGCGCGTGTTTCTATAGTGATAGAGCTGCGACCTGCATACCCAGCATGAGCACGCATCCACCTCAGCGGCTGTAACTGGGCAACATTAAATGACATCTACTCCAGCCACTGGCAGCATTGGCTGGAATTTATTTAACTTTTTCGTGAACCCGACGCACAGATCGGCCCTGAAGGAGCGCAACCTCATGGATATCGAAATCCTCCCTGTTGTCCAACCCAAACAGCCCAACCAAGACGAAACTAAACTCATCTTTGGCAAGGAATTCACCAACCGGATGTTCACCATGCCTTACATCACAGGCAAGGGGTGGCACTCTCCCAAAATTGAACCCTATGGTCCCCTGAGTCTTGATCCGGCGGCGCTGGTTTTTCACTACGCGCAGGAGATCTTCGAAGGGCTAAAAGCGTTCCGCCACCAAGATGGGAGCATCGCTTTGTTCCGGCCTCGGGATAACTTTGAACGCTTCAACCAGAGTGCACACCGCATGTGCATGCCAGAACTGGATGTCGACTTTTGCCTTAAGGCGCTGCGTCAACTTCTGCAGCTAGAGCAGGAATGGGTCCCCCACTCTGAAGGGACCAGTCTCTATATCCGCCCCACCATGATCGCCACCGAACCCGTCCTTGGAGTTAAGCCAGGAGATCAGTACCTATTCTATATAATCCTCTCCCCTGTGGCCGCATACTATAAAGGGGGCGTGAGCCCGGTTAATATCTGGGTGTCAGATAAATATGTACGCGTTGCCCCAGGTGGGACCGGCGAAGCTAAAACCGGTGGCAATTATGCCTCTAGCCTATATGCCTCCAACCTGGCTGCCAAGAAAGGCTACGATCAGGTGTTGTGGCTCGACGGTACCGAACGCAAATATATTGAAGAGGTAGGAAGCATGAACATCTGCTTTGTGTATGATGGAAAAGTGGTCACATCCCCTCTCCACGGTTCAATCCTCAACGGAATTACGCGCCGATCTATCCTCACTCTGGTAAAAGAGATGGGGTATGAAGTGGAAGAGCGCGCTTTAAGCATTGATGAAGTGCTTGAAGGGGCAGAATCAGGTCGTTTACAGGAAGCTTTCGGCACCGGTACTGCGGCAGTAGTTTCTCCGGTGGGGCAGCTCACCTACAAGGATAAAACCGTTACTATCGGTGGCGGTAAAACTGGCTCAGTAACCATGGAACTGTACAAAACCCTCACCGGCATACAGTATGGTCACATCGAAGACACCCACGGCTGGATCACTATGGTCTAACCTGAAACCACATACACGTCACTTTAAACGCCTTTTGTAAACTCCACCCACGGAGAACAGAAGGCGTTTTTTTGTGCGTGCTTTTCACCATTCCGCCATTTAGCCTAAACGTCCAGCCATATAACCTTGTCCGTGCTGTGCATACGCACACTTCTACGTGACAAAACACCTCCCAGACACATCACCACAGCGCACATTGAGTATATCCAGCAATTTCTATAAATTGGCACACATCTTGTTATATGGATATGCGAACATCTAAATTATTAGTTGGTTGGACACCATGCCACAGAGGGTTTTGTGTCCAGGAATCAATGGGCTTATGTCCCTAAACATTTACCGCTCAGGAGGCAACACTATGGTAAGGAAAACACTAGGAGTGCTACTTGCAACCCTGATGCTGCTGCCCACAGGTGCATTTGCAGCACCGTCACCGGCTCAGCTCGAAAAACAGATACAAATGCTCGCACAACAGCTCGAAGAGATGCGCGAACAACTGGAAGAGGTGCAAGACGCTTCTGATTTCAACAGCGATTCGGTGGAGATCCTTGAAGACAGTGCGGAAAAATGGGATGCCGCCAGCCGCATCCGGTTCTCTGGCGACTACCGCTTCCGCATGGATTACAGCGATGCCGACACCAAAGGGTATTGGGGCGCAAAGGACATCGCCGATGCTGCCGTTATGATGGCCGGGGGCACACCCGAGAGTAACAATCCAAGCCTCAGCATCCAGGATATCCGCGGTGTAATTGGTTCTATGGCTGCCTTTACCCCTGCCCAACGCAAAGAGGGCATGGGATTCAATATGGTTTCTAAAGACACCTGGGAAAACGACATCCTCTATACCAACCGCTTTCGCCTCGGTATGGAGACTGATATCGCCGACAATCTTCAATTTAAAGGGCGTCTGGCTATGTACAAAGCATGGGGGATGCAAAACAACCCCACCGCCGTTGGTCCCTACTACATGAACAGCTTCAGCCAAATGGACGGAGCCACCTCGCGTCAGCCCAACGATAGCGTTCTACGTGTGGATCGCGCCTATATCAACTGGAGCAACATTGCCGACCTGCCTGTGTGGTTTTCTGTCGGGCGGCGCCCTACCACTGATGGTCCCCCTGCACAACTGCGGATGGGGCTGGATAGCGCCACCCGGATGGCCACTCCGGTTAACTTCATGGATTACGCCTTCGACGGCGCAACTATCGGAGTGTTGTTTGATAATCCGTTCGAGTTTATGGGCTACAGCAAGCTCCGCTTCTGTTATGGGCGCGGGTTTGAAGCTGGGCCCACTGACAGTTCCAATGAACTCGACGATATGGACTTTGGCGGCATCAGCTGGGATATCATCAACAACGGCGATCGCTTCATGAACGTTCAGGTGTTCCTCGCTGCCAATATTGTTAATGTGCCTTCCGGAGTAGATTTTGCCAATCCACTTGAAATCGCCATGGGCAACGGTAATGGGATACTTGATCAAGAAAACCTTGGCGACATCTACCACACCTCATTTGTCTATCTAGATAAAGCTGCAGACCTGAACTACTTCGTCGCTGGTGGATGGAGTCACACTGACCCCTCTGGCACCGATGAGATGGGTTCCACCCTCCTCGGCTCATGGTGGGAAGATCCGGGCAACAAGGACGGTTATGCCATCTACGGCGGTGTCCGCTATGACATGCCAGATCAGGGACTGAAATTCGGCCTTGAGTACAACTACGGCACCAAAAACTGGATCTCCATGACTCCAGCGCACGATGACATGACCCAGGCAAAACTTGCGACCCGTGGCCACGTAGGGGAAGTGTACATGATCTGGGATCTACCCGTAGGCCACCTACTTAGCGACAAAGCTAAAGCGTTCATGCGTCTTGGATACCAGCATTACGCATACAACTACACCGGCAGTGGCAACTGGCTCGGTGCCCCAGTTGACATCGATAAGCTAGATGATCCACTTAATGCCCAGTTCTTTGCGCCTATCGACAGCATGGACCAGGTATACCTGACGCTGGAAGCATGGTTCTAAAAAAAATACCCACATCAGTTGACATGGATATAAATCCAAGCTAGAATTCATACTTAAGAAGTAAGCCATGTAACATTAAACATGTCGGGATTCGGTAACTAACTAAACCAACCAAAGGAGAACTACACATGAAAAAGATTATGGTACTTATTGTAACCCTCGCATTTATCGCAAGCATCAGCACCGCCGCACTGGCTGCAAACGTAAGTGGTGAAGTTACTAAAGTAAAAGGCACCGAGGTAACGGTTGAAGTAAGCAAGTCTGATGCTAAAAAAGTTAACGTAGGCGATAGCGTAAAAATGAAGACACAAAGTGGTAGTAAAAAGCCTTCTGCAGCTGGATCAGCTCTCGTAGGCTGCTAATAACAACATGTTGCATCGAAGCCCCTGCCATGCGGGGGCTTCTTTTCTTCTAAATCTATAGAAACTATAGGGAGAAACTATGAAGTCACTGAAAATCATTGGCTTGACAGCAGTGGTTTTGTGCCTCACCACCAGTCTCGCCTTTGCTCTTGGAGCAGGGGTTGGGCGTGACGGTACTATAGCTGCCAAGTACAACAAGCAGGGTAAGGCTGAAAGCCTGCAAGAGCTCATCGACATGTACGATGTGTCCTCGTGCATTGCTTGCCACCCAAACAACCATGAGCAGTGGGACGCTTCCCCCCATTCTCGCTCTATCTACGGTACTGGTCGTGCGGCTGCCACCATGATCACTGCCATGAAAAACGGCTTCATGTCTTGGGAGTACTCTGGTGTAGAGTCTACCAAAGACATCAAGGTTGAGCATTGGATGGGCTGCATGAAGTGCCATCTGCCGCAACTAGCTGACGCTACCGACGCCGTTGCAGTTGAGTTGGCTGACACCTTGCTCGAATGGTACGACAACGCGATTGCTGCTGCAAACGATCCGGACGATGAGGATGCAGTAGAAACCAGTGAGCGTCTCGCTGAGACCCTCCAAGCTCTCGACATCAACTGCCTCATCTGCCATAACCGTAATGCTATCGTGCACAAGTGGACCGATGGCTACCCACAGCACGACACTGTGTACGGATACACCGATGGTGGGCACATGGATCCACAGTTCAGCAAAACTAAGCGCAGCCTCATCATGGATGAGTCGATACTGTGTGGCCAGTGCCACGGACTGGGTCCGAACCTAGAGCTTGAGAACCCAACCCAGTGCGCTACAGCCTACGGTAGCTACCTGTGGGCTTACCAGGCTGGCGGCGGCCAGGAAACATGTCAAGACTGCCACATGAGAAAAAGTGGTCTTGGACATGAGATGGTCAGCTACTCTAACAAAACTATGCAGGAAATGGCGGTTGACTTCGAAGTGCAAGCATACGCTTCACAGTGGCTTGACGGTAGCAAACTGCGTCCTAAGACCGTTGTAAATGTTGCGATGGTAAACAGAGCCGGACACGGTATCCCTGATGGCTGACCGACCCCTAACCGACTGGTTCTGTCGGTAAAAGCCAGCACATTTGAAGATGACGAATTGTTCGAAAAAGAAATTATCTACATGCCTACTCCGGCACTGATGGCACGCGGCAACAACATGGGTCGTGGTCCCTACGAAAAGAGTGGTATCTATGAGGACACTGCCCTGCATCCGGGACAAAAGGTTGAGGAGCGTTTTGAGATCTTCTTCCCGGTAACCGAGGTAGACACTCCCGACGGTGGCACCGCACAAGTTGCTGAAGAGCGTGAAATGGATGTAACTGTGCAACTGTGGTACAAGCCGTTTGGCAACATGTCTGCCGCAGAACTGTGGCGTGAGTGGACTCAGACCATCAGTCTTGACAAACGGGCAAAACCCACCACCTATTACTCTGGCAATAAAGAGTAGGAGACAAATCGCTGCCTGAAATACTGGCAACGTAAAATAGAGAGGGTGGGCATACCTTTGATATGCCCACCCTCTTTTTATTTAGCCTTTTTCCACGTACGATATCTGATGTAAAGCTATTACAAAAACAACTTCACACATCGCAGCGCCACACAATGTCGCATTTCTGCTATCTCCGCGGACAGAATCTAGGTGTTACGCTAGATACATGGAATTAACGGAACGTTCAAGCACCCACATCCACCCAGAACTACTACACCCAACACTACAACAACGCATTTATACAAGCGTAACATTGCCCCTCCTTTAAAGAATAAAGTTTATGCGATGGTTTTTTCTTCCCCCGGCTCTGCCAGAGCAGGGTTGAGGTATTGATTAAACAGACGCCGCAGAGTAGAGGTTTGCTCCTTGTATTCAGTGTAGAACACCTCTTCAGGCGGTCTTGAAGTTCCACTGCATCCAATAAGGCGCGCCAACTTGCGTAGATTATGCCGATCGGTGGTGATTTCACTGATGGACTGGTCGTGCACCAGGCGCAGTTTATTCTCCAGCCGCCGCAGATAGGTATAACCGGATATCAACTCGCGCGTGACTTCTACGGGTAAGAGCTTTTCGCGCTTGATCATCTGGAGAGCCTTTAACGTATTAGACTGGCGGATACGTGGATATTCCCCCCCATGCTTAAGCTGAATATACTGCGTAAGAAACTCAACATCTACCAAACCTCCACGTCCGGTCTTGATGTTGAGGTGTCCTAAATCTTCCCGCGCAATCTCTTTTTCCATCCGCTCACGCAGCCGATATATTTCACTGCGCAAGGCGTGCGGCACCGGACGCTCCCACGTAATTGAAGTGTTGATCTGTTCGATCCGCTCCATCATGTAGGGCGATCCTACCACTACCCTGGCCTTAGTCAGAGCCTGGCGCTCCCAAATCTGCGCCCGGGTGCGGTGATAGTCTTCATACGCTGCTAAGCTTGTGACCAGAGGACCTTGGTTACCGGAGGGGCGCAGGCGTGTATCAATTTCATACACTCGCCCTTCGGCGGTCATCAAGGTCAGAACGGAGATAATACGCTGACACAGCTTGGAGAAATACTCCTGATTAGTCAGTTGCCTAAAATTATCTTTGCTCTCTTCATCCAACGGCTGAGTATATCCCCGGTCGCTGAACATGAAGATGATATCCAGGTCGGAATGGTAATTAAGCTCCATCCCTCCCAACTTGCCCATCGCTTGCACCGCCAGCTCAGCTTCTACAGTGTTTCCTGCTGCGTCGGTATAGTATGGCTTTCCAAAACGCGTTGGCATCTGTGAAGATGCCATATTCACTGCCGCTTCTAGACATACGCGTGCAAGTCCACTAAGTTGATTGGGGCCAACCCCAATAACAGTGGAACCCTTCAGATCATTGAGGGCAATGCGCAAAAACTCTTCGTTACGAAAGCGGCGCAAGGCGCCAAGTTGGGCTTCGAAGTTATCCCCACACACTTCCAGCCGCTCCTGAAGTTCGGTACGCTGGCGTTCAACTGTTTTATAGCTTTCTGCATATGCACTGGAAACCAGAGAATCAAGCAATTCCGGGTGTTGAATAAAAAAGCGCGACAGCAGGGTACTGGTGCCAAACAGGGAGATCAGGACATGGATAATGTTGTGGTTTTCCGCCAGCAGAGCATAAAAAGGGCCGCGTGAATGTAGACTCTGAAGAAATCTCTCTAAGTAACGCAACGCCATATCGGGCTCGGGGGAACTCAACACCTCTTGCATCAGCAGCGGGGCAATGCGGTCGTAGTAGCGCCGCACTGGGCGGGTCATTGGGGGCCCGATGGTGCCTTCACATAAGCGTATCAGGGAGTTAAAGGCGGTATCTATATCGAGAAATCCGCTCTTTTCCAGAATCTCCTTGGCCAGCTTTGGGTCGGTGGTGTGGTCAAAAAGTTGATTTATTTCAGGGCTGATCTCTTCGCGGATTTCATCTTCACTGGAAAAAAACAGATCGCGATACAGGCGCGTAACATTGCCGCGATGCAGCTCTAGCGCGTGCATAAAAGTGGGAGTATCCTCAAACCCACACCGCCGCGCAAGGAGGAGCATTTCACGCTCCCCCTTTGGGAGGTTGTGGGTCTGGCGCTCTTGAACCACTTGAATGCGGTGCTCCACTGTACGCAGGAAAATATACGCCTGGCGCAAAAAGCGTACCTCTTTCTCACTCAAATAACCCTCGTCGTGCAGTAAGCTTAAAGCCTTAAGGGAATTGCGCTCGCGCACGCGGGGATTCTTGCCCGCATACACCAACTGGAGTGCCTGGATAAAAAACTCAATCTCACGAATCCCCCCGCGTCCAAGCTTCAGATTGATCTCGCTTTCATGCTGTTTGGTAAGGCTACTATCGATCTTCTGCTTCATCTGCTTCAGATCTTCCACCATCCCGTAGTCATGATAGCGGCGAAAGATGAAGGGCTCGAGAGTTTTGAGGATCTTCTCCCCTAACGCAATACTACCCGCCACCGGGCGCGCCTTCATCATGGCGCTGCGCTCCCAGTTTTGCCCCCAGCTTTCGTAGTACGCCTCCGCAGCGGCGACAGAACACGCGATATCACCATGACGCCCGTAAGGGCGCAGATCAAGATCTACGCGAAACACAAACCCATCTTCAGTAACTTGACTAATGGCACGCTTTACCATCTCTGCAAGTTTGATGAAATAGTTGTGTAGCTCAATGCGAGAGCTTTCTTTCCCCTCCACTCCACTGGTCTTGCCATGACTGGATGTGTAGAAAAAAATAAGATCGATATCGGAAGAGAAGTTGAGTTCGTTCCCCCCAAGTTTGCCCATCCCCAGTACCGCCAACTCCGCCTCAATCCCTTTCCTGGTTTCAGGTTCAGCAAGAACAGGGCTTCCATACTCGGTCTGGAGCAGTTTGTTGCAAAAGGATACTGCCACTTGAAGGGTGGACGCTGCGAGGGATGAAAGCTCTGCCGTCACATATTCAAGGGGCGCATCCAGACTCAAGTCCAGCGCGCCGATGCGTAAAATCTCACGGTATTTGTACTGGCGCAGAACCTGTTGCAGGGTGGCAAAGTCATCCTGTTCTGTAAGCATCGCTTCGAGTTCGCTTACCATTTGTGTAATCTCTTTGGTAGAGAAGATATCAGCTGACACAAACAGCGCTGGGAACACGTACGGATAGCGGGATATGATATTAGCAAGGAAGTTTGATGCGCCAAGGACAACCATCAGGGCGCGGCGTTGATCCGCGTGCTCAAGGCACTGGCGTAACTGTGCACGATCAAGATTCTGGGCGCAGCGTTCTAGATTGTTGAGTGCCATATCAGGATCGGCACTGCTCATGGCCTGTTCTGCTGCGGCCGCTAAGGGAGCACTGGCTTCAAGGAGCTCCTGCAATAGCTCGATATTGACGCAAGCGCGAAGGGGTTCATGAAAGCCAGCGCGGGCAAACAGCGCGGTAATCCTCGCGGTAACGTCTTCACTTGCGCCCCGCTCCAGCAGGTGCTCCAACTCTAGCTGTATAGCACTGGGCATAAAGTGTTGTCCTTGTCTTATGGCGGCGCAATCTGCGACCTTGTTACAGTGGCATCCCTGCATCAACGTCAGTAGATACGCCGCATAGCCAGACCCTTGCGCGCCCCACATGCGGCGATTCTTACCTAGCTATTGCGGTTAAACCCTTTGGCACAAATACCCTATTTGAATGCTGCCAGAGCCTGGAGGTAATTACCGCGCACCACTCCACGTTCGGTAATGATTGCACTTATCAAGGGTGCAGGAGTAACATCGAAGCTGGGATTATAAACCTCCACCCCTTCCGGTGCAATGCGCTGCCCACCACAGGTGGTAACTTCGGTGGCGTCACGTTCCTCTATGGGGATATGGCTACCATCGGCAATAGCGTAGTCGATAGTGGATATCGGGGCGGCAATGTAAAATGGCACCTGATGTGCCTGCGCCAGCACTGCAAGGGAATAAGTGCCAATTTTATTCGCGGTGTCGCCATTAGCTGCAACTCGATCTGCCCCCACAATAATGGCATCGATGCGACCCTGCTGTAGCATGTAGCCCGCCATATTATCACATATCAGGGTCACAGGGATCTTATCGTGCTGCAGTTCCCACGCGGTAAGGCGCGCACCCTGAAGAAAGGGGCGTGTTTCATCCGCGACCACGTCGATCTGCTTACCTGCCTCAACTGCAGCACGAATTACCCCCAGAGCGGTGCCGTACCCTGCCGTGGCAAGGGCACCGGCGTTGCAGTGAGTCAGCACCGTAGCGCGTTGAGGCAACAAAGTCTGCCCATGCGCCCCAAGAGCACGATTGATCGCTTCATCTTCACGCGCAATGGTGTGCGCTTCATCAAGCAAGCGCGCCGCAATCTGCGCAGGGATCGCATCCGCACCCATTTCAGCAGCGCAGCGCTGCATCCGCTCCAGAGCCCAAAACAAATTTACTGCCGTAGGTCTGGTAGCACCGAGCTCCTGGCAGCAAGCGGTAAAACTCTGCCAGAAGTTGTCCTGTGTGTGCTGCGCCAGTTCGGCCGCGGCAAAAGCGGCTCCATATGCTGCCGCCACCCCAATGGCTGGAGCACCACGTACCACCATGGTTTTAATGGCCTGTGCCACCTCGCGATAATCGCGATAAGCGTACCACTTCTCCTCCACGGGAAGCAGACGCTGATCCAACATATAGCAACTACCATCCGCGTAGTAGATGGGACGCACAGCTTGTGTAGTTTCTTCCAAGGTTATGGTCTCCTTGCGCAAACTGACTAGATTAAGAACGAAGTTTTTTACACAACAACTCATTCACCATAGCCGGATTGGCTTTGCCCCGACTTGCTCTCATCACTTGGCCGACAAAGAATCCGAGGAGTTTATCTTTCCCTTCGCGAAACTCCTGTGCCTGTGCCGGATTGGCTTGGATAACCTCATCCACCATCTCTTCTATGGCACCAGTATCACTCACCTGCATCAGCCCCTGCTCCTCAATGATGCTGTCTGCGCTTTTGCCGCTCTCCCACATCAGATCAAACACCTTCTTCCCAATTTTACCGGAAATAGTGTTGTCGGCAATACGCTGCAGAATTCCGCACAGTTGCTCAGGTGTGATCGGGATTTCGGCTATATCCAGCCCAGTTTCGTTGAGCATCCGCTGCACATCACCCATGACCCAGTTGGCACAGGTGCGCGCATCATCATGCAGCTGCGTGCAGGCTTCAAAGTACTCAGCGAGGGGACGTTCCGCAGTGAGCACTTCGGCGACTGCAGCAGAGAGTCCAAATTCTGTTATAAAGCGCTGCATTTTAGCCTGCGGAAGTTCCGGCAGAGCCTCTTTTACGCGCTCTACCCAGTCTGGCGCAACCACCATTGGAACCAGATCTGGATCGGGAAAATAGCGATAATCGTGCGCTTCCTCTTTGCCTCGCATAGAGCGTGTTGTGCCAGATTCGCTATCAAACAGACGCGTTTCCTGCACCACCTTGCCTCCATCTTCGATCAATTCAATCTGACGCTCAATCTCGTACTCAATCCCTTCTTTGATAAAACGGAAGGAGTTGATGTTTTTAAGTTCGGCCCTGGTACCCAACTCTTCTTGTCCAAAAGGGCGCACCGATATGTTAGCATCGCAACGAAATGCCCCCTCCTCCATATTGCCACTGCAGATACTCAGATAGCGGACTATTTGATGTAACTGCTTCAGATAGGCGATAGCTTCGTCACTACTGCGCATATCCGGTTCGGATACCACCTCAAGCAATGGAGTGCTTGCCCGGTTCAAATCTACCAACGATCCCCCTCCCGGTTCATCGCTATGCAGGAGCTTGCCTGCATCTGCCTCCATATGGATGCGGGTGATGCCGATGCGGCGTTTACCCCGCGCATCGGTCTCGATATCGAGATATCCGCCCTCGCAGATAGGGAGTTCAAGTTGAGATATCTGGTAACCTGGGGGCAGATCTGGATAAAAGTAGTTTTTACGTGCAAAAATCGAACGCGGTGCAATGCTGCAGTTAGTGGCTAAACCCGCCTGTATAGCGTTCTCCACCACCTGTCGGTTCAGCACCGGCAACGCTCCGGGCATCCCTAGGCATACAGGGCAGGTGTTAGAATTCGGTCTGCTGCCATATGCAGCACTACACCCGCAGAATATTTTTGTTTTGGTGGTAAGCTGGACATGCACCTCCAACCCTATTACAACTTCGTATCGCTCTCTCATTGCTCTATGCGCCCTTTCTCAACCGTCTGCTCAATCAAACCTATTGAATGAATTGCCTTTCTTATGCCGTTAAGCTTACAGTTCCGGCTTGGCTTTGTGCCACTCACCGGTCTGCTCACACGCATATGCAGCGCTCAATAAGCCAGCCTCGTCGAAAGGCTTACCCAACAGCTGAACCCCGATGGGCAAGCCGGCTGTTGATTTGCCACAGGGCAGACTCAAACCACAGATTCCAGCTAGGTTAGCCGACAGGGTAAAAAGATCCGACAGATACATCAGGAGCGGATCTGTGGTTTTTTCGCCCAAAGCAAACGCCGGAGTAGGGGCCACAGGAGTGAGGATATAGTCCACTTGATTGAAAGCAGTGATAAAGTCCTGCCGGATGAGAGTGCGCACCTTTTGTGCCTTCAGATAGTAGGCATCATAGTAACCGGCGGAGAGGGCAAAGGTTCCCAACATAATGCGCCGCTTGACTTCGGCGCCAAAACCGTGCGACCGGCTAGCGGTGTACATCTCTGTGAGTCCTTTACCCGGGTCTACCCGAGTACCGAAGCGCACCCCGTCATAACGTGCCATATTGCTTGAAGCCTCAGCTGTCGCTACAAGGTAGTAGCACGAAACAGCATACTTGGTGTGGGGCAGACTCACCTCAACCGCTTCGGCGCCAAGGGTGCGATACACTTCAACCACATTTTCCACCGCCTGCTTTACCTCTGGGTCCAGGCCGGGGATGAAATATTCTCGCGGCAAACCGATCTTTTTGCCCGCAACCCCCTCTTCCAACCCAGCAAGATAGTCAGGCACAGGGGTATCCACCGAAGTGGAGTCTGCGGGGTCGTACCCTGCTATGGCTTGGAGCATGATGGCACAGTCACGCACATTACGCGCCAACGGCCCAACTTGGTCGAGAGATGACGCAAAAGCGACTACCCCTGAACGCGATACGCGTCCATATGTAGGCTTTAGGCCCACCACGCCGCAGTGGGATGCAGGTTGACGAATGGAGCCGCCACTATCAGTACCAAGACTAGCGGGCACTTGACGTGCAGCGACGCAGGCAGCGGAGCCGCCAGAGGAGCCGCCAGTGACGTGGTTGAGATTCCACGGATTATGTATCTTCCCGAAGGCACTGTTCTCGCCGGTACTCCCCATGGCAAACTCATCCATATTGAGCTTCCCTACAATAACGGCACCCTGCTCTTTAAGTTTACTAACCACGGCACCATCATAAGGTGGGGTAAAATCAGCCAACATTTTCGACGCGCAGGTGGTACGGATCTCTGCGGTGACAAAGAGATCTTTGAGTGCCAGCGGAATTCCCGTCAACAAAGGGGGATCCTCTTTATCCCGGTTGGCCTGCGCCAAGCGTTCATCCGCCTGGCGCGCCGCCGCGAGCGCTTCGTCGCGACACACGGTAATAAAGGCGTTGATATGGGTGTCGGTAGCATCTATACGATCCAGACAAGCCTGAGTCAGGGCTACCGAGCTTACCTCTCCGCCGCGTAGTTGTTGAATCATTTCGTGGATTGTCAGATCAGTCAGTTCCATTTCTGCTCCATCTTTCTATTCATTTATTTGCGCATCAATCTGGCGCAATTTAATACATCGGCTATCGGCAACAAAGAGATTGGATTATTACTCAATCACCTTTGGCACGACAAAGCAGTCTTGCGCCTGCACTGGGGCATTGCGGAGAGCCTGTTCAACTCCGATGGAGTCCCGAACTTCATCGTCTCTGAATACGTTTTCTAGCGGAACAGCATGGGAAGTAGGCTCTACAGCGCTGGTATCGAGCTCATTCAACTGCTCCACGCGCTCCAGAATCGTATCAAGTTGGTTAGTAAGAAGGTCTAACTCTGCAGGCGAGAATTCAAGCCGCGCTAGACTAGCGACCTGCATCACCTCTTCGCGGGTAACTTTTTCCCTCATGTGTATTCACCTTTTGCATTATGAATTAACGATATAGACTCACAGCATGGCTCATCGCTACTCCATCGAATCTATAAGCATAAAACCGATACCAACGACTTTAGGTTCTAGCTCCCTGTGCGGGGCACCAACCCCTCTATGTCGAGCTGATGCAACCTGCCCATGGTATAGATATATCCTCAACCTCTTCACGCCAAGTATTAACGCTATAGATAGGAGCGAAAGAACAAAGCCCACCACCAGGCTACAACCCGCTAGATGTATCACAATCCCTATGTTTTATTCAACGAAATGATGGGCTTTGCCTCTCAAGCCCCTTTCCCAATCTATTCCCACACCATGCGCACATCAATCCAGGGATACTCCAGGGATACTAAATAAAGGATCTGTTTCAATCACGCTTTGATACTTGACAGCAATATACCCTGTTGCTAGTTTGAAGCTGATGTGCGCGGCGGCCCCCCTGACTCTCAGGGCATAAACCTTTATGCACGCTGATCACGCCTCTTCACCGACAGGGCAAGCCATTGAAAATTCTTGTATGTGACAACTTCTCCCCCGAAGCGCTTGAAATTCTCAAGAGCACTGAAGGGGTAACGCTGGATTACCGCCCGAGCATCGAGGCGGAAGAACTTCGCAGTGCTATTGCTGATGCCCACGCACTCTTGGTGCGCGGCGGCACCGAAGTAGACAGCGACCTGCTGGATGCGGCCGAGAATTTACGTATCATTGCCCGTGCCGGCATCGGAGTAGAAAACATTGACATGCAGGCGGTCAACCAGAAGGGGGTTATAGTTACAAACACCCCCTCCGGCAGCACCACCACCATGGCGGAACACACCATTGCCATGATGTTAGCACTGGCGCGCCGCATCCCTCAAGCAAGCCACGCAGTCAAACAGGGCAAGTGGGATTCCTCCCCCTTCAATGGCTCTGATATCCATGGCAAAACCTTGGGCATTATCGGTGGAGGAAAAATTGCACGCCGTGTAATCGAGTTTGCCCGCGGTCTGAGTATGGAGACCATCCTCTACGATCCATACCTGTCCGCCGAAATAATAAAAAACCTCGGAGCGCGTAAAGTCTCCCTCGATGAACTACTGAAAAGTGTTGATTTCCTCTCCCTCCATGTCCCCTTAAACATGGAAACCGAAGAGATGCTCAACGCCAAAACCTTTGCACGCCTGAAGCCTGGATGTCATCTAATTAACTGCGCTTCGGGGCGCCTCATCAATGAACAAGATCTGGTTGACGCGCTAAACAACGGCACTGTCGCTGGAGCAGCTCTTGATGCGTTTGCAGTTGAACCTCCGGATGTAAAGAACACCCTGCTACAAATGGATAGCGTTATATGTACTCCCCATCTGCGCGCCGCGACTATAGATGCTCAGATTAATGTCACCAAGCAGGCCGCTATCCAGGTGGTCGATTTTCTCACGCGCGGAGTGATCAATAACGCCCTCAATGTTCCTTCGGTGAATGCTGACCAGATCAAAACCCTGCGCCCGTATCTGAATCTGGCGGAGCGCCTGGGGTCTTTTCTGGCACAGTTGCTGAACAAACCCTTCAATAGCATCAGTGTTGAATACGCCGGTTCTATCATCAACCACCCCACTGAACCTATGAGTATGGCAGCCTTGAAGGGGCTTCTAACCCCCATCATCGGCTCTGGGGTAAACTATGTCAACGCACGTCACATTGTCGAAAAACGCGGTATCGAATTAACTGAAACCCGCACCAACATCAGCGATGGCTATTCCAACACCCTCACTATCAGAATCAGAGGAGATGAAGGAACTCAGTCAGTAAGCGGGGCGCTGTTCTTAAACCGCGAATGTCGCATTATCCGCGTCGACGGCTATCAGGTAGAAAACATCCCCGAGGGCACTATTCTGGTATTAAATAATCTAGATAAGCCCGGAGTCCTCGCTCTGATCGGCAGAGTCCTTGAAGAAGCCGGAATCAACGTGGCGATGATGAATCTCTCGCGGCGCGAGATCAGCGGTAAAGCAGTTTCACTGCTCACCGTTGACCAGTCCATCCCCGATGCAGTGATGGAGCAACTCCGCCAGGATCCACGCATTCTTTCTGCCCGGCAGGTAAATTTACCCCTCATGGCAGATGAACTTCACCCCCTTCAGTACGGATACGTTTAAATGAATGTCCATAATCTATCCAGCGAAGCTATGATCCCCAAAGGAGTTAGGGATTTTCTTCCGGTTAATGCGGTAAAAATCCACTATATCCAAGAGCAACTGCACCAAACCTTCAAGGCTTGGGGCTACCAAACGATCATTCCGCCGGCGCTTGAGTTTCTCAACGTGCTTGAACGTGGCCTTGGCAGCGATCTCCACGGTTGTACCCAGCGCTTTGATGATCGCCACAGTGGAGAGCTCCTCGCCTTCCCTCCGGATATCACTCCGCAGGTAGCACGTATTTTCGCTACCCGCATGCACGAAGCACCCTTGCCTCAGCGGTTAAGCTATTGTGGGCGCGTACTGCGGCATACCGAGCAACAGGCGGGCAAGAATCGCGAAATCTTCCAGGCTGGAGTTGAGATGATTGGCAATGCTTCAGCCTCAGCGGATGCAGAAATGATCGCCATGGCACTCGAATGCCTAGAACAACTCAACGCACCAGAGTACACCATCGATATCGGACAGGTGGAATTCTACCGTGGCGTACTTCAGGGGCTAGACCTCAGCCCGCAGCAAAAAAGCACAATTGAGCAACACCTGCTGCACAAAGACAGCTCTAGTCTCAAAGCTGAGATTGAGAACCTCAATCTCAGCAGTGCGCAAGCGGACGAACTTCTCGCGCTACCACGCCTATTCGGCGGACGTGAAGTTCTAGAACACGCTGCAACAGTGGTAAATAACGAACGCTCTAAACGCGCGCTGGAGAATTTGCACGAAGTTATCCGCATCCTCGAGCTCTATCAAGCCGATGCTCGCATCACCCTTGATCTCGGCGAACTACGCGGACTCGACTACTACTCCGGCGTTACCTTTCAGGGCTTCCTTAGCGGCTTTGGCGAAGCGGTTTGTCTCGGTGGACGCTATGACGAACTCACGGCCAATTACGGACGTCCCACTCCGGCAACAGGTTTTGCCTTTAATCTGTTGAATCTACTGTTTTCTATGTCGGACACCCTCGAAGAAGCCGCGCAACCTGGGGTTGATATTCTTATCAACGCAGCTGAAAACCACGACAGCACGGCATATAAGCTTGCACACCAGCTACGCAAAGAGGGCAAATCTGTCTGCACCCGCTTTGGCACCGAGCCAGATGCGTCCGAACTGCGCAAATTCCATTGCCGCACCCTGATCAGCATCGACGTCGATGGCGAGAAGATAACCCTTATTTCACCCAAAACCAAACAAACCAGGCAATCAACAGTCTCTGCTCTGCTCAGCGGCGCAGTTGTTCTGTAACATACAAAGGAGAAAACTCACATGGCAAACGTTGTAGTCGTTGGCGCTCAGTGGGGCGACGAAGGTAAAGGTAAAGTAGTTGATATTTATACGGAACGCGCGCAGGCGGTAGTGCGATACCAAGGGGGAAACAATGCGGGACATACCTTGGTTGTGGGAGATGAAAAAACCGTTCTCCACCTCATCCCTTCTGGCATCCTGCATGAAGGAAAGAAGTGCATCATTGGTAACGGCGTAGTGCTAGACCCCAAGGTTTTCATCGAAGAGATAGAGGGACTCAAGAAAAAAGGGTACCTGCGGGACGAGTCCCAACTGGTGATTGACCGCAATGTGCACATCATTATGCCGTACCACAAAGAGATCGACATCGCGCGTGAGAACAAACCAGGAGAACGCCGCATCGGCACCACTGGACGTGGCATTGGCCCTACCTACGAAGATAAAGTTGGACGTCGAGGAATCAGACTTGTCGACCTGATCAATCCTGAGCGTTTTGGCGCCAAACTCAAAGAGCAGCTCCCGGAGAAGAATTTCTTTCTGGAACACTTTCTTAAGCAGAAACCCCTAGATGAGCAGCAGATTCTGACAGAATACCTTGTGTACGGCGAGGTATTGAAGCGTTTTGTAGGCAACAGCTCTGTTCTCCTTGAAGAGTGCCGCAACAAAGGGGAAAACATCCTGTTTGAAGGTGCCCAGGGAAGCTTACTTGATGTAGACCACGGCACTTACCCGTACGTAACCTCCTCATCCACTATCGCAGGTGGCGCCACCATCGGCACTGGCTTTGGTCCCCGCTTTATCGATGAAGTTATTGGCATCGCCAAAGCCTACGTCACCCGTGTAGGAGAAGGACCCTTCCCCACTGAACTTGATGACGCAGTTGGAGAGGAGATCCGTCAGGCAGGGTCGGAATTCGGTGCCACTACTGGGCGTCCACGGCGCACCGGCTGGTTTGATGCGGTTGCTCTGCGCGAAGCAGTACGCACTAACGGCCTTACTGGAATCGCAATCACCAAGCTCGATGTCCTCGATAAGTTTGACTGCATCAAGGTGTGCACCGCCTACTCCTACAAGGGGGAGATGCTCAGCGACTTCCCCAGCGATGCCAATATCCTCAGCCAGTGTAAACCGGTGTATGAAGAGATTGACGGTTGGTGTGCCGATACGTGTAATGTCACCACCTACGAGGAACTACCACACCAGATGCGCAGTTATCTGCAAAAACTTGAGGAGACGTGCAAGTGTCCGGTTGTACTTGCCTCTGTTGGCCCGCGCCGTGACCAAACCATCCAAATCCGCGACCCATTCAACGGAGAATAAGCTTTTTATTTGAAATACCACTAAAGTGGCTAAGTTTTTAACAAAAAGCATTGACTTCAAAAACTGCATCGCGTATAACACTCCACGTTGTGAGCCGGTAGCTCAGTCGGTAGAGCATCTGACTTTTAATCAGATGGTCGTGGGTTCGATTCCCCCCCGGCTCACCATTTATAGTATTGTACGTCCCTATCGTCTAGCCTGGCCCAGGACACCGCCCTTTCACGGCGGCGACGGGGGTTCGAATCCCCCTGGGGACGCCAAACAATAAGCCTCATCGCGAAAGCGGTGGGGCTTTTGTTTTATAACATTGTCGGGATTCGAAGCGAAGCGAGCGCTGACTTAATGTCAGAAAAGCGGCCAGGACGGCCGCGGCAGCGAGTGCAGGGGAGCCGACGCAGAAACCCGCGTGATGCGGGTGACGTAGTGGGCGAATCCCCCTGGGGACGCCAAACAATAAGCCTCATCGCGAAAGCGGTGGGGCTTTTGTTTTATTTCCACCAATCAAACTCTCCCGTTCACTTTCTTTGCCTAGCAGCTTGGTATCGCAACAACTAGGTGGTAGTATTACAGTATTATCGCATTCGGCATGATCGGGCTGAGAATTTTCTGTCTGACTACTGCCACCGTTCAAACAGAATCACTGCGGAAGTGACAGAATAAAGAACCTCAGCTTTTACTGCCTCCAAACGAAAGGACAGCATCATGAGCTACCACTTCAGCCGTAAACTAGATACCACCATGTCCGAAGCACGTGAACGCGTAATAGCAGCTTTGGGCAAGGAAAGCTTTGGTGTCCTTACCGAAATTGATGTACAGGAGACCCTGAAGAAGAAAATCGGAGTTGATTGGCCTGGTTACACGATTCTCGGGGCATGTAATCCCAAATTCGCCTACGAGGCACTACAAGCTGAACCCCACATCGGCACCATGTTGCCGTGTAATGTAATTTTACGCCAACTGGATGACGGCAAGATTGAAGTGTCTGCAGTTGACCCTATCAAGTCTATGCAGGGAGTGGAAAACCCTAAGCTAACTACCGTTGCCACCGCAGTGCGAGACAAACTACGCCAGGTCATTGAATCCCTGTAAGCTTCCTGCCGTCCACTTACCTACTAGATACTGCTTATGCGGTGTCTTGGATTTTCGACAGTCAACAAAGCGGGGATTTCTGACTTCTCCTGCTCACATGTGGTTTTTATCCTGTAGCAATGGCCCAAATCGCTTACACAAGCAAAGTTCTATCCATATTAGGGCAATGGGTAACATAGCCACTTCTTTCCATCCCTAGCAGCCTGTGTTGCAAAAGCAGGCTGCTAGGTTCGGGCACAAAACGTAGCACTTAATCAAACATCTAGTATCATGAGGAACATATTATGTCTGACACTTACGGTTATTCCACTCTATCGCTCCACGCCGGACAGAAAGCCGATCCTACCACTGGGGCTTGCGCTACCCCCATCTACCAAACCACCAGCTATGAATTCAAGTCTGCGCAACATGCGGCAAATCTGTTTGGGCTCAAGGAGTTTGGCAATATCTACTCACGCATGACTAATCCGACCAATGCAGTTTTAGAAGAACGGCTCGCCGCGCTGGAGGGGGGAACAGCCGCATTGGCTACCGCAAGCGGGATGTCAGCAATTTTTCTGGCAATTACTAACCTCGCGGCAGCCGGGGACCATATCATCGCCTCCGGGTCACTATACGGTGGTACCGAAACTCTATTTCGCCACACTCTACCCCGCTTCAATATTGAGGTGACTTTTCTGGAAGAGTTTACCCCCGAGAGCATAAGCAACGCGGTCAAGGACAACACCAAGCTGGTATATGCAGAGACTATCGGTAACCCTAAGGGAGATGTGCCTGACTTTGCCTCTGTTTCTAGAGCGGCGCATGCAGCCGGACTCCCCTTTTTGCTCGACAACACCTTTGCTCCCACCTTAATACGCCCTATTGAACACGGTGTAGATGTAGTGCTCTATTCCACCACCAAGTGGCTCGGGGGGCATGGCACCTCTGTAGGTGGCGCACTTGTGGATGGAGGGAAATTTGACTGGTCCAGCGGACGCTTTCCCGAATTTACCCAGCCCGATCCAAGCTACCACGGCGTGGTGTATTGGGATGCCCTGAAGGATGTGCCGGGCAAAGGCAATATTGCTTTTGCAGTAAAAGCACGCGTTCAAGGGATGCGTAATATTGGCCCAGCGCCCAGTCCGACCAACTCGTTCCTTATCCTGCAAGGGATTGAGACCTTGCCGTTACGCATGGCAAAACACAACGAGAATGCCCTGAAACTCGCCGAGCACCTACAAAACCACCCTATGGTAAAATCGGTTAACTACACAGGGCTGCCTCATCATCCCTGCTACGCTACAGCTAAAAAGTATTTCAATGGCGGGTTTGGCTCGGTCTTCGGCTTCGAAGTAAAAAACGGGAGAGAAGGCGCGGTTAAGTTCATCGACAATGTAAAACTGGTGAAACATCTTGCGAATGTGGGAGATGCGAAGAGCCTCGTGATCCATCCGGACACCACCACCCACCAGCAACTCAGCACCGAGGCAAAACGGGTAGCTGGGGTCACACCGGAACTTATCCGAGTATCAGTTGGAATCGAGGATTTTGCCGACATTCAAGCTGATTTTGATCAGGCACTGGAAGCTGTAGCAGCGCAGTAATCACTGCGGATTCCCCCCCCCTGACAGCAAAATAGAAATAATAAAGGCAGGGTTAAGACCCTGCCTTTATATGTTTATCTACTCATCTAACAGCGGATAAGCACCATCTTCATCGTGATCTTCCCTCCCCACCAGAGGCGGGTTGAAGACACAGATCATGCGCATATCTTCTGTAGCTCTAAGGTAGTGCTTGTCGTGATTGTTGAGGGCATACATGGTGCCATCGCTGATAGGATGAACCTTACCAGTACCAAGGTCTTCAATCTCACCCTTCCCCCCCACGCAGTACACAGCTTCAAGGTGGTTTTTATACCACAGGTAAGTTTCCGTGCCGGCAAAGATAATGGTTTCATGAAATGAAAATCCCATACCATCTTTTTTCAGCAGAAAACGCCGGCTTACCCAGGTTTCCTTTTCGCCGTAGACCTCGTCGTCTGTTCCCTTCAGGTCTTTGACATGTTTAACTATCATTAAAACTCCCCTGTAAGTCTATTGGTTTTCTCTGTAAGGATTTCGCCCATGGCCGCGTCGATAATATCCAGACCTTTTTTCAGCACTTCCTCTTTAATGGTAAGGGGCGGAATGAACTTAACGATTTGATCCGTAGCCCCGGAAAGTTCAACTACGAGCCCTTTTTCAAAACATCTGGCTGAGACCTCGCAGGCTAAATTTTTATCTGGAAGTTCAAGCCCATAAATCAGACCGCGGCCACGTACCAAAGCATTAGCATCTGGATACTTTTCCACGATCTCTTTGAGTTTCGCCTGCATCACCTCAGACTTACTTTTCACCGCCTCACTCAGATCATCATTGTCCCAGTATTCCAACGCGGCAGCGGAGGCGACAAAGGCAAGGTTGTTGCCGCGGAAAGTTCCGGTGTGCTCGCCAGGTTTCCACTGGTCAAGTTCCGGTTTCAGCAACACAATCGCCAACGGAAGCCCACCACCTATCGCCTTTGACATGGTTATAATATCAGGATTTATGCCGGACTCCTCAAAACTGAAGAAGCTTCCAGTGCGACCATTACCCACCTGGATATCATCAATAATCATGAGAATATCGTAGTCATGACACACCTGCTCCAGATCGCGAAGCCACTGACTTGAGGCAACGTTTACCCCCCCTTCTGCCTGCACCGTTTCCAGAATCACTGCTGCAGGCAGATCTAGACCACTACTAGGGTCTTCGAGAAATTTGCGGAAGTACGCAATAGTATCTACCTCATCGCCGAAATAACCATCAAAGGGCATGAAAGAAACATTGCAACGGCTTATATAGGCTTCATCGCGGTAAAACGCATTCCCGGTTAGCGCCAACGCCCCCATGGTTAGACCGTGATACCCGTTAGTGAACGACACCACGTTGGAGCGCCCTTTGACCATGCGCGCGATCTTTATCGCTGTCTCCACCGCATTGGTACCGGTAGGTCCAGTAAACTGAATCTTGTGCTCCATGTTCCGTGGCGCAAGAATAGTGTCGTAAAATTTCTGCAGAAAATTCTTTTTTGCACTAGTGGCTAGATCCAGCCCGTGAACAATGCCATCTTTCTGCAGATACTCGATGAGTGCCTGAGAGATTTTGTCATTGTTGTGGCCGTAGTTAAGAGTGCCAGCCCCAGCGAAGAAGTCGATATACTCATTGCCACTTTCATCATAGAGCAAAGCGCCCTTGGCAGTTTCGAAAACAGCAGGAAAAGAACGGATATATCCTCTAACCTCTGACTCTAACTGTTCAAATATTCTCACAACTTACCCCTTTCGGTATGTAATTCATTATGTCTATAAACTTCATGTTTTAAAATTCTTTTTCCGTACGTTTATGCGCGTGTATCGAGTCACCCCCTTTTAATGGGTCCAATATGGAATAAAACCTCTTCTTCGTGATCACCTTCGCCGAAGTGCTCTGAACTAAAAAAGGTAGAGGTGCAACAATCGGCAGAGTATATTTTAGCGAGTTTGCGAAACAGCCCCTCAGAAGCCTTGTTGGATGGACTTACGGTTGCCTGAATATACACAAGGTCCTGGTTCTCTTCTCGCTCCAGGATATTCCGAACAATCTTGGGAGCCAGCCCCATTCCGCGCATGGATCCATCTACCGCTACCTGCCATACGAACAGGGCATCCGGTTGTGTAGGGGGACGATAGCCTGACACAAAACCCACTATCTTATTTTCTTGCGTGGGGTCTATAGCCACAACAGACATATCGCGGAAGTGGGTACAGAACAACATGTAGGAATACTTCGAATTCAGATCAAGTGGTGGCGAGTTTTTTACCAGTGACCAAATTCCGAAGGCATCTTCTATCTGAGGCTTACGAATCTCTATATCGTTACGTGTGGCAGTAACCATGCTTGACTCCTTTCAATACCTGCGTCAAAAATTTCTGTACTCTTTGCGCCCCACCCTATGTTGCGCGGCTCAACTTGTGAAACAAACAGCACGCGCGCGCCGAACTTGGCGGGAAGATGGGCTCTTCGATCGCCTTGCTCCCCCAATCATCTGCGCGAGCAAATGATTGGGGAGCGAACAATCTGCGAAGGATACATACTTTTACCCCACTTGTCCAATGATTGGGCAATTTTTATTGAGATATCTTTTTGGCACGACAAAAACACCACAATAAAACTTAATATAAACAAACAGTTATAGCTCACAACCACTACGAAATTTTTTTAAGTGGGTATCGCGCAATAGAACAATGCAAATATCAAATTGAATTTTCAGGAGGTGCTTTAGAAGGTGTAGAAATAGATTGAAGTGTAATTAGCCTAAAAATACTTCTATTTCATGCACTTAAGCGCGGAAAACACAGGAAAAATCGAGGGGACATGATAAATAAGACTTGTGTTAAATGGTTTGGAACCTAATCATTATCTTGGCGCGGGTTCTGCCCCCGCGCCAAGATAGCTACCTGTTATTATCTTTAATCACTTTGGTCCAAACCATCTAGAAAACGCTCGGCGTCCATGGCGGCCATACACCCAGTTCCTGCTGAGGTGATCGCTTGACGGTAGATATAGTCCTGTACGTCGCCTGCAGCAAAAACACCAGGCACGCTGGATTGAGTTGCAAACCCACTCGAACCGAGGTTGGTTTTAATATACCCATCCTCCATCTCCAACTGTCCGGCAAAGATGCCGCTATTGGGGGTATGCCCTATAGAAATAAACACACCATCCACTTCGATATCTTGGGTAGAATCATCGCGCACATCACGGATACGAATACCGGTTACCCCCATGTTGTCGCCCAACACTTCTTCAAGGACATGAAACCAGGCGATATCAACATTGCCCTCTTTGCCTTTTTGGATAAGTTTGTCAGCAAGAATCTTCTCCGAACGAAACTGATCACGCCGGTGTACTACCGTAACCTTACTCGCAATATTGGCGAGGTACAGCGCTTCTTCCACCGCAGTATTGCCTCCACCAATAACAGCTACAGGCTTATTGCGGTAAAAAAATCCGTCACAGGTGGCACAGGCGGAAACCCCCTTGCCCTTGAAGGCTTTTTCAGAAGGGAGCCCCAGGTAGCGCGCAGAAGCTCCAGTGGCGATAATGAGGGCATCACAGGTATAAGTAGCATTATCTCCATTTAGGACAAAAGGACGCTGGCTCAGATCGGCTTTTTGGATGTGATCTGTTATGATTTGGGTATCAAAACGTTCCACATGCTTCCGCATCCGCTCCATCAACTCCGGACCCTCTACTCCTGCATGATCACCCGGCCAGTTATCTACTTCAGTGGTGGTAGTCAATTGTCCCCCGGGCTGCATTCCACTAATAATTACCGGGTTAAGGTTCGCACGTGCTGCATATAGAGCAGCAGTATAGCCGGCAGGACCAGAACCAAGGACAATCACTCTATGATGCTGAGATTTTTCTGCTGTATCACTCATGGTTATAAACTCCTTTTTTTAAAACTTCGTAAAACTCACACATGCAAAGCAAAAAAGCGAAACCTTAGCTGCTCTCTGTGCATATCTGCACAATTTCTTCCGCCTCAGGATAGCGCATCTGCTCCAGACGAGAAAACCTCTGTTTCCCATCGACAAACACCGCAAATTCACTTTTTTGCGTCCCGGCTTCAATCTCTACCTCGAGCCCAGAGATTAGTTCCTCCAATGTGGCAGCGAGACTCGCTGCGCGGGGCTGATGTCCTCAAGGAGCACAATAAACGATTTTTACCTGCATTTTATCCCCTTTCATCTGCGTGTGATTGAACTAAATGGATGTTGAGGTGGCAAAGTATCCCCTCTATCAGCTCAGGTTTAACAAGAAAATAACAACGTTGCGACCCTTTTTGGGTAAAGTCCACCACGCGCTTGTAGCGTAGCACTGTCAGATGTTGCGACACATTTGCTTGGCTCGCAGGGAGAAACTCCTGTATATCAGTAACGCATCTAGTTCCTCCGAGTAACTCTGCCACTATCTGCACACGAGTCGGATGAGCAAGAGCCTTCAGAAGGTCTGCCCATTCATTGGCTTTTTCCACATTTATATTCATAAACATCTCCAATCCATACTCCAAACATATATTCGAATATACGAATATCACTTTATACACACAGATGCAAGCACAGTCACGGTCCGACATAACAAAACTACAGATAACTACCATCAGGCCACCTTGGGGATAAGGTGTAAATTTGAGCACCAATGGGGCAACAAAAGGATCTACTGAGTACGAAAGCTGGTAAAGTAAAGAATTCGGGCGCGTAAACTGCGTAAATTTGGTAGATTATCTTCCGCTTTTCTGAGTCACAAAAGCTATGCCCACACCACCTACTTAGATGTTTTTATCCTATCCAGAGCTATATAAGACAGGCAAAGGAACACCAAATGTCCAAGAAATCATTCGAAAAATCCGTTGAAATATACAGTGACGGAGCGTGCAGTGGCAACCCGGGTCCAGGGGGATTTGGCACGATAATGCGCTGCAACGGGCACGAGAGAGAACTCAGCGGATATTCGCCTCAAACCACTAACAATCGCATGGAGATGCTAGGTGCAATCGTGGGTCTAGAGGCACTTAAGTTTCCGTGCAATGTAAAGCTTACCACTGATTCTCAGTATCTTCTAAATGGAATCACTAAATGGATCCACGCATGGAAAAAAAGGAACTGGAAGAACTCTCAGAAAAAAGATGTCCTCAACAAAGATCTGTGGCAGCGCCTTGACAAGCTAGCCCAGGCGCATAATATTGAGTGGCACTGGGTGCGAGGACACACTGGACACCCAGAGAATGAGCGCTGCGATGAACTCGCACGCCAAGCTATAACAGACCGAGCTCCCCTTGTGGATACCGAATAAATCCGCCACGGGGAACTCCCCCAGGAACTCCCCCATACATGGAGGTTCTATGAAACACCGTGAAGATATTGCACGCTTTCTGCAAGCAAAAAAAATTGCTGTCGTTGGAGCATCGACGCAGCGAAATAAGTTCGGTAATAAAGTGCTCCGCTGCTACATGGAACACAACTATGACGTAATTCCTGTAAATCCAGGTGAGGACGAAATCGAAGGGCTCCCCTGCGTCGCAAGCGTGGCAGAACTTCCACCAGAAGTTGAGGCTCTCTCCATCATTACTCCGCCGTCAGTTACTCTAGAAGTGGTAAAACAAGCCATAAGCAAAGGGATAAAACATGTCTGGATGCAACCAGGTGCCGAGGGAGCTGAGGCAGTAGCACTGTGCCTTCAGAATGATATAAATACCATTGCGGATGGAAGCTGCCTGTTGGTTGAACTAAACTTCAGCGGCGGACATTGACAAGCTACCCACAAGGTTCTTTCTGCCCTATCCCCCGTGCCGAAAGCGGTCTATTTCTGCCAGCCAGCGCAAGCTAAAAAGCCCCGTCTTGACATAAAGTCAGACGGGGCTTTTTTCTCTAAAACGATAACTTAAGAACGTACCTATTTAGCCTTTGGAGATCTCTACTACCACACTGCGTTGGGTTACAGGGACTGCCTGCATAGCATTGATATCCGCAAAATGGTAAGGCGCAAACAGCACTCCGGCAGGCACATAAGTACTTACACGCGCCGGTGCGCTGAACGAACCGACGCCACTCTTTAGAGCGAGAGTTTCTCCATCTTTAATGCCGGCTTTTTCTGCTTCCGCTGTGTTGATCTCGATATATCCGCGCGGCGCGATTTCGAGGGCGCCAGGTGCGTAAGTTGAAGTAACCCCAGTATGGGCGTGCATTTTACCCACCACCAGAACCGGACCAGACACAGGCTTACCACCTTTGAACTCAGAAAAAATCAACCCAGCTGGTGCAGGCGCATAGGGTTTCTTAACTCCAGGGCAAAGATATTTATCCCCACTTACTTCCAGAGTTGCAAACATCCCGGTTAGCGCATTGAATTCAGTACGTATTACAGCAGGATCGGCTTCACACTTCTGTCCGCTCGCATAACTATAAAGTGACGTCAGAATCTCTACATCAGTCTTGGACTTTGCGTAAGGCTTCAACGCCTGCTGCAACAGCCCTGCGGTATTGTCGCATGCGATATAAGTGCCGTTCTTCTCAGCGAATGAGGCCGCAGGCAACACAACGTGCGCCATCTGGGTCAACTCAGACTCGAGAATATCCTGAACCACTAGGAACTCGAGTTTCTGAAGTGCGTTACGCCAGCGCTGGCTTTCAGGATAGGTTACCAGCGGATTAACTCCAGCAAGATACAGAAACTTTATCTTGCCCTTTTCAATTTCTTCAAGAATCTGTGCCGCGTCCAAACCACCCTGAGGCAATGGATCGCAACCCCAAACCTTGGCAGCATCTGCTGCTTTTTTAGCGTAATCCAGCCCACCTGGGAGCTGACCAGGACATACACCAGCATCCAGCAGACCTTGGGTATTAGGACGTTCGTCAACAAGGAAAACTCCACCTCCATTGCCGTTCAGCGCTCCGCTCAGGATAGCGAAGTTAGCTAGTGCCGCGGTAATATCTGCAACCGCTGCAGCACCTGTAACATCGGCGCCAAAGACAACCGCAACCTTCTCGGCGGTGCCAAATTTCTGCGCTACCTCTTCGAGAAGAGCGTAATCCACCCCAGCGTCAGCTGCAGCTTTCTTCGCATCAATCCCAGCGATGAACTTTTTCACATCAGCGCTGTTTTTGACAAATTTCTTGACAAAGGCGCTGTCCTCTAACCCCTGCCCCAGCATGAGCTTTGCCAATGCCGCCACTAGAGCAACCTCTGAACCGGGAGCATAGTTGAGGAACACATTGGAATTATCTGCAATGCGCACAGAGCGCATATTAGCTACACACAAATACGCATCGTTTTCACGCTTGGCACGTTGAATCTGATAATTGACCTGAGGCTGCTCTGAAGTGACATCAGAACCGAACACCAAAACGGCATCGGCGCAGGCGATATCTGCTGCCGGAGCACTTCCTCCATTAAGACCGAGCGTTGTGCGCAGGGTCTCACTCGCAGTCCGAATGCCAAAACAGGTAGCTGAATCGATGTTGTTACTTCCATACCCAGCGCGGAAGAGTTTCTGAAACTGATAGTTCTCTTCCAGAGTGAGTCGTGCTGAACTCAAGCCTGCAATCGCATCGCCACCCAGTGAACGTGCTTTCTTGTCCACACTTTCTAAGGCAGCTTCCCAACTGACCTCGACTCCATCTACCAGTGGGGCACCAAGGCGGTGGGTAGAGTTAACAAACTCGTACCCAAAGCTTGAATCGAAGCTGAGCAGACCGTTGTTGATGGTGACATCATCTTCAGAGGTGATGCGATAGAGCTTACCGTTTTTAACATTCAGCTCTACCTGCTCCAGACTTCCGCCACCAAAGCCAAGGGAAGGAACCTTGTCCAGAGTCCAGCACCGCGCTTTATGGCGATACGGCTTAGAGATCATCGCTCCTACCGGACATACCGCAACTGCGTTACCTTCTATATAGGGGTCAATGGTGTTCTGCCCCTCTTTACGCTCGATATATGCTTTATCCCCTAATTCATTGACGTAAAAGTCGCCAATGCCTGTAAGTTCATGCCCAACCTTGACACACTTCTCACACAGAATACAGCGCGCAGGCACGTTCTCAATCAGCGGCCAATCTTTAATTTTCGGCACCGCTACATCGAGGGCCTTAAAAGGTTGATCGAGGACATGGTGGTCAAAACAGATGTCCTGCAGATCGCACTCTCCTGCCGCGTCACACACTGGACAATCCAGAGGGTGGTTAACCAGCATCAGGCGGATCATGTCGCGCCGTTTTTGCTCCAACTCTGGCGTAGATGTGGTCACGTTGATACCGTCAACAGCGATGGTATTACACGCAGTAACCGGAGCTTCGACCCCTTCAACCGCCACCAGACACACGCGACAAGCCCCAGTAGTGGAAACTTTTTTGAGATAACACATTGTGGGGATCTTGATCCCAAGTTTCTCAGCTGCAGCAATTATGGGCAAACCCGCTTTTATCTCAACTTCCTGCCCATCAATGGTGAGACGAATCATTTTATTTTCGGCTTTATGGCTCATATGTAAATCCTAAATCCCGTCTAAATTCGCATTACCAAAATCTTCAGTCAACAGCTACCATGCCTACGCGGTAACAGCGCAAACACCGATCTGCCTCTACCACTGCCTGACTTTCCGGCATCGCCAACTCAATCTCTTCGTAATTCTTAGCCCGCTCGGCCCCAGCAATCTTGGGCTGATGCTCACGCTTGAGACCACCTAAAATGGAGATTTTCTCATCAGGATCAAATACGCCGAGACGGTTCATGATATCTTCCATCGCTTCGTCGTCGTCGAGAACCGCTTTCCCCTCCATAAGGTAGCGGTGCATAACACTCGCAGCGCGTTTACCATGACCTACAGCTAAAACCACTGTCATGGCACCATACTCACAGTCGCCGCCAGCGAAGATACCTTCACTATCGGTCATCATAGTGCCGTTATTGGTAACAATACTGCTCCAACGCGTCTGTTTAATTCCATAGTCATGATCTTCCAGATAGGACAGATCAGGATCTTGTCCAATGGCTGGAATTACCATATCGCACGGAATCACATACTCTGAGCCCTTGACCGGCTGGGGACGACGCCGTCCAGATTCATCCGGTTCGCCAAGCTCCATCTTGACAACCTCAACTCCAGTTATTTTATTGTTCTCAGTAATCAAGCGCGTGGGATTGGCAAGAAACTCGAAACGCACATTTTCCTCTTCTGCATCGTCAATTTCATAGGGCTCTGCCGGCATCTCGCTGCGCCCACGTCGATACACAAGGATAGCCTCCTCCGCACCTTCGCGTAATGCCACGCGCACGCAGTCAATAGCGGTGTTACCTCCACCCACTACTAATACCCGTTTCGGCGTTTTAATATCCTGCCCCAGGGATACAGCTCTGAGGTAGTTAATCCCACCGGTGGAGAAACCTTCGTAACCGGCATCCTCACCTTCAACACCCATGGGCTTGGATTTGAACGCTCCAGTACCAAGGAATACGGCATCGTACTGCTCTTTGAGCTCGCGCAGAGACACATCGCGCCCTAACTTCACTCCGTACTCAATCTCCACACCAAGATCCTGTACAATCTGAGCTTCGCGGCGCAACAGCGGGCGCGGCATACGATAGTCAGGAATCCCCATGGCTACGGTACCGCCTGGCTCTGAGAGCATATCGATAATTTTAACTTTATGCCCTTCAAGCGCTAGGTAATAGGCGGTAGTAAGACCGGCAGGACCAGCCCCAACTACCATTACCTTCTTGCCCGTTGCCGGTTTGGGGCGCATAGGAGGACACCGATGGTGCATCCACTCGTGATCGGATGCAACACGCTTCATCACCATGATACTCACAGGCTCATCAACTAGGGCACGTCGACACGCGCTCTCACAGGGATGAGGACATACTCGCCCACACACCGCCGGTATCGGCATACGCTCGCGGATCGTTTCCAGCGATTTATCAAAACGGAAATTTTTGATTTCTTCTATATAGGCAGGAATATCGATATGTGCTGGGCAGGTATCCATGCAGGGGGCGGTAACCTTGTCGATATAATTCCCCGTGAAGGAAGGCTTGCGTTTTCCCGCCATGTATTCAAGATAGGCCTCACGGAAATGCTTTACGCTGTCTTGCACTGGGATTGCTGCAGTCATACACAGGGTACACTTGCAACCCTGCATAATATCGGCAAGGTTCTCGATAATATCGAGATCTTTTTCTTCCCCTTGGCCGGAGATGATGCGTGCCAGAGTGTCCTGTAGCACCCTAGTGCCCTTCTTCCCCGGAGTACATTTGCCGCAGCAGTGTTTTTCCTGAACGCGTTTCATGTACTCAGCAGCCATGGCTACAACATCGACTTTGGGGTCGAGCACCACAAAACCGTCCCAGCCCATGAAGGCTTTAACCTTTTTTTTGCTCAAATACTCGGTTGGAATTTTCAGCTTCAATGAAGCTAGATCTGCATCCCCGCCTTCGCGGCTATCGACGATCTTCCTTCCCCAGCTGGAAAAAACTATCTCAGACAATATGACCTCCTGTAATACCCGCGCCCTGATCCTGCAATTGGGCAACTATTCCGGCAAAAAGAGCGCGCAAACGCCCTCTTTTTTAAGTAGAAATTACTCTATATTTTGTATACAGTATGCAGGTTGATAACACGAACACCGCAATTAAATCAAGAACATTTTTATCCAACAGCTGCGCGTAATGCGGCTAGATTGCGGGTATAATCTTTTCCGTTGAACACTGCACTCCCGGCGACAAAAACATCTGCGCCTGCCTTTGCTATCTCTGCAATATTCTCAGCTTTTACCCCACCATCAACCTCAAGCTCGATGTTTCTGCCACTACGCTCGATCATGGAGCGCATGCGCGCAATCTTCTTTAAGGTAAAAGGGATGAAACTTTGCCCTCCGAACCCTGGGTTAACGGTCATGAGTAGCACCATATCCACCTCGGCCAGGATCAGTTCGAGAGTATCAACTGGCGTTGCAGGATTCAGCGAAACTCCGGCACGCTTTCCAAGACTATGGATCAGCTGTATCGTACGGTGCAAATGGGGAACCGCTTCTTGGTGCACGGTGATAATATCTGCACCCGCGGAGGCAAAATCGGGAATGTATTTATCCGGGTTTTCGATCATAAGGTGCACATCCAGCGGCAGAGAGGTAACAGGGCGTAGCGCCTTTACCACTGGGGCACCAATAGTGATGTTGGGCACGAAGTGACCATCCATTACATCAACGTGGATATAGTCAGCGCCTGCCTGCTCTACCGCCTGTACCTCTTCGCCGAGGCGGGCAAAATCAGCAGAGAGGATAGATGGGGATATTTTCACCATGTATGGACTCCTGTAAATTCGAGCGGGGCTCGCAAATGTTTTTTAAGAGGCACGGTTTCACTAGCTGCCAACGGGCGCACAGATACTAGCATATTTAGCCGTGCGTAAGATGAAAAATCGCCTCTTGGTGCTGGAACTAGAGCAGCAGTTGCGAAGCGCCTTTGGTGCAGTGGCATATCCTCAGTTTTTGCGCTGTAATAGTGCGGCAAAGAAGCAATCCATCCCCGCATCCCGAGTGCTCAGAGTGGCGAGAAAACCCGCACTCGTCAGGAGTCCGTTCCAGTGCGGAGGTACAACTGCGTGCAGATCCTGGATGGAGAACTCCGGATTATCCTCAAGAAAGGCCTCCACCACCTCTACCGACTCCTCTGGGGTCGTAGTACACAGCGAATACACCAGCTTTCCTCCCGGCACTACGCAGGACGCAGCATTGCGCAGGATACGCTGTTGAATCTCCACCAACTCCGCAATATCTCTTTCTTGTCGGCGCCAGCGCAGCTCCGGATTACGCCGCAACACCCCTAAGCCCGAACAGGGTGCATCCACCAAAACGGTGTCAAAAGGGGTGACTTCACCCGCAGGGTAAGGCTTAGTCATATCCTGCACCTTGGTCGTTATATTGCGACAGCCGAGACGCTGCGCCCCTTTTTGGAGTTGTTGCAGCCGGTGCTTGTGCAAATCCAGCGCCACTATTTCAACCTCATTTTTTCCCAAGGCTGCGATATGGCAAGTTTTCCCTCCCGGAGCGGCACACACATCAAGAACTCGCTGCCCAGGTTGTACCTGAAGCAGGTGTCCTATCAACATGCTCGCCTCGTCCTGGGGCTGAAGCAACCCGTCTTGCAACCATTCCCGCTGCGCTACCGCGCTTCCCCGTACCACGATGCCATCAGGAGCAAATTCAGTTGCCAGAACCTCAACTCCGGCAGCCTCGAACTGGTGCAGTACTTGCGCGCGTGTAGTCTTCAGGGTGTTGACCCGCAGGGTGTTGGGTGCGGCATCAGTATTAAGCTCAGCTAGCTGGATGGCCGTATCGGTGCCATAGTATGTAATCCAGCGCTGCGCCACCCACGTCGGCAGCGACAAGGCATGAGTTATATACCCTAGCGGATCGGTTTTTCTGTCCGGCCACACCCGCGCACCACCTTGACGAACCAAATTGCGTAATATCCCATTCAGAAATCCCGTAGCGCGTTCCAGATTCATGCTGCGCGCCAATTCCACACAACTATGCACTGCGGCATGGTCTGGCACCCGATCCAGATATATAATTTGATATGCACCTAAGCGCAACAAAGTTCGTACTGGTATTTCTAGCTTTTCATACGGCTGACGACATAGCCCCTTAAGTATATAGTCCAGACTGCCACGTCGGCGCAGAACCCCATACACTAACTCGGTCATCAAGCCACGTTCTGCAGTTGATACTGTTGTGTGCTGCAACATTTTATCCAGCAGGATGTCTGAATATCCCCCCTGTTCCACCTGCAGAAGAACCGAACAGGCGAGTGCGCGCGCATCGGTTCCCGCCGGCTTACGCCATGCTTTCTTCATACAAAACTCCAAACCTATTGCCCCCGCCACCAGGTTCTGGAGCGAATTTAGTGCCGGAAGAATACAAACGAACTAAGCCCTTTACACGCACAAAAGGGGATACACTCAGTGCACCCCCTTTGCTTAGGTTGCTATATTACCGTAAAAACTATGCCATCGCTTCAAGGCGATTTATCCGTTCCTGAATTGGTGGATGGGTAGTAAACAAGCTCTGTAATTTTTTACCACTGAGCGGATTTACAATAAACATGTGCGCGGTGGCTTCATTAACATGGTGCATCGGTTGTTGACGATTGGCGCTCTCTAGCTTCCTAAGCGCATTCGCAAGGTAGTGTGGATTCCCACACAGCTCGGCACCACCGCGGTCCGCCGCGTACTCACGCGAACGTGATACTGCCATCTGCACCATCATTGCAGCCATCGGGGCAAAAATCATAGTGGCAATCATGGCAAGCATATTTCCGCCTCCATCCTCATCATCCCCGCCCATGCCAAAAAGCATACTCCACTGCGCCATGTTCGCGAGAAAGGAGATTGCCCCAGCAATAGTTGCAGCGATAGAACCGATCAGGATATCGCGGTTACGCACATGACTCATCTCATGCGCCATAACTCCCATCAGTTCTTCCCGGGTAAGAATGTCGAGAATTCCCCGAGTCGCCGCCACTACCGCATGCTTAGGGTTTCGCCCTGTAGCAAAGGCGTTGGGGGTACTCTGTGGGAGCTGATACACCCGCGGCATGATGAGATTGTTACGTTCCACAAGCTCTTTTACCACATCGTAGAGTTCACCGCTGGTGACTTCCTGACCTTTATACATGCGTAAAACTATTTTATCGGAAAACCAGTAGGAACCGAGGTTCATCACTGCGGCAAAGAACAGCGCCACCAAAGCGCCATTCTGACCTCCTATGATCCCGCCGATAAACACGAGCAAGAGTGTCAGGAGTGTAAGCAAGCCAACTGTTTTAACGTTATTCAACATCTGTATACCCTCTGTTTATTATTTGTTGCGTTCAAGTGCACCCTAAATTACAAGCACATAAAGATGACACATTCATTGCATACCCTCTATGCGTGACCCTAATATAAGAACAGATATCTAAAGGGCAAGGTGCATAAAGCCATTTTTTTACTGCGGCAATGAACAGCTGTCTGTGCTTACCCGAGTATTTGCCCCTGTTGGAGCTTGACCCCGCGGAGAAAATCAGCAGCGGGGAGCATCTTTTTACCGGGCAACTGCAATTTGCGCAGCTCCAACGCCCCCACTCCACATGCCACCAGAACCTGATTTGCTTCAGCTTTTAGAACCTCACCCGGTGATCCGCTACCCTTAGCGATGCGAGAATCTGCGACCTTAAGCACTTCATCATCAAGATAGGTGAAGGTTCCGGGCCAGGGGTACAGTCCACGCACTTGATTGTGGATAGAAGCGGCTGGAAGACTCCAGTCAATAAGCCCATCCGCTTTTTTAAGCATAGGCGCATACGAACTTACGCTGTCGTCCTGCTTCTCTGCGGTCAGAGTTCCAGCGCACAGGCGCGCCAGGGTTTCTTCCATCGCTTCTCGGCCCAGCTGCGCCAAACGATCGTGCAAATCTCCTGCGTTTTCGTTGGGAAAAATTGAAAGCGATTTTTTTACCAGCATATCTCCGGTATCCAACCCTGCATCCATCTGCATGGTGGTAACCCCAGTGGTGGGATCCCCTTCCATAATGGCTTTATTGATAGGGGCTGCGCCACGATGGCGTGGAAGAAGAGAGGCATGGACGTTGATGCATCCGTATTTGGGAATATCCAGCACCTCTTGGGGCAAAATCTGTCCGTACGCCACCACCACGATAAGTTCTGGGTGCAGCGCACGCACCTGCTTGACCGCGTCTTTGTCGCGCAAACGCTGAGGTTGAAACACTGGCAGGTTGTGTTCAAGGGCAAGCTGCTTAACTGGAGAGGCTTCAAGCTTACGCCCTCGCCCTTTAGGACGGTCTGGTTGAGTAAATACCCCCACCAACTTAACACCACTTTCAATCAGCCCTTCAAAGGTGGGAATCGCGAACTCAGGAGTCCCCATGAACACTACACGCATATGTTTTTTATCAATCACAGCTGCTCCTTTTGTTGCTCCATAGTTCGCTGGTATTTTTTACGGAATATCCCTTTTTTCAAAGATGAAAGGCGGTCAACAAACAACTTTCCGTCAAGGTGATCAATCTCGTGCTGAAAGGCAATCGCCAACAACCCTTCGCACTCACGTTCAATCAACTTTCCCTGCAAATCCTGATAACGCACCCTGATCCAGCTTTTGCGTTTAACGCTGGCGTAATAATCCGGTACTGACAGACACCCTTCCTCTTCGGTGCACTCGCCCTCACTGTCGATAATCTGTGGATTCACCGCACGGATGAGATCGGGCTCTTCTTTGCTGCCACAGTCTATGATAATCACCCGTTTCAGCACCCCCACCTGCGGGGCTGCCAGCCCCACTCCGGGCGCAGCATACATGGTATCTACCATGTCCGCCACCAGACTGGTGATCTGCTCATCAATGTATTCAACTGGCGCACTCACCTGGGCCAGAAGAGGATCAGGATAGTGGAGTATTTGGCGCAGTGCCATAAGTATTTATCTCCTGTTGCTGTGGATCAAGCTACTTTAACTTCAATAAAAGGGCTGAGCTTTTCCTGCAAGGTCTGCTGCACAAAGCTCAAAGTGCCAGCGACACTGCCCGCACAGCCTTTGCACGCTCCCATATACTGTACTGAAACTACGCAGATGCCGGCATCTTCACATTCGAGATCATCGAGTTCAATGCCTCCGCCATCGCGCGCGAGAACCGGACGTACATTGTCATCAAGCACTTTTTCAATAGCGCGGATTTTCTTCACCACCGACAAGGACGCAAAATCATCTCCCTCTTCTTGGTCTGGGTTCTGCTCTCGCAGCATCTCTGCGCGCACGCGTGCAAGGATATCAACTAGATAGTATTTGCGCTTTTCGTGTCCGCCGGGCTCAATGCACGACTTGCAAAATGCGCCAGCCTTGGTGTAGTCAGTGATCTCCTCCACTGTGGTCAGATCATTGATGCGAATGGCGTCTTCAACCGTCTGCAAGGTGACACGGGCACATTCGCACACAATGTCTTTTTCTTCCAGGGTGGAGATATCCACATTGCGATAGATCGCGGCCGCCCGCTTAATTACCTCATACGCCATGACACTGCAGTGCATTTTCTGTGGCGGAACTGCCGCAATGTCTTCGGTATCCCGCAGAGCACGTTCCACGTCAAGGTTGGTTATTTTAGTAGCTTCTGCGACCGTTTTGCCGATACACATCTCTGCCATCATATCGGTGGAAGCGATTGCGGTACCACAACCGAACGACTTGAACGCCGCAGCCTTAATCACCTCATCATCGTTGCCAACAATCCAGTAGAGGCGCACGGTATCCCCGCACGACTCCGCGCCTTCGTTGGCGATAACCAACTTACCGTTCAGGCGCTTAGCGTCTTCCTCGGTAAGCTCGCCAAAATAACGCGGATTATTCATCCGTTCGGCTACCTTCTGTGAATATTGTTCCCACAGCGAACCGCCGATAAGATCATTTTTTGCCATATTTACTACTCCCGTCTATTATCTTAAGCTAAGCATCAATTCAGCTCTAGTCTATATTCAGAGATGTCAAGTTCCCCACATCAGTACGAGGTAGACATACTGCGTAGACGGATAACCGCCTTTTTAACCACATCGATAGTGTAGTTGATCTCCTCAGCGGTGGTAAAGCGTGACAAGCTAAAACGCACCCCGGTATGAGCCAGGTCCTTATCCGCACCAATGGCGGTAAGGATTGGACTTGCCTCCAGCGATTCTGAGGCGCATGCACTCCCGGTGGAGGCCGCAATCCCAGCTTGGTTCAGATCCCAGATCAGCGCTTCCCCTTCTACGCCCCGGATACTTACATATACCGTATTCGGTGTACGCATCGCGCGATCTCCAACAACCAGAACATCCTTTATTTCCAGCAGGGCATCTTCCAATTTATCGCGCAACTTCCGTACATGATTTTGTTCATGATCAAGATTTTCTACCGCTAGCTCCATCGCGCGTGCCATCCCTATAAATCCAGGGACATCCACGGTACCGGCACGATGCCCCCCCATCTGCTCACCACCGTGTAGCAACGGCGGCAGGGAAACCCCTTTCCGCATATATAAACCACCAACGCCCTTAGGCCCGTGGAACTTGTGCGCACTAAAGGTGAGAAAATCTACCGGGAACGCACTGACATCCACCGGGATCTTGCCAATAACCTGCACTGCATCGGTATGAAAATATACGCCACGTTCGCGACAGACATGCCCAATCTCCTCGATGGGAAGGATCTGCCCAGTTTCGTTGTTTGCCCACATTACCGAAACCAGCGCCGTGGTATCAGAGATCACCTCTCTAACCATCTGGGCGGTTATCAGCCCATCCGCATTAGGGGAAAGCCACGTAACCTTTACCCCCTGTTTTTCCAGAAAACGGCACGCTTCGCGAATGCTGGGATGTTCCAGTTTTGTGGTGACGATACTTTTCTTCCGTGTCTCCTTCAGAAGGCTGAAATACATCCCCATAATCACCGTGTTGTTGCCCTCGGTAGCGCAAGAGTTGATGATAATATCATCCTCGTCATCTGCGCCAATCCCAGCATAGAGTAGTTCCATGGCGCGGTGCAGGTAGGGACGCACCTCTATACCGAAAGAATGCAGTGAATTGGGGTTACCGTACATCTGACAGTAAAAAGGCTCCATGGCGTCACGCACCGATGGATCAACCAGAGTGGTGGCATTATTATCCAGAAAAATTCGTTCCATACAAAATCCTTACTCCCGCATGCGGAACCTACTCTGTAGTTCCGGCGGATATTACAGGCATCGTTTTAGGTAGCGTAAGTCACACGGCTAAACATACACTTAAACTGCAGTATGCCGCACGAAATCGACACAAGTCAACATACTTGACAAAAAAGGTACGCTTTAATTGGTCAACATAATACGGTACTTCAGCCCTTTGTGCGATTCAAACACCACCTCATCACTATCGATGCGCAGCACAGCGCGTTCAGGCTCCACTATTAGCTCCATCTGCTGCTCCGGATGACGTTGTTTCAGTACTGTAGCCAGACACACAGCAAGCTCCACACCATCTCCGCGTTGAAAATTCCACACCTCATCTGGTTGCGCCAGACGCTGCTCGGTGTAAATAGATTCTGGCGTCATCTGTTGTAGTACGGCTACTACGCCGGCATCATCTAAGTTGGCGCATCCCTCAACACAAACGGGATTGCGCTCCAGCGCTGCGCGCACAAACGGCGTCCAATCACAACTTTGCATATCGCGGTAGGTGTAGAAGGCCAGATCCACCATCGAACTGTGTTCGCGCTGAGAACGCAACGTTTCGATAACTTCGGCGCGTTCCATGCCGGGGGCGAGTTCAACGGCAGGCCTAGCAACATCCAGGTTTTTGCTTGTCAGATCGGGCAAACGGGGTTTCACCTCGATGAAGTTGCGTAGATCCTCAATCAAAGTACGGGTGCCATCGCTACAGCAGTCAAACTCCTGCAACAAGGCTTCCTGCACCTCCTCCTTATCCAGATCCACATTCGGGAAACGTTTAAAAAACTTCTCAAAACGCTCCAGATCGATACGCCCTTCCAGCGGGGTGGGGAAAAAATCGTACTCATCCACTTCGTCGAGAAGTTTATCCCGCGTAGTGCGATCTCCCACGCGAAACGAGCTGCCTTGCTCGCAACGGTACACCTTCTCCAGTGCAACCCAGTAGGCTTTACCATGGCGTTGATGCTGAAGCTGGAAGCATGTTTGCAGTTCGGAATGCTGGCGCAGAAAATTACACAGAATCTCTTCATCTAGTTCCGTGCGCATAAACCCGAGCAGTGCTTCACTAAAGCGCGTATAAGCTGCAGGCTCAATAGTGGCATCAGGATACACCACATGTATATATCCACTATTATGCAATACCATGGTGACCTGCTCATTCCGCAGAGCACGCTGGGCACGAGCCGTAAGGGCGGTACCGTTAAACCACATATTGCGCGTGACAATGCGTCTGTTATTGGTGATAATTCCGTCACGCACGTCAACAAAGTTCTGCGAATGGAGTGGCGTCGCCATCAGATATATCTGTTCCAGCGGAATGCCACACACTACATACAGCGCCGCTGCATACAGGGTGGAGAGAGACACGCACTCCCCCGCACCTTTGGAGTAGCCGTCACGATAGCAGAATGCCTCCATCGCTTCAGCGGTCTCAGTTTTCCAGTAGGGGATTATGTCGCTGTCATACTTCTCCAGCCCGAAGTGGCGCCGGATGTTCATATCGAAGTAGTATTTGTCTCCGGTATAGCCAAACAGGGCGTTGCTACGCTCGATAACCTCGGGGTCCATAACATCCCGAAAGCGTTCAAGTTCAACGTCCTTACGCGTCAGCCCCCACGAATCGAGATCGAGATTGAAGTCGTACCTATCCATGATAAATTGTTTGAGACGCAGAATTTTACGGTAGGTGTTGAGTTTATCCAGCTTGGCAAACCAAGGATCCTCGCGCCATTCCCACACAATGGGTGACATAATGTTAGCCAGCACCAGGCTGTAGAGTAACTCTGGATAGACAAAAATCTCCAGGTCGGACAAGGTCACAGCGCAGGAGTACTTCTCCACCAGCTCCTCGCTCAGAGGGGCATCTGTACGTTGGGTTTCGTGTGTAGTTTTCATGCGCGCAACTTTACCGCCATCCACAACAATTGGCAACTCCGCAATTGCTGACTGGGTTAGTTTGCAGTCTGATCACACACAGGATCAGATCAGTGCGGTAAAAAGTGTAAAATATCTTAAAAGGCAGGAACAAAGGAGCGTGCCATCCATGGGCGAGATGCATAAATACACCACTAATCTAGCCGACATCATCGGCTGGAGCCACCACTTGAGTGCAGAGGTCCTCAACCCTGGAGATATGGCCGTCGATCTCACCTTGGGCAACGGCAATGACTGTCTCCATCTGGTTCGCTGTGTTGAGGCTAGAACCACGGGTGGAGTGCTCGGCTTTGACATTCAGCATGCGGCATTGAAGCGCAGTGCCACCCTCCTGGCAACACACAACTTCCCCTTTTGTATCCACACCGATGCGGCGCCAGACGGTTTTGCCGCCCGCACCGAACCGTGCCTAGACGCCACCACAGGGGTGCACCTGTTCCATTCCGGGCATCAAGATCTGCAGTGCCATCTCCGGCGCGCCCCCAAAGTGATCCTCGGCAACCTGGGCTATCTTCCTGGCGGTGATCACCGCGTCTCCACCACTGCAGCCACCACCCTCAGTGCGGTAAAGCAGGGCCTAGCTGCACTGTTACCGAAAGGGCGTCTGATTCTGGTGGTGTATCCGGGGCACCCGGCCGGCCAGCACGAGGCCAAACATCTATCCGAGTTTTTCACCTCTTTAGCGAAACAAGAATGGGATGTAATTCGCCTTGACTGCCCAAATGCAGCACAGGCGCCATTTCTCCTTTGCGCCGAACGGCGGCGCTAACAAAGGGCACCGTGCTCCTCTGCGATGCGCAACATAACCCGCGCCGCCAGCTCTGCATCATCCAGGGCGCGGTGGTGGCGCACCTCAGGTAGCGCCCCAAACAAATAGCGACCGAGTATTTCAAGTTTATGGCTGCGCAACTGGGGGTAGCACAGGCGACTGAGCTTCAAGGTGCAGTAGCTCGAATTGGTAAGGCGCTGTCCCAGGCGGGCAAACTCCGCCGCTAAAAAGCGCATATCAAATCCTACATTGTGCCCGACTAGAATATCGCCCCCAATAAAACTGGCAAAATCACGAAACACCTCCTCCGGCGTCGGCTGCCCCGCAAGCATTGCAGGGGTGATTTTATGTATCGCCAGCGCTCCTGGTGAGATTGGCCTCGAGGTGGCAACCAACGAGCTGAAACGCTCCCCCAACTTCCCCTCCACCACGCGCACTGCGCCAATCTCGATAACACGCTCCCCCTTTGCTACGGAGATCCCAGTGGTTTCTACGTCCAACACCACTATCGGGCGTGAACTGAGTAAACTTATCTGATGCGCTAACAGCGCCGCGTTTCTACCTGTACCCATCCTATACTTCCTTCAAAGTGGTCACCCCGCCCAATAACTACGGCATAGCTTTTCAATACTAAAACCTTCAGAAATGAGCGATATTAACCTGCGCAAAAAGAATGTGCAATGCAACAGGTGGTGGAGGGGAAAGCGCTTTACGCAACTTGACACAACTCTGCTATATTAAAGGGGATATGCTGGCAAACAAGGCAGGGATTTTCATTTACACTTCACAGAAAGGATTAAACAACATGCAAATAGAGGGGAAAACTGCTTTAGTAACCGGAGCCAACGGCGGGATTGGGTCTGCCTTAGTGCAGGAGTTGCTGAATCGCGGGGCGCGCAAGGTGTATGCCGGAGTGCGGAATGTGGAAGCCGCGCAAGCACTTCCGGTGCTTACGCAAGAAAAAGTGACTCTGGTTGAGCTTGACATTACCGCGCCTGCAAGTATCGCTGCCGCAGCAGTTGCGTGCACAGATGTTGATATGCTGTTTAACAATGCCGGGTGTAACCGCATCACCCCTTTGATGGACTCAACAGCTTTAGAAGCGGCGCGCATTGAAATGGAAATCAACTACTTCGGCACCCTGGGTGTATGCCAGGCATTTGCCCCGGTAATTAAAGCCCAAGGTGGAGGGCTGATTGCCAATGTGTGCTCAATCATCGGCATGGTCAACTTACCCACCAACGGCACGTACTGTGCGTCAAAGGCTGCCATGCACTCGATGATTCAGGGCACACGCGCTGAGCTGGCACCGCAAAACATTCGCGTTATTGGCATCTATCCGGGGCCGGTCGAAACCCGCATGACCGCAGGGCAAAAGATGCCCAAAGCCGCCCCCACCGATATTGTCACTGCCATCTGTGATGGGATAGAAAATGATGTGGAGGATATCTTCCCGGACCCCATGTCGGCAGAGGTAAGCGGCATGCTGGCCAAAGATGCCAAAGCGGTAGAAAAACAGTTCTCCACCATGCTTCCATAACACCACACCCGGGCAGCGCGTCTGGCACTGCCCGGGTCTCCAACCAATTACCCACCTCTTTACAATTCTGCCTTTTCCTTGCGCTGTTGTTGCAACATCTGTTTGGCCATCTCCAAATTGTGGTAGGCCACGGCACGAAGCTGCTGGGTGTTCAACGCAGGCATGGTTTCGAGTTCGGCGAGGAACTCCTCAAGTTCTGTTGTTGCGCTGGCAACCTGCTGCGGTCGGAATGGGATAGAGAAGTCGATACCTCTGACATTCCACCCCTCGGGGAAAAACGTAAACGGTGCGAAATCGGCTATGTGGCGCTTTTCATGCGGGACAATCTCGCTAGTGCGGATGTTCTCAAAGCGCATCCCATCAGCGTCGGCCACGATGGTGTAGCTGCCGCTAAAAGGCTGCATCACATCGTTGGAGTTGGCATAGGTAAAGGTAGATTCGGCAACCTGTGCGCTACTGGTGTGGCAGCTGGCACAGCTACGCGCCTCCCCTAGAGCGTGACTCATTTTATCCATCTGAATCCACAACAGGGCGTTGTTGTTTTTGGGCAGATCGGTGCGAGTACCCATAACGATAAACGCATCATTAACATCGGTTTGCTCACGCGCAATGGTGAAGGCTTCTGGCTCTCCGATGCGCGTATGTCCCTGAATAGTACGTTCTGGGATCGCTCTGAATTTAAGCCCTGTGGGCTCTACCGCTTTACTTTGATTGAGGGCCGCCATGGGATAGGGCTTCACCGGAATCCAGCGTCCGGCCCCATTTTTAATCAGGGTCGGCAGGGTGCGGGTACCGTAGTAATTTTTGTGCTTGGCATAGGGCGTTTCCACCCCGGCAACAACACCCGGGCCCCAGAAGGTGAACTGATACGCCCCTACCGTCTGGATATGGCACGCGCTACAGTCCACGTTGGCGTGGGTAGACTGGCTCACTGCGCTTACAATCTGGGGATGGCACTGCTGACACGAAGTGCGCGCCGCATCACTTGCCAGATGTCCAAACTGGTGATTGTCCACTTGGTGACAATCAAGACATCCCACCCCATTCTCCACATGCACACCACGGGGCAAATCTGCCGGAAAGGCATATTCGCCGCGCATATATCCGGCCCCACGGCGGCGGTCCATAGGTCCGGCGTGGCACAGGCTCGCGCGCCCGCCGCCGTAGCAGGAAGGGGAATCTGGGGGACCAAAGCGGTGGCGCCCCTCCCCTTTGTACGCCTGATAATGGCAATCATTGCATCCGGCGTGGCAGGTGTTGCACTGACGCGCTGAGGCGGCATTTTGCGCTGCACTAAACGGTACTGCGGTCTCCTGCGCCAAGAGGGCATGATTATCTCCAAACCAGGGCCCACAATTCTGCGGCCCGGGCAGCTCTTCACTGAAGGTGCGGAAGGAGCGTTGGTGCTTAAGCAACCCCTTGGAAGAGCTACCGTAGGCCTCTACCTCGCCAGGATGGCACTTACCACAGGTCGCGCGCGCAACTGCAGGTGAGAATGCAAACGTCTGCGGATCACGGTCGTGGAAGTGCAGCCCTGAGATCTTCGCGGTGTTAAGGCGCTGCAACTCGCTCTGCTCCAACTTCGGCAGCATGGCACCAAAGGCACTTTCCCCCTGTGGCACCAACGGTTGAATTTGCGCGTTACTCCGTTCCAGCGCTTCCCCTTTGTAGCTGCCCCCGATGGCCAGCATAAATGGTTTCAGCACCCCCTGGTGCGCGTCAGCTTTTACCATAGTGGAGTTGTCTCCCTGGTGGCAATCAACACAAGTTGGAATCCCCCCCATGTTGACTTCTTTATCCACCTGCTCGGGGTCAAGGTGCAACGCGGCAGCTCCGTAGGCACTCATAATGCCCAAATTACCGTGGCATTTTACACAGGTGGAATCGGCCGCATAGCCAAAGGCAAATGCTGGGACCAGCAGGAACAATGAAATGTAAAAATATTTCAGCATGGCAACCATTCCTCTCCGATTATGTTATGTATAACTCAAACTAGCGCTCATATATTTGTTCACCTGTTTTGCTAAACACTAAACACTGGGGACGTAAACAACTGGTCAGGTGTTATCGAACATGTGTGGATTCTTTCTTATGAATGCTCGAATCCATTTTCGCACAAAAAACATCTGCTTATGTTTCAGGTACCACCACCCCATAGAACTGATAATCAGTGCGCCAAGTGCATTTACAATCATATCCCACATGGTGTCGGTTAAACCCGAGGGATCATCCAACATAGGTTTTTGCATATTAAAGCCAAACAACTGATCCATGGAAAATTCAAAGATTTCCCAGAACGTTCCAATAGCAACGGCAAATAAGCCTGCAAACACGGAGATGAAAACCGGAGTCAGATGCAGCTCTACCCGTTTGCTTTCATTTAGGAGATAGACCAGAAAAAACCCAACTATCCCCATCAGCAAGCCCGCCGATCCATGAAGCACAATGTCCCACCACCAAAACCGTTGGTAAAAACTTTGAATTTCGCCCAGATACAACGACGCAAATATAAAAATAACGGCCGCGAAATGAAATTCAGCTGGTATCTCCACTGCCAAGCGATGCCGAAAAATAAGTGGCGAAACTAAAGTCACAATAATGAGGGTTACCAGAAAAGTCGAAAGCCAGCGCTGCTCAAGCAAAAGGGCAACCCACTCCACCACCATCAGCAGCAGAAGTACACCCACAAGGATGCGGTGGGCACGATTTCCTCTGGAGGTTGCAACCTCCTCAATGGATAAGGTTTTTTTCTTATTGAATTCTGGCATCTGCTGTCCCTTTTTTATATATCCTGAATTCTATTTGAGCGATATACGCCATTAATATATCAACATATTTTGAGCACATAAGATAATAATACCCGGCAAGACATTGGCAGAGATCGATATCATCCCGACTGTGCTACTTAGAAGCTATTTCCCTTCGGCTTTTTCAAATGCTGCCTGCGCACCCTGATAGTCGCCAAGGCTAGTACGCGCCTGCCCTATGATGCGCCAGTTCTCCGCTCTGAGCTGCGTGTCGGTGCCGGCAAGGATATTCGCCTTTGCCGCGAAGTTTTCCGCCTCGCGGTGCTGTCTCTGATTGAGACGCACGCGCGCCAGCTCCTGCCACAATTCAGGATTTTGCGGTTCAATGCGCAGAGCGCGCTCCAATGATGCACCAGCCATATCAAGCTTTCCCGCAGCGGATTGGCTCCGCGATAGATCAAACAAGGCGGCAACAGCTTCGTTGCGGGGTGGAGGTTGCGGCTCCGTAGCCACCGGCGCGAGTGAGGCGCACCCCGCTAGCAGAAGTATCATGACACATGCTAACCAACGCTCTAGCTTTTTCATCGACCAAACATCCTTTCAAACCAGGTTTTAAGCGACTTCTTTTCTGCATCTTGTGCGCACGGCACCGCCTGTTCCGGGGCTGAACCAGCAATAAACGGGAGGATAATTGCTCCTTGGCAGTCTGCTGCGCTGCGCAAACCGGAGGCCTGATCGATCCAGACATGCTCGATCCCTTCCCCTTCCGGTAGCACCAAAGGGGCAAGATCGAGGCTGGCCATCACCTGGCCCCAGATTGTCATGGCACCACTGGCACCGGTGAGCCCAGACGGTTCGTTATCATCCCGTCCAATCCACACCACCCCTAAGCGATCTCCGCTGAAACCGGCGAACCAACTGTCACGAAAACCGTCCGAGGTGCCTGTTTTGCCCGCAACTTGTAGCTCAGCAGAAAGATAATTTCCCAAGCGGCGCGCAGTTCCTTCACGCACCACGTCTTGCATCGTCCGCGTCAACAGAAAAAGTGGCGCGGGATCAACCACCTGGTCAATGTTAAGTGGATAGCGCTGCAGAGACACACCATCTGCGGTCAGCACTTCCCGAATCGCCCGCAGCGGCGTGCGAAAACCGCCCCCTGCCAGAGTTTGATACACTTGGGTCACCTCCAGCGGACTGAATTCATTAACCCCCAGCAGGCTGGACGCGTACTCCGGAACCCTTCTATCAACTCCCAGGCGGCGCAGATTTGCCAACACTTCGGAGACCCCCACTTCCAGACCTAGGCGCGCGGTCGGAACATTATACGAATGGATCAAACCGTCGCGCAGCAGAACCTCGCCACGATATTGGAGATCATAATTTTCAGGCATCCAATCCTCAGTGCCGGCCTGTTGGTGGACCAAAGGAGTGTCAGCTACCCTTGTAGCTAATGTATACTTGTGCGGTTGCTGCAAAGCGGTGAGATAGACCACAGGCTTGACCAACGAGCCGATGGGACGCTGAGCGTCGAGAGCTCGGTTAAACCCTTTACTGCGCGGGTCTCGGTCTCCTACCACGGCCTGAAC
>Ga0265295_1000551_pt1 | contig 75102 bp, 68 predicted proteins | sample Munlansysbiofilm_FD_192503 | JGI IMG/M metagenome (GOLD analysis project Ga0265295, IMG submission 192503) | Leachate microbial communities from a municipal landfill in Southern Ontario, Canada - Methane capture system biofilm | ecosystem: Engineered > Solid waste > Landfill > Unclassified ...
TTGGTACCCACTTATACAACACTTTGGGTTTGGAGCCCGAGAAATTTCAAAGAATAGACTTCCGGGATGAGTATTTCCAGAAGGAAGAGACGCTGGATGCTTTTGTGAAGCAGTGTGACGTGATCGTGCATCTGGCGGCTATGAACCGGCATAACGATCCGGGCGTATTGTATCGAACCAATATCGAGCTCGTGCAAAGGCTGATCGATTCTATGGAAAGGACGGAGGCAAGACCTTATGTGATTATGAGCTCTTCGCTGCAGGAAGAGCGGGATAATCTTTATGGACGGTCCAAACGGGAAGGCAGGGAACTTTTTAATAAGTGGGCAGACCGCAATGATGCTGCCTTTACTGGCTTGATCATTCCGAATGTATTTGGTCCTTTTGGGGTGCCGTTCTATAATTCTGTGATATCTACCTTTTCGCATCAGGTCGTTAATAATTTGGTGCCGAAGATTGAGGTGGATGCGGAGTTGAAGCTGATCTATGTGGGAGATTTGGTTAGAAAGATAATTGGTTTGTTTCCCGCAGATAACGCAGATATGGGCGCAGATTTCGCTGATTTGAATAGTCACACGGATTTTACGGATGGGACGGATCAACGCGGATTGGGTTTTGCAACCACCGAGAACACCGAGAACACTGCAACCACCGAGAGCACCGAGGACACCGAGGTTGGGGAGAAGGGTAATTCTCAATTCTCAATTCTCAATTCTCGATTGAATTTGCCGAGGCAGATTCAGGTGGAGCATATGGCTGAGTTTAAGGTATCGGAACTGCTGGAGAAATTGCAGGGTTTTAGGGAGATGTATCAGCTTAAGGGGATATTTCCAGAGCTGAATGATAGATTTGAACTGGCTCTTTTTAATACCTTCCGGAGCTATCTGCCGAATGAGCATTTTCCGGTGAAGTACATGAAGCATGCAGATCCCAGAGGGGTGTATGTGGAGGCGATGAAGTTTTGTTCTGGTGGACAGGCAGCGTTCTCTACTACTGTACCGGGTATTACGCGAGGGAATCATTTCCATACCCGCAAGGTGGAACGGTTTGCGGTGATTCAGGGTAAGGCTTCCATCAAGCTAAGGAAATACGGAACTGATGAAGTGATAGAGTATATATTGGATGGCAATGATCCGGCTTATGTGGATATGCCTATCTGGTACACGCATAATATCACCAATATCGGGGATGGAGAGCTGCTGACTATGTTTTGGATAAATGAGTTTTATGATCCGGGTGATCCGGATACTTTCTTTGAAAAAGTTTAGTTTCACTAAATAAGCTGGGTTTTCCCGCAGATTTCGCAGATGCAATGCGCAGATCACGCGGATCGATAAATTACTAATAAATCTGCGATATCTGCGTTCTAAATCTGCGCTATCTGCGGGAAACAAAGGGATAAGATGTTAAAAGTTATTACAGTAGTGGGCACAAGGCCGGAGATCATCCGTTTGGCCTGCGTTATACAGTTATTTGATCGCTACACCAAGCACATCCTGGTGCATACCGGGCAGAATTACGATTATGAACTGAATCAAATATTCTTTGAGGATCTGGAGCTGCGCAAGCCGGATTATTTCTTGAATGTGGATACCTCATCTTTGGGGCGTGTATTGGGTGAAACCCTTATCGGGATCGAAGAGGTAATTGACAAAGAGCAGCCTGATGCAATGCTGATATTGGGTGATACTAATGCTTCAATTGCCGCTATTATGGCGAAACGCAAGCACATCCCCATCTATCATATGGAAGCGGGAAACCGCAGTTTCGATGCCAATGTGCCGGAAGAGATTAACCGCAAAATGATAGACCATATTTCAGATTTTAATCTGGTGTATACAGAGAACTCGCGCAGGCATCTTTTGGCAGAAGGTCTTTCACATCGTAGGGTATATCTTACCGGTTCTCCCATGTTCGAAGTTTTGCAGCGGTATTTGCCCAAGATACAGAAATCTGATATCTTGGAGAAGCTTAGTCTACAAGCACGAAAATACCTCTTGGTCTCTGTACATCGTGAAGAGAATGTGGATTATCCGGACAATTTGCGCCAGATAAGCATGGTATTGAATACTCTCGCGGAGAAGTATAAATACCCCATCATCGTGAGTACGCATCCGCGGACCAGGAAGAAAATAGAGCTGCTGGAAGAATTTGTGTTCAATCCCTTGATTCAGTTTCTTAAGCCTTTTGGCTTCTCTGATTACAATTATCTGCAGATGAATGCGCTTTGCGTTGTTTCGGATAGCGGAACCATCAGCGAGGAAAGCTCTATTCTTAGATTCCCAGCTATCTCGATCCGCAACTCCATGGAGCGGCCAGAGGCGATTGATGCTGGAACCATCATCCTCACTGGATTTGATCCTGAGGTGGTGCTGGATTCTGTCAATCTGGCAGTGGAGGAAGGTGCGCAATATGCCAGTATCTGTCCCGAATACCAAGTGGAAAACACGGCGATGAGGGTGCTTAAGCTGGTGATGGGGACGGCGAAATTGCATAAGTTGTGGAGTGGGCTGTATTGAGTTACGGGGTGAGTGAATGGAAGAGGTGTTGGGCGTTAATCGTTAAACGGTAAATGTTAGACGGTAAGCGGTAAAAGTTAGACGTTAGGCGTTAGACGTGAAGGAAGAATTATGATTCATAAGGATATGGAAGTTTATAAGTCAAGCATGCTGCTTGTAAAGTATATCTACGAGCTCAGTTCAGCTTTTCCTAAAGAAGAAATCTATGGGCTTACATCACAGATGCGAAGGGCGGCCGTGTCGGTTCCATCCAATATTGCTGAAGGAAGCGGACGTAGATCGCCCAAGGAGCTATTACAATTTCTTAACATAGCTCTGGGTTCCCTTGTTGAGCTTGAAACGCAATTAGAGATAGCTCATATGCTCAAGTTCTCGATTGATAAAGAAAAACACAAGGTAATCGAAGACCAAGTCTTGAAGGTCAAACAGCTCCTTCTGGGTTTGATTAGATCAATGCGAGCAAAATCTACCGTTTAACGTCTAACGTTTAACGTCTAACGTAACACCATGAAAGATTTTACTGTAAAAATGTACTCAGATTTGCTGGATGCCATCATGGGAGCTGGATATGCGTTTCAAACCTTTAGAGAGTATCTGAGGGAGCCTCTTGAGAGAGTGGTGATTCTGCGGCACGATGTGGATAAAAGGCCGGAGAATTCGCTGACATTCGCGGAGATTGAGCATGCAAAGAAGCTGAAGGCTTCTTATTTTTTTAGGGTGGTACCGGAGTCTTTGCAGCCTGATAAACTGCTTGCTATAGCCAGGATGGGGCATGAGATTGGTTATCACTATGAGGATATGGACTTTGCTAAAGGGGACTTGGAAAAGGCCTTGGAGTCGTTTGTCCAAAACCTCCAATTATTGCGAAAGCTGGCTCCGATAGATACGATCTGTATGCATGGCAGCCCACTCTCCAGATATGACAACAAAGAGCTTTGGCGCCATTATGATTACCGGCAATATGACATTTTGGGCGAGCCTTATTTTGATCTGGATTATAGCAAGATCTTTTACATTACCGATACGGGTAGAAAGTGGAATAACACGGAGGCCAGTATCCGGGATAAAGTGGATAGTCCTTTTCAGATTGAGGTGAATAGCACAGATCATTTTATCGAGCTCTTGAAAGTAAATGCCATGCCGGATCAGATGATGATCAATACGCATCCACAGAGATGGGATGATGGGCTTGGGCCGTGGATTAAAGAGCTGGTGGGGCAGACCTTGAAGAACCAGATTAAAAAGATGATTTCACGCAGATAGCGCGGATAAAGGCGCAGATTTTCGCAGAGGGTGACAACAGTATGACTGAGAATGAAATCGGATACAAGGTTCGGGGTGCTTGCTTTTCTGTATATAACGAGCTTGGAGCGGGTCTTTTGGAAAGTGCCTATGAACAGGCTTTGACATATGAGCTAAGGAATTTGGGCTTACGGGTAGAAACTCAGGTTCCGATTGAGACGAGCTACAAAGGTCAGTCGATTGGCACAGGGTATCGATTGGATATATTAGTTGATGGTAAGGTGATTGTTGAACTAAAATCTGTAGAAAAGCTCTGTGCAGTGCATCACAAACAGCTATTGACCTATTTGAAATTAACGGGGCTGAAACTTGGTTACCTGATTAATTTTAATACAGATAAGTTGTCTGACAATCTCGTCCGATACGCGAATAAGTTGTGATTATCAAGTGATTTCACGCAGATAGCGCGGATAAAGACGCAGATTTTCGCTGAGAGACTTTAACATGAGAGAAAATGAAATTGGATATAGAGTAAGGGGTGCTTGTTGCTTTTTGTATATAATGCACTTGGAGTATCCTGGTGCAATAGGTAAATAAATTATTCTGCTAAGTTGTCTGACAATCTCGTCCGATACGTGAATAAGTTATGATTATCAAGTGATTTCACGCAGATAGCACGGATAAAGGCGCAGATTTTCGCAGAGAGACTTTAATATGAGAGAAAATGAAATCGGATATAGAGTAAGGGGTGCTTGTTTTTTGTATATAATGCACTTGGAGTATCCTGGTGCAATAGGTAAATAAATAATTCTGCGTTGATCTGCGCCTTTATCTGCGTGATCTGCGTGCAACAAAGAGATTAAAATGAAATACTTAGTAACAGGTGGAGCCGGCTTTATAGGCTCAAACATCGTATCGGAGCTGCTCTCTCAGGATCAGCAAGTGGTAGTCTTGGACAATTTTGCTACAGGCAAGCGGGAGAATACCCTCCCTTTGATGAAGAATAAGAATCTGACTATGATCGAAGGGGATTTGCGCAGTTTTCATATTGTACGTACTGCGGTGAAAGGTGTAGATTATATCCTGCATCAGGGGGCTTTGCCTTCGGTGCCACGCTCGATCAATGACCCCATTACCTCGAATGATGTGAATATCTTGGGTATGCTGAACATCCTGGAAGCGGCCAAAGAATTTGGCGTAAAGCGAGTGGTGTGTGCTTCATCATCTTCGATCTATGGTAATAGCGAGAGCTTGCCCAAGGTGGAAAGTATGCCGGTGAATCCGCTTTCGCCTTATGCGCTCACAAAATATGCGCAGGAGCGCTACTGTCAGATTTTCTCGAAGATATATGGGATGGAGGCGGTGGCTTTGCGTTATTTTAACGTGTTTGGTCCGAATCAGGATCCCACCAGTCAGTATTCGGCAGTGATCCCGAAGTTCATCAAGCTGATCATGCAGGATAAAGAGCCGATGATCTATGGCGATGGCAGTCAATCCCGTGATTTCACCTTTGTGGAAAACAATGTCTGGGCGAATATTCAGGCTTGTACGGCACCGAAAGCATCCGGAGAGGTGATTAATATCGCCTGCGGGAAGAGGTATACCCTGATTGATTTAGTTGATATGATCAATGAGATTTTAGGTAAGAATATCGAGCCGAAGTTTGCACCGGATAGGGCAGGGGATGTGAAGCATTCGTTGGCGGGGATTGAGAAAGCGAAGGAACTGCTGGGGTATGAGGTGAGGGTGGATTTTAAGGAAGGGCTGCGGCGAACGATTGAGTATTTTATGTAGGTTTTAGCGTTTTAGGGTTTTAACGTTTTATCGAGGCGCGGAGTTTCAGTGTTTTATCGAGTCGCGGGAATTGGAGATTGGTTGTGAAGAGTTTTAAAGATTTAGAAGTTTGGAAGCTGAGTATAGATTTCGTGGAAGACGTTTATAAACTGACAGGCGCTTTTCCTGAGAACGAAAAGTTTGGATTGGTGTCTCAGATGCGTAGAGCGGCTGTGTCTATCTCTTCTAATATAGCTGAAGGGCAAGGCCGCAAGAATTCCAAAGAGTTTATCCAGTTCTTGTATATTGCCAAAGGATCATTGGCTGAAATAGAGACGCAACTCATAATCTGTGAACGCTTAGGCTATACTGCCAACATAATAGAGCTTACCGAGAAGATGAAAAGAATCAGAATGATGATCGTAGGTCTCATAAACGCATTGTATAATCAGAGTGGCCAACAACCTCACAGCCTTAAACCTCAAAAATAGGAACGTAGGCTCCACTACTGCATTACACAGCTAAAATGACCGACAACCCTAAAACGTTAAAACCTTAAAACGTTAAAACCTTAAAACCTCAAAACCCCCAACAAACGGAGAAAATTCGGATGATATCTATCAAACAACGTATTCTTGTTTTAGCCCCTCACACCGATGATGGTGAATTTGGTTGCGGAGCTACGATCGCAAGATTCGTGAAAGAATCCAAAGAAGTATATTATGCCGCATTTTCGCTGGCGGAAGAATCTGTCCCCATGGGATATCCCAGAGATGTCTTGGAGACTGAGGTGAAAAATGCTACAAAAGTCTTGGGCCTCCAGAAAGATCATCTGCTGATTTATCGTTATAAGGTGAGGAACTTTGCCAGCGAAAGACAAGCTATTTTGGATGATTTGGTGAAGCTTAATAGAGACCTTCGGCCTGATTTGGTGCTGATGCCTTCTCTGAATGATCTGCACCAGGACCACACGACTATCGCCAAAGAAGGCTTGCGCGCCTTTAAGAAAACCACCATTTTGTGTTATGAATTGCCCTGGAATAACATAGTTTTTGCCAATAATTGTTTTATTACTTTTGGAGAATCCGAGCTGCAAACTAAGATCGAAGCTTTGCGTTGTTACAAGTCACAACAGAACCGGGATTATGCCTCACCAGATTTTATCCGAGGTCTGGCCATCACTCGAGGAACTCAGATTGGAGCAAAGTATGCTGAGGTTTTCGAAGTGATCCGCATGGTGCTGTGAGGTAAAATATGAAATATGTGATACCTGAAAGGAATGTAAGTATTCTTGCAGACTCCATCGAGATTGGCGAATCCGTAGTATTTGGCCATAACGTTGACATCAACTTGAAAGGATCCTTCAGCATTGGCAGCTTCTCGGTATTGGGCTCGAACATACAAATAAGAGGAAACAACACTGCCATCGGAGAACATCTTTTTTGCGGTGGCGGCCTCAGAATCGGTGGAGGTGGGCGCTATCATCCTAATGCTAATCTGACAATAGGGGATAGATGCACCATCCACAACAATTTTATCAATGTCTGTGAGCCTGTCGTGATTGGGAATGATGTGGGGCTTTCGCCAGATACGTCGATTTTGACTCATGGCTACTGGATGTCTGTCCTTGAGGGCTATCCAGCCTCGTTTTCTGGCGTGAGCATAGGAGACGGCGTCATTGTAGGATATCGAAGTCTGATCATGATGGGCGTTGATATAGCCCCATACTGCGTGATTGGCGCCCAATCTGTAGTGACAAAATCGCTTGCTAAAAAGGGGATATACGCCGGCAGCCCGGCGAGATTTATTCGGGCTATTGAACCTCCATCTCAAGATGCAAAGCTGAGAATCATAGAAGATATTATTGAAAGATATTTGCTGATCGCAGAATACCACGGCTTGAAGCCAGAGATAAGCATCCAATACCCCAATGTCAAGATCAATGATTTTGTAATCAACGTAGAAAGCTTGGATTATGCTGGCACTGAAGATCCAGAAACCGATGATTTTCGTGACTATATCCGGAAATGGGGTATCAGGATCTTTACCCAACGTCCCTTCATCAGTAGCTTTTCATTGAGAAGCGAATGAGTACCATGTTCTGCTCTGATTCTATGCTAGAAAGGAATATTTAGAAAGTATTATGCAACAGATCGTACGCAATGTTCGAATAATCGGCACGGGATCTTATGTTCCGGAAACAGTTTACACCAATGAATACATAGAGACTTTTGCTCCCACCAATGCCGCTTGGGTAGAAGAAAACCTCGGCATCAAAGAACGAAGGATAGCCTCTGAAGATCAGCCCACCAGTGACCTGGCCGCCAAGGCAGGACTCAAAGCCATCGAATCAGCAGGCCTGAAACCCGAAGATATAGATCTTATCATCGTGGCAACATCCACTCCGGATCGTCTGGCTCCTTCCACCGCTGCGATTGTGCAGGATAAGATTCAAGCTTATAATTCCGTAGCTTTTGATCTTGCGGCGGTATGTTCCGGCTTTCTTTTTAGCATATCTACCGCAGCTCAATTCATTGCTACAGGAGTTTATAATAACGCCTTAGTGATCGGAGCCGATACCTTTTCGAAGATAATAGACTGGAGCCGCAGAGACTGCGTATTCTTTGGTGATGGCGCAGGCGCAGCGGTTCTTACGCATACCGAATCTGACAAAGGGTTTTTGGCTTTCAGACTCTATACAGATGGCCGCGGAAAGTGGAATTTTACTATTCCCGGAGGTGGTTCCGAATACCCGCTGAGCCACGAAAATGTAGATGCCGGACACCGCTATTTTCAGATGGTGGGCAAGGCTGTCTATGAGACGGGGATTAAGGTATTGCCCAAGGCCATCAATCAGGTTTTAGCAGATACCGGGACGAGCATTGATCAAGTTGATTATCTGATTCCCCATCAGCCCAGCATCAGAATTTTGAAGGATACTGCTAAGATCATCGGCTTGCCTTTTGAGAAGGTAATGACGAATATGGACCGCTATGCCAATACTTCCGGGGGAACCATCCCGATCCTCTTGGATGAAGCTAATAAAGCAGGCAAACTGAAGCCAGGTTCATTGATCCTCTTTGCCGCTGTGGGCTCTGGTTGGACCTATGGCGCATCGCTGATCAGGTGGAGCTAAGACCCTTGAAGATTCTTATTGCTGGCGCTTCCGGAGGGATAGGCAAGTATCTGGCAGAGCGCATGTCTGCAGAGCATGAGGTCTTTGGTAGCTACAATTCACGACAGCCGGATATTGGCTTGAGCTACAACATGACCAAGGTAGATATCGGCTGTGAACCCGAAGTCCAAAACTGGATAGATCAAGCCTGCTCTGCTGAAGACGAGCTTGCCCTTATTTATTGTGTAGGGGTGAATTACAACTGCATGATGCATAAATCGGACGCTGGACTTTGGCAAGAAGTGATAGAATCGAACCTTATTGGTGTTCAGCACGTTCTAAGGCAGATTTTGCCGCTTATGCGGGGGAAAAAGTTTGGCAGAATCGTGCTTTTATCTTCTGTGGTTCCTCAGATTGGGGTGCCTGGGACCAGTGCTTATGCAGCGTCGAAAGCTGCCCTATGGGGCTTAAGTAAGGCTGTGGCCAGTGAAAACGCAAGATATGGCATTACGATTAATAGCATAAATCTTGGCTATTTTGATATCGGCATGATCAAGGATGTGCCATCTGAGGTGCTGGAGCAGATTGTTTCCAGTATTCCCATGGCGCGCTTGGGAGATCCAGATGATATTCTCAAGACTGTGGAGTACCTGCTGTCTTCCGATTATTTGACTGGAAGCCAGATCGACCTGAATGGGGGACTGTTTTGAAGAATTGGGTATGTAGCTCCTCTCATTGGCACGCAGATTGCGCAGATAGGGTCTCTCACAGATCTCACAGATTTCACAGATATTTGTTTAAAAAGGGGCTGGTATCAACATGCTTACCTGTACACACATTGCCCAACCCCTCATATAACCTATTTGTGTGATCTGTGAGATCTGTGAGCAATAGAAGGACTTTACATGAAATATAAAATCACAAAATGGGGCCTATTCTTCCTGGACATCATCCTGGTGGTGTTCTCTTTTCTATTTGTGGCTAAAGTGCGCAGTGGTACGCGGATCATCGTCTCTACCTACTGGCGTTCGCTGATTCCCTTTACTTTGATCTGGATAGGTAGCGGGGTATGGGGGCTGAAATACTCCATGGAAACGATTGCCAATGGAGGCGAGCTGCTGAAAAGGCTCTTTAAATGTAATACAGTGGCGGTTCTGGCTATTTTCTTTGTGATGTATATCTTGAAGAAATTCCACTATTCCCGCTATATCGTGATCGGTACGATTCTGGGTGTGATTGTACTGGAAATCATCATCTTTATCGGGGTTTATTACACTCTCCGTTTTCAGAAGGAAAACCGCAATTTTGCCTCTACCAAGCTGGTGACGAGATCCAAGGTTCTGGAGGAATCTCAGAGTCCGAAATTCTTTGAAGAGGAGGCACGTGAGATTCCGACTATTTCAGACAAAGCCTATGTCCCGCCCTTCTCAGAAGCGATAGAAGAAGACAGCATTCTGGTTCCGCTCTGGCAGAAATACCTCATTGGCAATAGCGCTCTATTTGATTTCATCAATGACTTTCTGAATCTGACCCGCTTTTCCAAGAGCCATACCCTGGTGCTGAATAGCGAGACTTTTTTCAATATCGAAAATGAAGCTGAGAACTCACGCCATCTTTTTATTAATTTACATAAGATCAATGACTTCCGGCGGCTCAATGTCTATCTGATCAGAGTGAATGAGATGCTGGAGACGGGTGGAGTTTTCATCTGCCAGGGTCAGACTATCACCGAACGTAGAGAGGAGTTTTACAAGCGTTTCACACCCTATCTGGGGCGTGTTTTTTATGGCGCTGATTTCATCTATCGACGTGTGTTCCCCAAGTTGCCGATCCTGCAAGGTTGGTATTTTGCCCTCACCAAGGGTAAAAATCGCGCCCTCTCCGAGACGGAGATGCTGGGGCGCTTTTATTTTTGTGGATTCGATCTCATCCATAAACGCGAAATAGATGGTCACATGCACTTTATCCTGCGCAAAAGCAGAGAGCCCAAGCGCGATCAAAACCCGACTTATGGCCCCTTGATCCGGCTCAAGCGTAAAGGTCTGAATGGCAAGACCATATACGTGAAGAAGTTTCGCACTATGCACCCCTATAGTGAATATCTCCAGGCCTACGTCTATGCCACAAACGAGCTGCAGGATGGGGGGAAATTCCGGGATGACTTCCGCGTGACTTCCTGGGGAAAGATCATGCGTAAACTCTGGATTGACGAACTGCCACAATTCCTGAATTTCTTTGCCGGAGAGCTATCTCTGGTGGGAGTCAGAGCCTTGAGCGAACACTATTATCAGCTCTATCCAGCCGATATGCAAGAGCTGAGACTCAAGGTAAAACCGGGGCTCTTGCCACCCTTTTATGCGGATATGCCTACAAGCTTTGATGAGATAGTGGAATCCGAAAGGCGCTATCTGATGCAGAAGATGGAGCGGCCCTGGCTTACGGATTGGAAGTATTTCTGGAAAGGAACCTGGAATATCTTGATCAAGCGGGCGAGGTCGAATTGAGGGGCGTGAGAAGTTAGACGTGAGAAGTTAAGAGTTACAAGTTACGAGTTACAAGTTACGAGTTACAAGTTACGAGTTACAAGTTACAAGTTACGAGTTACAAGTTATCAGTTACGAGTTGCCAGTGCTGGATTGGATACGTCTCGTGTCCAGTGAAAGTTAATTAGTTACGAGATACAAGTATTAGCGAGGTTTAGTCTCGCTATTTTTTTTGCCCAAAAATCCGGAGATCGATCCATGATTTGTGATTATATTCCAATGTGTTAGCGGTTGAGAGTTCCTCTTTATCTTCATCAAAAACACCACAATCTCAAGGTTCTATCTGCGCGGAATCTGACAAAGAACTTGACACAGTACGGCTGATTTTCTTTATATCAATTCATTAATAATTATGAGAAAGGCAGAAATGAAGAAATACAGTTTGATACTTGGGTTCATGTTCCCCAGGTGTCACAGATTGATACTTATGACCATGCCCAATAGCTTGATGTTTAAGCTCTTGTCCCCATTTTATGAGAGTCTGATGCCAGGACTCCGACCCTCTTTTGTTTGGGCGTTTGCCCCGATATCCCGTCACCCCATTAACAGGAGTGCTTGATGAAGCGGGATAAACCAGCAGATGTGAAAATCAGGGTGAGAGGCAAAGAAGCCCTAAACATGGTCTTGCGCTATATTCGTCAGAAGATCTCAGAACAGATCATGGCTGTGGCCACCATTATCATTTATTTATTGCTGTTCCAAACCATCATCCTGGGCATTCCCGTCTTTGATGCCGCGATTCTGGCCTTGGGGATGGCCTTGGTGATTTTGGGCTTAACGTTCTTCCTGGAAGGCCTCTTGATCGGGATAATGCCCATGAGCGAGGAGATCGGCATCAAGCTACCCCAAAAAGCGGGGCTGATCACCATTCTCGTGATCGGCTTTATTCTGGGGGTGGGTGCCACCTTTGCCGAGCCGGCGATCGGAGTGCTAAAAGCCGCGGGGAGAAGCGTTTTGGCCTGGCAGGCACCGCTGCTTTTTCTTTTTTTGAATAAGTACTCTTCCTACCTGGTAAATGCCGTTGGTTTCGGAGTAGGCATAGCCCTGATCCTGAGCATGATACGCTTCTTAAAAGGCTGGTCACTCAAGCCCTATATCTATATCCTGGTGAGTCTGCTCTTGGGGCTTTCTTTGTACAGCTATCTGGATCCCAATCTCCGTTTTGTTTTGGGTTTGGCTTGGGATTGTGGAGGTGTAACCACCGGTCCGGTCACGGTTCCTTTGGTCCTGGCTCTGGGTATCGGTATCAGCCATGTGGCTCATAAGGGTGGGAGCAATGCCGAAGGTGGATTTGGAGTGGTTACTCTGGCTTCGCTGGTGCCTATCATCACAGTGATCTTGCTGGGCATCTTCTTCTCTTTCAGCGTACCTCAGCCCATGGAAGATACGGAATTTTTCGATCCGGCCAATACCAAGACCCAGTTTCTTTTTGAAAGTTCGGATAAGATGAAGGACTATGCCATCAGCAATGCCAGCTATGAAGCTCAGCTAAAGCTCTTTGATTCGGATGAGCAGTCCTTGATGACTTATGTGGGCGAATTGGGCAAGGATGAAACCCGGATCAGGGAGATATTTGGAGACTATAAAGTATTTCAAGCCTGGCTGATAAATAATGGTTCTGCCGAGCTGAAGCAGCAATATGCTCATCTTCTGGATAGCGCAGCTTTTGCGGTGGAACATACCAACGGCGCGCTGGACCAGCTTGATTTTGCCGAGCTCACGCGCCGGAACATCATGAATGCCTTGCGCGCGATCGTGCCGCTTTCGGCGTTCTTGCTTTTTGTCCTGTATTTTGTCTTGAGATCGCGGCTGTATAGAGCAGACGAGGTTTTTCTGGGATTGGCCTTTGCCGTGATCGGTCTGGCTATATTTGGGGGAGGAATCGAGCTGGGACTCTCCAAATTGGGAGATCAGGTGGGCAGCAATCTACCCTCATCTTTTTCTGCTATGGAGATGCCTGTAAATCAGCAAATCATCCGGAATTTTGATGAAGATATGATCAATACTGCCATCAGGCAAGATGGCAGCAGCGATCGCTTCTTTTTCCTGCATAAGGGCAAACACATCGAACAGGTGCCTTTTGATGAGACGAATTACGATGCCGAGCAAAGAGTTTATCGCTATGTGCCAGTGCGAGGGCCTCTAGTGGGTAGACGCGAATACAGTTTTGGCGGCATCTTATTGGTGCTGATCTTTGCCTTCATCATGGGCTACAGTGCCACCCTGGCGGAGCCGGCTTTGAATGCCCTGGGCATCACGGTGGAGGATGTCACGGTGGGTGCCTTCAAAAAGAGCACCCTGATCCAGGCGGTAGCCGTGGGAGTGGGCACAGGGATACTTTTGGGAATGGCCAAGATCATCTGGGACTTACCACTATTTTGGATGTTAGCGCCGCTGTATGCAGTGCTTTTGCTTATTACCAAGCTTTCCACGGAGGAATTTGTGAATATCGGCTGGGATAGTGCCGGTGTAACCACCGGGCCTATCACCGTGCCTCTGGTGCTCTCTATGGGCCTGGGAATAGGCACTCAGGTGGGGGTGGTGGAAGGCTTTGGCATCCTCTCTCTGGCCTCTGTGTGCCCCATCCTGTCTGTGCTGGGCATGGGGATGTATGTGAATCATAAACGCAGGGCAGTGTTCAAAGAATTGGAACAAGATGAAGCCGAAATATCTGCCAAGGAGCTAGCCGTATGAAGCTCATAAAAATTAGCATCATCCTGAGCAAGGAGCTCTCCTCTGCGCTGGTAGATGATCTTTACGCCCTGGGAGTAATACAGCTTTTTGTGCAAGCGGGGCGCACCTCGATCTTGGAAAAGACCAATGGTATATCGAATTTTCTGAATCGCTCCAGCCTCAGCACCTATCCGGTGGAGATCATCAGCCTCTTTGTCGATGAAAAATATGAAGACAGCCTGATGAGCTATGTGACTCGAAAATATGACCTGAAGACTCCGGGCAAAGGAAGCATCTATAGCCAGGAGATCATAGTCTCCGAGGCTCATCCGGATTATGTCACAAAGCAGGACATCAATCTGAACATAGAACAAAAAGAGAAATTCTTTCGCCAGCTCATGGGCATAGTCTGCATTGTGCAAAGGGGAGAAGGCGATAAAATCAACAAAATTGCCTTGAATTATGGCGCCAGTGTGCCTGCCACCACGCATGGAGAAGGCTCTGGCGTGAGGGATAAACTGGGCTTGCTGCGCATCACCATCCCAGCCGAAAAAGAACTGACCAATCTCACCATCAGCAAACACGATGCCGAAGCCGTGATGGAACTGTATATCACACAAGGAAAACTGGATGAACCCGGACGGGGTTTTGCCTATCTGTATCCCATCAAACAGGGCCTGGTGAATACCAAAATATCCCGCAATAGCTCCAGCCAGGCGGCCAGCGTCGAGCAGATGATTTCTGCCATCGATAGCATCAAAGGCGGCATGGAATGGAGGAAGTCCCGCCTGGAACATGAATCGAACAAAAGAAGAGAATTTCTCAGCGACCTCACCGAAATGGATCTCGTCTGCGAAGAAGGCCGTGGCACAGCGCTCACGGAGGCGGCAATGAGCAGTGGCGCTCCTGGAGCCACCATTTGTAAGATCCGCTCTGTGAAACTAGGCAAAGACTTGGAGATGATCCGCTTTATCCGGGAGATCTGCAAGATGATCGTGCCTACTGACAAAGTAGAAGCCATCACGGCTGCCTTAAAGGCAACAGGTTGTTTCGAGGGTGAAGACAAGGCTATGCTATATACGCTGCCGGTGCAGAAGGCTTTCACTTATAGGGCGAAGGAAATAAAAAGAATTGAGAATTGAGAATGGAGAATTATCGCGGGATTGTAGAACTGGACGGGCGGGAGTTCTTAGTTCTTTGTGCGGGAGTTCTTAGTTCTTTGTGCGGGAGTTTTGGATGTTTTGCGTAGTGGCGGACTCCTGTTCCGCCCACAGGGTTTTCAATCAATAAGGCTTATAGAACACAGATCGGGCAGATTGGCTGGATTTATTGGCTGGAAAAGATATTGAAAGGTTGGGCGGCGCAAAGTCGCCTCTTCCCATCTTCACTTACTCCCCCCCCTCAAATGAACCTCCATGCTCCCAAACCCAGAACAAAGAACCCCTGCACCCAGAACCCAGAACAAAGTACCAGCAAACTCTAAATGACCTGCATAATTCTCAATTCTCCATCCTCAATTCTCAATTAACCCCCCTCCCCTAACCTCCATTGTGATAGAGGAAATAAATATTGCTTGTCAAAAATCAGGACAGGCAGAATCTTGTTTTTTAGCTTAAAAGAGTTATACATATATAAAACGATTATGTTAAGGAGTGCAAAATGGAAGATAATAATAGCAGGATTCCCAGGACTTTGCCGGTGCTGCATCTGAGCAGTGTGGTAATGTTCCCTTATCTCTTGATGCCATTGGTAGTTACGGATGAGGAATCCAAGCTGGTAGTCGATCATGCGCTTTCGAATGATAAATTAATGGCCTTTTTCCTGAATTCCGGGAAAGAAGGTGGAAGCGATCAATTGAAGAAGATTGGCACAGCGGTGACCATTCTCAGGATGTTGCGCAATCAAGATGGCAGCATTTCTCTGCTTTTGCAGGGGACTTCGCGCATTCGCATGCAAAAGATCAGCCAGAAAGAGCCCTTTATGATGGTGGACGTCCAGGTGATCCCAGAGCCGCAGACCGAAGATACAGAGATTCAGGCCTATCGCACCATCGCGCTGGAGCTTTTGGACAAGATATCTCAGGAGAGCTCTTTGCTGAATCGCGAAATGATCTCCGGACTTTCCAATATCAAACAATCCGGCCGCGTAGCAGATATCATCGCCGGTAATATAGACTTACAGATTCATGACCGCCAGAAGATTCTGGAATTGGCGGATCTGAATCAACGCTATAAATATTTGAACAACTGCCTGGCCGAGCTCATTCGCCAGATGCGCCTGGAAAATCATATTCGCAGCAATATCCAGCTAGAGATGAATGAGGATCAGAGGCGTTACTACCTGCGTGAACAGATGGATGCCATCCGTCGCGAATTGGGCGAAACCGATGAGGTGAGCAAGGAGATTTTGGGCTGGCAACAGCGTATCGAAAAGAACGATCTTCCGGATTATGTGAAAGACGTGGCCGAAGAAGAGCTTTCGCGTCTAGCCGTGATGCAGCCGGCCTCCAGTGAATATGGCGTGATCCGCAATTATCTGGATTGGATAGTGAATCTGCCCTGGAAAAAACAGAGTAAAGACAGGCTTGATCTAAGGAAAATCGAACGCATCCTGGAAAAAGACCACTACGGTCTGGAAAAGCCCAAAGAGCGCATCCTGGAATACATTGCCGTGAAAAAACTTAAGGGCCAATTGGGTGGGCCGATACTCTGTTTTGTGGGCCCCCCTGGAACCGGTAAGACCTCGATCGGCCGCTCTGTAGCCAATGCCTTGAACCGCAAATTTATCCGCATGTCACTAGGCGGTATTCACGACGAAGCGGAGATCCGTGGACACCGGCGCACCTATATCGGAGCCATGCCCGGCAAGATCATCACTGAGATCAAGCGTCAGGGCACTGCGAATCCAGTTTTTATGCTGGATGAAATCGATAAATTGGGTCGGGATTTTAGGGGAGACCCTGCCTCCGCGCTCTTGGAGGTGCTGGATCCCGAACAGAATAACAGCTTTGTAGATAACTATATCAATCTGCCCTTTGATCTCTCGGAAGTGATGTTTATCACCACGGCAAATTCACTGGATACCATTCCACCGCCTCTGCGGGACCGGATGGAGATCATCGAATTTACCAGCTATCTGGAGCACGACAAGATCGCGATTGCCAAAAAATACCTTATCCCCAAGGAAAAAGAAATCAACGGCCTCAAAGACCATGCCGTTACTTTGCAAACAAGTGCGCTGCATGAGCTGATCCATCATTATATCCGCGAGGCTGGGGTGAGAAATCTTCAGCGCCGCATCGGCTCCATATTCCGCAAAATAGCTCGGGAAGTAGCCTCTGGTGCAGAAGGCCCCTGGAAAGTACAGGGCAAAGACATTCAGAAATATCTGGGCCCCAGAAAGGTGATCCATGAAATGGCAAATCGTAAGGCGGAGATTGGAGTAGCCACAGGATTGGCCTGGACCAGCTATGGCGGCGAGATCCTCTTTTGTGAGACCACCCGGATGCCGGGTAAGGGAAGAGTGACCCTGACGGGGCTTTTGGGCGATGTAATGAAGGAATCTGCCAGCATTGCGCTGAGCTACCTGAAGTCTCACCATGAGCAGTATAAGATCGATCCCAAGGATTTCACTGCCTACGACATCCATGTGCATTTCCCTGCGGGAGCGGTTCCCAAAGATGGACCTTCCGCAGGCATTACCCTTACCACAGCTTTGGCTTCGCTTTTTATGCAGGCCAGAGTGAGATACGACATCGCCATGACCGGAGAAGTGACTCTGCAAGGCAAGGTCCTGGCCATCGGTGGACTGAAAGAAAAGATGCTGGCCGCCCGTCGTGCCGGAATCAAGAAACTGATCATCCCGGAAGAAAACCGGGAAACCATTGCCGATTTTTCCAAAGAAATCCTGGACGGTATGGATATCAGCTTCGTAACTGAGGTCTCAGAAGTGCTGAGCAAGGTGATTATGCCCAAGGCCGAGAAGTAGCCGGCTATATGGAACGTTACCCAAATATCAATATCCTCCTCAATCTGCCGCAGCGCTATCTGCCCAAGGCGGAATTTGTGCTGCGCACCTATTGTTATATCCTGAGGCTGAATCCGACCTTTATCTACGATACCCATTTTGAGGCGGCGCATCTTTATTACGGCCCGCTTCCGGATCGTGAATATCCCATCCGGGTGCATTTTGATCCTGATACGGCGGATTTCTTTGAAAGGCAGGAGCTCTATCCTCTGGAAGATGTCAATTTCTGCAAATTCAGGAAGAACCATGTCCCCTTTCTCTTTTCCAAAGGGGGAACGATCTTTTCCTTGACTGCGGATTCCTGCGTCTTTCGTAAAGACATCATAGCCAGCGGTTTCTACTTCCTCACCTGCTGGCATGAGTATGTTTTTAGTGAGAAGGGACTGCCCGGGGGACGGGTGGATTTCAAGGAAAGCCTGCAATACCGATGGGATTTTACCGAAACTCCGGTGGTGGATATATATTGTCAGATCCTGCGCTATACCATAAAGAAAGTGCTTCCGGAATTTGTGCGGGATATTAGCTGGCAAAATGAACGCAAATTTGCCATCAGTCTCTCTCATGACATAGACTATTGGGATTTTTGGGACGCTGAATCTTTGCAAAAGACCCTGAAGTACAATTGGGACAGCCTGTGGCAACGCCCGGTGAATGCGATCTACAAATATCTGGGGCATACCATCCATAAGAAGCTGTCTTATGATCACTTCAAGCAGCTCTATAATATTTACCGCAAGGAACAGGATCTGGGCGTGAAATCCACCTGGTTTGTGATGGCGGGACAGGATTTTGAGGATCCCCGGCAGAATTACATTCAGAAGCTGGGAGTCAAAGAAGAGATTATAGACCTCTTGGGACAGGAAGATGTGGGCTTGCACGGTTCGCCGGAATCCGCATTTGATCTGGAGATACTGAAAGCAGAGCTGGCACGCTTGAGAGCGCTGGGCTTCGCTGTGATGGGCTATAGAACCCACTATCTGCATTTCGATTATCAAAAAAGCTTTGGGCTGCTGGAAGAGGCGGGAATCAAGTATGACAGCACTTTGGGCTATTGGGAAAGCATCGGCTTCAGGGCCGGCACTTCCTTCCCCTTTTATCCCTTTAATATCAAGGAAAACCGCCCTTTTAGGGTGCTGGAGATTCCCCTGATCGTAATGGACACCACCCTGCTTTCGGAGAAGGCCATGAATATGGGCTATCTCAGTGCCAAAAGCACTCTGAGACGCCTCATCAAAGTGGCGGCCCACTTCCAATCCCACCTCACCCTGCTCTGGCACAATACCACCTTTGACCCCATAGATTATCCCTTGTGGGGAAGGCTGTATTGGAATACTATCCGGCATGCCCTAAGGGAAGGGGCCTGGATCACTTCCTTAAGTGAAATCTACGAAGAATGGGTAAACCTGAGTTATTAGGAGTAAATATGAAATCTTTATTATGGAAAATCTGGTTCATCTTCTTCATGCTCTTGTGCCTGTTGGCCTTTGGTCCGCTGCTCATCTGCAAACTGATACTCCCGAACAAATCGTATCGCAAAATAGTGAACTTCTGCACAAGATTTTGGGGTAGAACTGTGGTGCTGACCACTGGTAGCAAGGTGGATATAGAGGGTGAAGACAATCTGCCGGAAGGACTCAATCTCTGCTTTATCTCAAATCATCAGGGCATGTTCGATATTCCTCTGGTGCTGGGCTTCGTTCCCAAACCGACAGGATTTATCGCCAAACAAGAGCTGTTCAAAATACCGGTTTTGTCCTGGTGGATGCGTGAAATCCCCTGTGTGTTTATCGATCGGGGATCTGCCCGCAAAGCTATGGAATCCTTCATCAAGACAGCCGAGGTGATCAAATCCGGGCATCCGATGGTGATCTTCCCCGAGGGCACCAGAAGTCAGAAAGATGAGATGGCGTCTTTTCATCTGGGTAGCTTCAAGCTGCCGGCCATGGCAGGAGCGACGATCGTACCTCTGGCGATCAAAGATAGCTGGAAGGTCTATGAGATAGACAAGCACATCCATGCCGCTCATCTGAAACTGCGCATTCTGAAGCCCATTAATGTGGACGATCCCTTGTACAAAGACAAACATGCGCTGTCAAAAGTCTTGCATGAAAGAATCAGCGCTGCTTTGAAGGACATGTAGATGAGATGGGCCTTGCTGATGGCTCTTTTATTATCCACAGCTTTGGTCTATGCTCAGGCACCGGCATCCTGGGGAGTGAAAACCGGGTTTAATCTTTCTCAACACTATGGTACAAAAGGCGATGAGGGAGATTATGAGGTGCATACAGGCCTCAGACCAGGCTTCATTGGAGGAGCTTTTCTGGAATATGAGGCCAATGAGAATTTGAGCCTCGGACTGGAGGCTTTGTATTCGATGAAAGGCTCTCGCGAGAAGATCGGGATCAACAAAATCGAAATCGATGGGGTGATGGAGAATTTGGCGCACCCTGCTCAAATGCATGTAGATTACGATCTGGATTATCTTGAGCTGCCGGTGCTGCTAAAGCTGAAGACCTTCAAACGTGAAAAACTGGAGCTCAGTCTGATCACCGGCACTGCGGTGGGCCTCAAAGTGAATGCGCATCACCAGCTCAAGGGGAAGGTCTATTTTCCTCTGGACGGAGGTGGATTTGAGATCATTGAGATCAGCGAAAGCAGCAAGCTGCGAGACGTGAATATCTTTGATTTCAGTTTTGTTTATGGCGGATCGCTGGATTTTATGATGCGGATTCCGCTTAGCCTGGAATACCGTTTTACCCTGGGTTGGGACTATCTGCGCTTGCCCACTTATGAGATGTTTGAACCGGTTGAGCTGCGCAATCAAACCTGGTCTGTGCTGCTTTCAACCACATTTTAGGAGTTTATTATGAAGGTACGTTTATTGATCTTACTGGTACTATGGGGCTGCAGTTTGTCTGCCATCCAGGATTTTTCCAGGCTTTACAGTTTTGACGATCCTTTTGAGATCGGGTTCATCGCCCCTTCCGAAGGCGCTGGTTCGTATTACTATCTAGAGGATGGCAGCATCCAACAAAGCGCTCTGGAAAGTTGGCAAACCGGCTGGAAACAAGGCAATATCACACAACCCGGATACATCGGCTTCCGCAGCTTGGATGATGCTCTGATGAGTCCCGTCTGGGCAGATATTCAGCCACCGCTGGCAGCATTTACCTCGCTTTTTGAAGATCCAGAGGGTGACCATCTTTTCACTAATCCAGTCTTGGATATCCTTTCCATGAAAATCGCTGCTACCAATGAAAGGCTATATTTTGCCATGCAGGTGGCAGGCAATGCCTATCCAGTCTCCTCTGGGTTCACCTATTTTGCCTATATGCCGGTAATCGTGGATCCATCTGCTGATCCCGAAGGTAACCCCATAGTCTATGGCCTGATGTACACTGTAGAACTCGGAGGCCTCATCAGCCCTGGATTATACAAAGTCACAGGTATTGGCTTTGATGGGCTGACCCGCTTGGGCAATGTACAGCACAGCATAGAGGATCATACCCTCATCCTTTCTTGCACCCTGGCGGATCTTTTGGCAGATGCGGATTTCTCAAGCTGGTTTGATCCTCAGTATCCTCTTTTTACCACTACTGCAACTACTTCCCGGATTAACCTGGTAAATGGCATCCAGCAAGCGGATGTGACCGCTGGAATAAAGGTTCTATACAAACCGCAATATCTGGATGGCTCAAACCTGCATGCTCCCATCCTGAGCAATGCCTTTATGGAAATCGGTGACGGACCTTACAAAATCATAGGACTAATCGATTATCAGGATCAGGATCACAATGTGCCTCGCCTGGCCCGAGTAAGAATAGATGATTTAAAGAGCTATCCTCTGATGCCGATCGGAGAATTGGATTTCTCTCAGGCTGTGACCTACAAGAGCGAAGAGCTTGAATTTCTCGGGAGTTGGGACAAGATGACCTTTGAGTTTTCTGATGGGGAGGGAAGCGTGGAGTACAGCTTGCCGAATCCAGTCTCGAACTCCGATGAAACTCTTCTACCTGCCGCCACCATCTCACTGCATCCCAATCCAGTGCGATCCAGCCTCTACCTGAAATCACAGAGTCCCCAGCAGCAGCTAAAGATCTATAATCTGCGGGGGCAGCTCATGCGGGAAATCGCGCTCGCTAAGGGAGAAACCCAGCTTGACCTTAGCTCCCTACCCTCCGGGATATATTTTCTGCAAGGAAAAGGAGTGCAGAGCCGACGCTTTGTGAAGCTGTAGTGGCGGAATCCGTTTTGCCGACACCTTTAAAGTCCTGTAGGGATGATAGTTTAGATAGAAATCCAGCTATAGAGTTAGTCTGAGTCCCATCGGGACGATATAGTCAAAAGGAATAGTCTATCAGCTCTTGATTATTCTGCCATATTGCCTTTGTAAACCATAAAGCGGTTCAAGTCTTATCAAATATGCCGTCCCGATGGGACTCGCTCTCTATTTATTGATCGTTTTTTCTATCTGAAATACCGTCCATATGGGACTCAAAGGACGTTCATCCATCATCTTGTAAATATAGCTTGCTCTCTTCAAAACATCGGCTTATACTGTTCATGAGTAGTACAGATAATCCCATACTCATAGACGCTAACCTTTAGCAAACAGTCCTAAAAATGGCCGACTGAGCCCTCATTTGTCGATTTAGGTTGACAAAAGCCCTACTTACAATTGTTTGAACAACAAAACACTAAAATGGAGTCCCAAAATGCTAAGGCAGATATTATTGTCCAAGCTTCACCGGGCTACGGTGAAGGAATGTGATCTAAACTACAACGGCAGCATAAAGATAGACGAAGAATTGCTCGAGGCCAGCGGTATGCGCGAATTCGAGAAAGTGGACGTCTTTAATATTTCCAATGGTGCCCGCTTTAGCACCTACATTATCAAAGGTGAAAGAGGCAGCGGCATGGTGGGCATCAATGGTGCCGCAGCGCGTCTTGCCCAGGTGAATGATCAAGTGATCGTGGTGAGCTACGGCATGCTCGATGAACAGGAAATGTCCACGCACAAGCCCCGCATCGTGGTCTTGGGCGCGGATAATAAAATAGACTCAATTTTGTAATGCAGATCCTGCGTTCGATCTCTGAAATGCAGGCGGTGAACTATCCCGCAGCCGCAAAGGTGGGCTTTGTTCCCACCATGGGCTATCTGCATGATGGACACCTCAGTCTGGTGGATGCTGCGCTAAAAAGCTGCGACGTGGTAGTGGTCTCCATCTTCGTCAATCCAGCCCAATTCGCACCTTCGGAAGACCTCGCCAGTTACCCCCGCGATTTGGACCGGGATCTGGCCTTGCTCGAAAAGAGAAAGGTAGATTATGTCTTTTTCCCCACTCCAAACGAAATGTACCCCCCCGGTTACAAGACCTGGGTACAGGTGGCAGATCTCTCCAGCATTTTGTGTGGGAAGACCCGCCCCGAGCATTTCAAGGGTGTGAGCACAGTGGTGCTCAAACTGCTCAATATAGTGAGACCGCAGTCCATGTATATGGGGGAGAAGGATTTTCAGCAGCTTACCGTGCTGCAGAGAATGGCTCTGGATCTGAATCTGGGTATCAGCATCATCGGCTGCCCCATCATCCGGGAAGAGGACGGCCTGGCCAAAAGCAGCCGTAATCTCTATCTGAAAGACGCAGAGCGTAAGCAGGCGACCTGCTTGTACGATGCTTTAACGAATTCCCAAAAGCTGGTGGAAGCAGGCGAACTCGCAGCAGACAAGATCATCGCTGCTGCAGAAAAGCTTATCCTGGATAGCCAGGCCAAAGTGGATTATATTAAGATTGTGGATGCTCGGGATTTGTCCGAAGTCCAAGATATAGATGAACATAGCCGCATGCTGATTGCAGCGTGGGTAGGCAAGCCTCGTTTGATAGACAACATGTCACTCAAAGCTTGACAGATCATAGGGCTACCAAAAACTGACCTCTCATATTTAAATAGATAAATGAAATTAATTGCGAAAGTGGCGGAACTGGCAGACGCGCTGGACTTAGGATCCAGTAGGTTCACTCCTATAGGGGTTCGATTCCCCTCTTTCGCACCAGGTTCTTTGATTTTTACCATTAAGGAGATATAAAAAGTGCAGGTAGAATTTAATGCCATCAATGCAGTAAGCAAAGAAATCACACTTACCATAGCCTCGGAAGAGGTCGGTAAAGCTTGGGATAAATACCTCAGCAAAGCCGCTCGTAACCTTGAAGTTCCCGGCTTTAGAAAGGGCAAGGCACCGCTGAGCCTGGCCGAAAGAATGTATGGCGATAGCCTTCATGAACGTTTTGTGCAAGAGCGTGTAAGCGACTACTTTGAAGCAGCCGTGGAAGAACACGAAATCAACTATTTGCTCTTCCCCGATATCAAGGAAGTGAATTGGGAGAAGGGCACCGATATGGTCATCAAGGCCGAGATCGAACACGAGCCCGATCTGGACATCACACAGCTCGATAACCTCGATGTACCGCATCACCCCATTACTTTGGACAGCGAGATCGATAAATACCTCGATGAGCTGAAGCAGCAAAGTGGCCGGGTAATCGATGTAGAAAAAGCCGAGCCCATGGACCTTGTGGAAGCAGAACTTACCGTGACTCTCCCCAATGAACAAATGGTGAAAAATGCCAACTTCTTCGCAGGCACAGAGCCCCAGCGCAGGTCTCTGCCGGAATTGGTGGGCAAAGGCATCGGTGATACCCTGGACGTCGAGCTGGAAGGCAGCAATATCAAACTTGTCTGCCAGGACTCCAAAGTTAATCTGGAAAATAACCAGACCTACCCTGTAAAGCTCATGGTCAATTCCATCAGCCGCATGCAGTTCCCTGCTCTTGACGATGATTTTGCCAAAGACATGGAATTCGATAGCATGGAAGCGATGCGTGCGAAGATTGGTGAAGACATGCGTCTGGCCAATGAACACAAGAATATCGATGCTGATAACTATTCCATAGTAGGCAAACTCTTTATGGACAATCAATTTGAGCTTCCGCTGAAGACCATAGAATATCTGGCTCATGAAGAAGCTCAGAGATATGGCGATAGCCAGCAGCTTCCCTACATAGAGTATCAGCTCCGTATGAAGATCTCACATGAATTGGTCGAAATGTATATTTTGAACAATTTGCGCAGAAAGATCGAGCTTACCGTCACAGACGAGATGATCGAAGAATACATCACCCATGTAGCCATCCTGGAAGACCATACCGTAGAAGCTTACAAAGAAAAATATAAAGAAGAAGTTGGCAGTGAAGATTTTAAACTTGGCGTGCAAAACTACTTCATCCTACGCAAACTTGCCGAAACCGCGAATTTCTTTATTCCGGAGCCCGAAACAGAAGCGGCAGAGATTCCCGAAGCTGAAACTCAGCCTGTGGAAGAAGAAGAGATAGAGCCTGCCGAAATCGTGCAGGAAGAAGCCAAACCCGAAGTATAACCCTTAAGGGAGATATAATGAATTATATACCAATGGTAATTGAACAAGTAGGACGCGGAGAGCGTGCCTACGACATATACAGTCGCCTGCTCAAGGATCGCATCATTTTTGTGGGCGGCCCTATCGACGACAATCTGGCCAATACGGTGGTGGCCCAACTCTTGCACCTGGAAGGTGAAGACGCTGCCAAAGACATCTATATGTACATCAATAGCCCCGGCGGCAGCATTAGCTCTGGCCTGGCTATCTACGACACCATGCAGTACATCAAGCCCGCTGTTTCCACCATCTGCATCGGCATGGCCGCCTCTATGGGCGCTGTCCTGCTCGCAGCCGGAGCCAATGGCAAGCGCACCGCTCTGCCCAATAGCCGCATCATGATTCACCAGCCCTGGGGTGGCACCCAAGGCCGGGCCGCAGACATAGAGATTCAAGCCAAAGAGATCCTGTATCTGAGAGGCATCATGAACGATATCCTGCACCGCCATAGTGGCAGAACCATAGCCCAAATCGAAGCTGATACAGACCGGGATTACTTCCTCAGTGCCAAAGAAGCCAAAGACTATGGCCTCATCGATGAAGTGATCGAAAAGAGAGAACAGGAGAAGTAGTTTGGAAAAGAACAAAAATCTGAGCTGTTCCTTTTGTGGACGCAGCGAAGCTGAAGTAAAAAACCTCATCCGCGGTATCGCCGGAAACATCTGTGAAGATTGCATTCACATGTGTTCCACCATAGTCGATGTGAGTGACGTGCCGCAGGATATGCAGGATTTTGAAACTCCGATACCCAGCCAGATCAAGAGCTACCTGGACGAATACGTGATCGGTCAAGAGCTGGCTAAAGAGATTATTTCTGTAGCGGTGTACAACCATTACAAGCGCATTTTCTGGCAGAAGACCGAAGACGGCGTGGATCTGGAAAAAAGCAATATTATGATGATCGGTCCCACCGGCAGTGGCAAGACTTTGATCGCTCAGACCCTGGCGCGCTTTTTACAGGTGCCCTTTGCCATCAGCGATGCCACCACACTCACCGAAGCAGGATATGTGGGCGAAGATGTGGAAAACATCCTCGTGCGCCTCTTGCAAAGCGCTGAATATGACGTGGCCAAAGCCGAACGAGGGATAGTTTACATCGATGAGATCGACAAGATTTCGCGCAAAAGCGAAACTCCCTCCATCACTCGCGATGTCTCCGGTGAAGGCGTGCAGCAAGCCCTGCTCAAAATCCTGGAAGGAACCAAAGTCAACGTGCCACCCAAAGGTGGACGTAAACACCCTCAACAGGAATTTATCGAGCTGGATACCACAAATATCCTCTTCATCGCTGGCGGTGCTTTCTTTGGTCTGGAAAAGATCATCAAAGAACGCATCGATAAAAAGGCGATCGGTTTCGACGTGCAATTGGGGACCAAAACTGAAGACACCAATATCTTTGATAATACCATTCCCCATGACCTGCTCAAATATGGCCTGATCCCCGAGCTTATTGGCCGGATGCCGGTAATCTGCACCCTGCATGAGCTCAGCGAGAGCGCTTTGGTGGATATCCTCACCGAACCCAAGAACGCCATCGTAAAGCAGTATCAGAAGCTCTTTGATATGGAAGGCGTGAAGCTGAGCTTTGACACCGAAGCCCTGAAAGAGATCGCCCGCATCGGCATTTCCCAAAAGACAGGTGCCCGCGGCTTGCGCTCGATCATGGAAAAGTTCATGCTAAGAATCATGTATGATATCCCCGATTTGAAGACTGTGAAGAGCTGCAAGATCACCGCCAAGGTGGTCAAAGGCGAAGACGAAGCCATCATGACCCATGTGAAACCGGTGAAAAGCAAAGCCGTGGGTGAAAAATAAAGGAAGTTCGAATGAGAACCTTCCAGCTAGTTATTCTGGCGCTGATGATACTAATCATTAGCGCCTGTACTCAAGAACAGGAACTCGTGGTAAGAAACAACAGTACGGCAGACGCCTGGGTGCGCCTTAATAATGGTTCGGAGCGTTATGTCCTGCCTCAAAGCAGCACCAGCTTCAGTATAAACTCACCGCAGATGGCGAACCTGCAATACCATGGCCTTCACATCCTGCCTGGCAATATCCTGGTGGATATGGAAGTCACTGGCAGCCAGTATCTCAGTCTGGAACCGAATTGCGGAGCCTTGAAATTGCTCAATACTTCAAGCAGACAAATCACCAGCTTGAAGGTTACCCAAGCCGGTACTAACAACTGGTCACAAAACCTCTTGAAGCGCGCACTTTACCCCCAAAACTTTGAATATTTCAGCCTCAGCCCAGGCCCATACGATCTCAAAATTCAGGACCAGCAAAATAACTACTTTTATATCACTGCCAAGCAGATCAGCATAGACATCACCACAAACCACACTTTTAGCGGGCTTTAGACTTTATAAACAGGCATCTATGAGTCCCATCAGGTCGCTATTTCAGATAGTAAGCTAATGTCAAGTTTCCTCAGTGTCCTTTAGTCTTTGACTCTGCACACGTAGAGCAAGCGCGCCAGACGCAGTTCGCTGTAGCTGTATCTTTCCTGCAGCAAATCCCTCACCGGCCTTAGTATTTCCAGACCGAGCTGCCGGAAAGCGGCAGAAATCTCCTGAAAAGCAAAGGGCGCGATGGGATAGAAGTTCTGCATAAGTTCATAGTCCAAAATTCCGTCATGCTCCAGATAGATCATCAGATGATCTACGATGGTATCCAGTTTCACCCCAAAATGCAGCATTGCTTCCTGGGCGTTGTGCCCTTCCTTCACATATTCTGCCACTACAAAGCTCTTGCTTTGGGACTTCTTTTGGGGCTCGGGTCTCAGCACTTGAGAGGGCTCTGGGGGCTCTATTTCGTACTTTTCGCAATAATCTGCGATCACTTTTACAAAGGCCTCGCCGTATTCGCTCAGCTTGTGGTCGCCCACTCCGGGGATAGCTCTAAAACTTTGCAGATCACAGGGATAAGCTCTAGCCATTTCGCGCAGAGACCTATCCGAAAATACTATATAAGGCGGGAATCCACGTTCGTCTGCGAGCTGGCGCCTGAGATTCTTCAGTTCTTCAAAGAGCAGGCCGCTTCCTTTGGTTTCATCGCTTTCCACCATCTGTGTGATCAGAGATTTGCTCATGTCAAAGCTCTCTTCCCCCTTCATGATAGCCCAGCTTTTGGGGGTTAATTTCAGTTTGGAATAAGTGGCTTGCACCAGCCCACCCTGCTGTTTGAGGGCAGAAAAGAGGGCAAACCAATCCTTAGTAGTACGTTCTTTCCCAATGCCATACACACTGAGCTTGTCGTATCCTGCGTCCAGAATGGCCTTGGCTTCCGAGCCTCGCAAGATCTTGATAATCTCATCCGCCGTGGCATTTTCCTGAGCGCGGAAGATGGCCGAAAGAAACATTTTTGCCGGCTCGGTCGCATCGATCTTTTCCGCCTTATCTCCGAGGCAGATGTCGCACATATCGCAATTGTCTTTTGCATAGTGCTCGCCAAACCACTTCAGGATTTGAGCTCTGCGGCAGTGCTTGGATTCGCCGTAGCGCACTATGGCGTCCAGATGGGTCTGTGTGATATGATTTTGCTGAGGATCGGGACTATTAAAGATAATCTTTTTTAGTGAGTAGAAATCGGAAATGCTGTAAAAGAGCAAACAGGTAGAGGGCAGGCCATCCCGTCCGGCGCGACCGATCTCCTGATAATAGGTTTCCAGACTTTTGGGCAGATCCATGTGGATCACAAAGCGCACGTTTGATTTATTGATACCCATACCAAAAGCGATGGTGGCGACCATGATCTGCACCTTGTCGCGGATAAAAGCTTCTTGATTGGCATGCCGTTCATCATCACCCAGACCGGCATGATAGGGCAGGGCAGAGAAGCCGTCGGCGATGAGCTTGTTGCTGATCGTATCCACGCGTTTGCGCGTCATGCAATACACGATTCCGCTTTCATCTGGGTGCAGGCTCAGAAAGCGGATCAGGCGATTGTAAGAATCCTGTTTTGGCTCCACAATGAGCAAGAGATTGGGACGGTCAAAGCTTTCGAGCACCATGTTTTCTTCCGGTATTGCAAGGAGCTTGCAGATATCCTTTTGTACTCTGGGAATGGCGGTGGCAGTGAGGGCAAAATAGGTAGCTTGGGGAAAGTGTTCCCTGAGCTGGGAGAGCTGCAGATATTCCGGGCGGAAGTTGTGCCCCCACATGGAGATGCAATGCGCTTCATCGATGGCGATCAGTTCGATCTTGACCGCTTTCAGGTGGGACAAAAACCAATCTTTGAGCAGGGTTTCAGGAGCTACATAAAGCAGTTTCAATTCTCCAGAAACCACAGTAGCCAGGGTCTCTTGCTGCTCCGCCTGCGTCATCATACTGTTATACATCATGGCGGGTATACCCAGATCCCGCACCTGCATCACTTGATCTTTCATGAGTGAGATCATGGGGGAGACCACCAAACAGAGCCCTTCCAACATCAAAGCCGGAAGCTGAAAACATAAGGATTTCCCCGAGCCTGTAGGCATCACTGCCAGGGTGGATTCGCCCATCAGGATCTGCCTGATCACCTTTTCCTGAGCCGGTAAAAAGCTCTCGTAACCGAATTTATCGCGTAAAACGCCTAAAAGTTCTTCTTGAGAATATTGCATAAAGCCTTATCATTTCTCCTTAAAAAAACAGCCTTTCCAGATAAGGCAAAATAGTCAAGCAATATGTAGCGTAGGACGCCGTTCCAATAGAACGCAAATCGGGCGGATCGAACGGATTTATAGGATCAAAAGAACGCCTTAGGTTAATGGAGAATGGAGAATTACAGTTGAGCTATCCTGATAATGGTGGACTCCGTTCCGCCAAAACCACCCAACTATTTCTATAGAGCCAATTGCAACCCAGCATGGCATTCCTGGATTTATCTTCGAAAACCTGATTAGATTATCATCCTTATCTCATATCCAAAATGTCGTCCCTTTCTATCTCTTGAGCTGCTGCGTGCCCCAAACAATCCTTGCGCCTGTTTGATTTTCCACAGATGCCTGTTTTGACTTTCATTTTTGATCTAGCCGATAAGCTTTAGATTGTCCTGTATTTTTCTTGGTCCCAGCAAACTACAAATTATTCCCAAACCAAAAATGAGAGTTAAAACAGGAACTATCCATAAGCGGGTGTTGGCACAGGGGAATCATGATATTGCGTTGTAAAATCATCCTGCTATCTCCGCGTCATCTAAGGGGGAGCGGTTCTTTAAAAACGGTATAAAGAGCCGGATACATCCAAAATACCAATGCTCTGGCTCCGCTTTCTCCTTGTGCTCGCAATAGATAAAACTGTGGCAGAACAGTATAAGCTGCTCTGCCACATATCTTAAGCTTCAGATCCGTTCAGCGTAGAGCGCATCGAGATTTAAGGTAAGTTTTTGCTATTCCGAGAGGGTGATCTTCAATAAATCACTGCCACTCTTGCTGGTCAGGCGGGCAAAATAAACCCCGCTGGGGATGCCTAAATCACGGGTATTCCAGACCAGACTGTGCATGCCCTTGCTCTGATTTGAAAGCTGCTTGGAATCGATCACCTGACCTCTCAGATTGTAAAAGGTGATCGTGAGGTCAGAATCCTGGCTCAGGCCATAACGCAAGGTGGTGGAGGGATTGAAGGGATTGGGATAATTGGATTTGAAGCCGGTGCGCTCCACTATTTCGGGGCTATGATTATCACCTTGAAAATCCAGTCTCACATAAATATGACCATGGAATTGGCTCTCATAATTGATGGAGATGTCTTCCAGCCAGTAATAGTAAGTTCCTTCTTCATAAAGGCCGGTATCTGTGAATACATAATAGGCTCCCTGTGAGCTGTTTTCAGCTTGAATCATGGAGCTGATGCGTGTGGCTCTAGTCAAATCTGCACTGTCGGCACGCCAGATATTATAGCCCAAACAGTTCGTTTCCGAAGCGGTGACCCAGGATATGCGTACATTGTTGAGTCCTACGATCGTGGCGGTGAAAGAGGAGAGGGTAACGGGTAGGGTGTCGTCACCATTGTTGAAGGTACCAGTATAAATTGGGGGTTGAGCCCCAGCTCCACCCCAGATTATGTCCGTATTGCGGCCTACAGTGAGGTTGTGCACGGTGTTCGGAGTCGGCGTTGTGGTAAAAATACCGCTATGTTGTTCTCCATCGCGATTGAACGTGTAATTTGCCTGGCTGGAATAGCTGGCTTCATTCGTCTGCATGCAACCTTTGACGATTCGGTCGTTAAGCGCTATTGATGAAATACCGTCCTTATGTTTAGTGATCAGGGTGGCACCATCTTCCAAGGTAAACTTTGCAGTCCCTCCCCATTTTTGCGTAGACTGAATGAAATGATCACCCATATCCAAAACGGAACCGTTGTTTACCTTTACAACGGTGGTAGATGTAGGGTCGTTACCATATATCATAAGATCTTTATCGAGTTTCACTCCTGCCGGATTGTTGATCTCTAAGCTCCAGATTGGGCTCGGTAAGTTTCCAGTATGCTGAGCTTGAGTGCCCTTGAACACATAATGAATCATGCCGATATTATTGCTTCCTGTTAGGCGCACAGCTCCATCAGCAGGATCAAAACCACTAGGACCAGCAATCTCCATACGTTCTTTCCTATGTGCGGTAGCAGACATCGATCCGTTGCCGTATATATAACCATTAGAACCAGATATCAGTACACTATTACCCTTCATTTGCAAATTGTAGGTAGCAGCATTGCCATCGTCTGTAAGCTGAATCTTGCCATTATTGATGAGTGTAGTAGTGTTATTTGCGTCCCCTTCGTTGAGGATGATGGTAGCTCCGAGAAAAGCTGAGTTTATCTGGCCGTTATTGGTAATCTTGCACCCCTTATCGACCTGGATGGCCTTGTTCTCCACAATGCCAGTGCTCGAAATTTCCAAATGGGCACCGTTTCTTAACTGAAGGGTTCCACCATTGGACATCACGATCTTTCCTGCCAGCACCATATTCTGGTCGCAGTAGGTAAAGTGGTCCAAATATATTGTGTTCCCCACTGGAAAGGGTGAGGACGGTGATTGAGCGGCATTTACCCACCCTACGCCATTATAATATGACCATGAACTCGGAGCGGAAGACGACCCATAGCCCCATTTGGTTTTATAATCTCCTGCTACCTGCGCAGAAAGCGAAGCTACCAGCAGAATAAAAAGCGCTGCCATCAACCAGCGAGTCAATGACGTATTATAATATGTGTTTAATTTTTCCATGTTAAGACCTCGTTTTGTTTTGATTTGATACATAAAAATACTATAACTCGAATAAAGTGTCTGGCAAGCAGGAAATCCCATCTATGCAAGTAATCCTCTCATAAAAAGCTTTATCTTATTGATGATCAGCATGATTGATCTCATATCTGTTTTCGTGCGATACAAGATATTATTATTGATTATCTTTCATTAATGATATGTTTCTGCAATCTGCAATTATGGCGTATGGCCCATCCCGGAAACTGCTGCTGGGGAATCATTAGACCAGGGCTCGCCGAAATGGGTGGCGACTATAGCCCTGGATGTCGGATCTCAGGCTTAAGGATTGTTGAGCTTTGCAGGATTCGTCTGGCCTGTATTCATCGTGCTATCTGGAATAAGGCCTGAAGCTCGATCCAAAACATGATCAGCAGTTTTAGTATCATGGCAAAAAGACATTACCTGGTTTTCAAAAGAGTATAGCAGGTCGTCTTCACAGATCGGGCAAGCCCTGGCCATCAAAAGTGGCGTCTGCCGTGGCTCTTCACAGCTACGAAGAGCAATTGTTCAACTAAAACACCAGCTCTATCAGGGCTCTCATCCGATCGTATTGATCTTGTTTTGTAGATCATTACTTTTTGTTTTCTCAAGATTTATCTTGACTTTTAAAGCTAAATATAAAGCTTGATATTCAGAAGATAAAACTAATCAAATAAAGGAGATTCAAATGAAGCGTAACGTAATTATTATGGGCGCCGCAGGCCGAGACTTTCATAACTTCAACGTCTTTTTCAGAGACAACAAAGATTATAATGTCGTAGCCTTTACCGCCACTCAAATCCCCGGTATCGATGACAAAAAGTATCCAGCAGAATTAGCTGGAAAGCTCTATCCCAAAGGAATCGAAATCAAACCTGAGAGTGAACTGAAGTCCCTCATCGAAAAACACAATGTGGACCTTGCCGTTCTTGCTTACAGCGATCTTCATTACGAAGATCTTGGGCACAAAATCGCTTTAGTCAATGCCATTGGTGCTGACTTTATGCTGATGGGCGCAGATAATACCACCATCAAAACCACAAAACCTCTGGTAACTGTTTGTGCTACCCGCACCGGTTGTGGAAAATCCCAAACCACTCGTACAGTGGTAAATGCCCTCAAGGAACGTGGACTGAAAGTTGTTTCAATCCGTCACCCCATGCCTTATGGCGACCTTGTGAAGCAGAAAGTTCAGCGCTTTGCCGAGATTGCTGACCTCAAAAAACACAAATGCACCATCGAAGAGATGGAAGAATATGAGCCGCACATCCAGATGGGCAGCATTATCTACTCTGGTGTGGATTATGAAGCCATCGTGCGCGAAGCCGAAAAAGAAGCCGACGTCATCGTATGGGACGGCGGAAACAACGACATTCCTTTCTACTGTTCAGACGAAATGATCCGCATTGTAGTGGTAGATCCTCACCGTCCTGGTGATGAAATCACTTACTACCCCGGCGAAACCAATGTCTTAATGGCAGACGTCGTAGTAATCAACAAAATCGATAGCGCCGATCTGGACGATATCAATGAAGTGCGCGAAAACGTCCGCGCCATCAATCCTACAGCCAAGATCATCGACGCTGCTTCTCCGCTCTTTGTGGATCATCCTGAGATGATTCTGGGCAAAAGCGTGCTCGTAGTGGAAGACGGTCCTACCCTCACTCACGGAAACATGGCCTTTGGCGCCGGCACAGTAGCCGCTGTCAAATACGGCTGCGCAGATTTCGTGGATCCTCGCCCCTGGGCAGTTGGCGAAATTCAGGAAACTTTTGAAAAGTATCCTGATATCGGCGACCTGCTTCCTGCCATGGGTTACAGTGCCCAGCAGATCAAGGACTTGGAGACTACCATCAATGCCGTTGAATGTGATTCTGTGGTGATCGCCACCCCAATCGATCTTCGCCGTATCGTGAAGATCAAAAAGCCCGCTTGCCAGGTTTCATACGAACTGCAAGAAATTGGCACACCCACCATCAAAGACGTGTTGGCAGATTTTGCCATCGGCAAGAAAGCAGCCCCCAAAAAAGCTGCTCCAAAAGCTACAACGAAAGCTGCACCTAAAAAGAAATAACAGGCAGTAGCCAAATTGCAATAAATGACCGGGAGTGAGCCAATTAGCTCAGTCCCGGTTTTTTTGTGTTCCGTAACGCTGGCTTCAGCCGGCCGTACCGCCAGCTTTAGCTGGTTTGGGGACAAGACACAGAAGATAAACGCTGGGCTGGCGGTAGTGACTGAAGCTTGAACACGTACCGGCTAAAGCCAGCGTTACGGTACCAGTTGTTTCGTACCGGCTAAAGCCAGCGTTACGGTACCAGTTGTTTCGTACCGGCTAAAGCCAGCATTACGGCATAATATCTTTTTAATGGGGACGAATATGAAAAAAACAGCAGTGCTGGCCTTGGGTGGCAATGCCATCATCAAGGCAGGTCAAAAAGGAACGATCTCAGAGCAATTTGCCAATACCAGGGATTCTCTGGATGGCATCGTGGAACTCGTCAAGAGGGGCTATCTGCTCAGCATCACACACGGTAATGGTCCTCAGGTGGGCAATCTGCTCCTGCAACAGGAAGCGGGTGCAAAAGAAGGCCTGCCCAGCCTGCCCTTGGGAGTGCTGAACGCAGCCACAGAAGGCACAATGGGCTATATGATAGAGCAAAGCCTGCAAAACAAACTGCATGAACAGGGCATCGATAAACAGGTGATTACCATCGTCTCCCAAGTGGTGGTGGATAGGAACGACCCCAGTATGAAGAACCCCACAAAGTATGTAGGCAGTACATATTACAGCCTTGACGAAGCCAAAGCGCTGCAAGAAAGTTTGGGCTGGAGCCTGAAAGAAGATTCTGGCAAAGGCTGGCGCAGAGTGGTTCCTTCACCCCTGCCCATAGAGATTATCCCGGCTGGCACCATCAAAGCTTTGGTGCACAGTGGGCAGATCGTGATCGCAGCAGGCGGTGGTGGCATTCCTGTCTGTCGCACAGAAAACGGCTTTCTGGAAGGCATCGATGCCGTGATCGACAAGGATTTTGCCAGTGCACTTTTGGCGCTGAATATACAGGCCGACCTCTTTGTGATCCTCACGGGAGTGGATAAAGTTTCCCTGAATTATGGCAAGCCCAATGCTCAGGAATTGGACATCATGTCCGTGGCCGAAGCCCAGCAACATTATGCTGAAGGGCATTTCCCCGCAGGCAGCATGGGCCCCAAGATCCGGGCGGCAATCAATTTCCTGTCCCGAGGCGGCAGCGAAGTGCTCATCACTTCACTTCCCCGCATTGTGGAAGCTTTTGAAGGCAAGACCGGCACCCGCATTATCCCATAACCCAAGATTTTGTTTCAGATAAAGCCACCAGATCAGAGCCCAGCGGCTTTTTTGTTTGAGTTGATATTATTTGCTTGACTGGAATCGCGCTATGCCAGAGATTGGCAGAGACATATACAGAAAAGGAAATCACGATGGAAAATGAAACAAAAACGGTAGTGCCAAACTTTATCCGTACTATCATAGATGAAGACCTAAAGAGCGGCAAGCATGAGCATATCATCACCCGCTTCCCGCCCGAACCCAATGGCTATCTGCACATCGGCCATGCCAAATCCATCTGTCTGAACTTCGGTCTGGCCAGGGATTATCAGGGCCAATGCCACCTGCGTTTTGACGATACGAACCCGGTCAAAGAAGACGTGGAATATGTGGACAGCATCATGGAAGACGTGCGCTGGCTGGGCTGGGACTGGAAAGAGCACCTTTATTACGCTTCGGATTATTTTGACCAACTTTATGCCTATGCCGAGCTCTTGATTACTGAGGGCAAGGCTTTCGTCTGCGATCTCTCTTTTGATGAGCTGCGCGAGTACAGAGGAACCCTCACCGAACCGGGCAAAAACAGCCCTTATCGGGACCGTCCCATAGCCGAAAATCTCGATCTTTTCCGCCGCATGAAAGCTGGCGAATTTCCCGATGGCAGCAAGTCCCTGCGTGCCAAGATCGATATGGCCAGCCCGAATCTGAACATGCGTGATCCCGTCTTCTACCGCATCAAAAAGACAGATCATCACCGCACCGGCGATACCTGGCAGATCTATCCCATGTACGATTATACCCATTGTGTCTCAGACGCTTTGGAAATGATCACCCACTCTCTTTGTACCCTGGAATTTGAAGATCACCGGCCGCTTTATGACTGGTTTTTGGATCAACTTCCCGTGCCCTCCCATCCCCGGCAGATCGAATTTGCCCGCCTCAATCTCAGCTACACCGTGATGAGCAAAAGGCTGCTTTTGGAAATGGTAAAAGATGGCTATGTCCAGGGTTGGGACGATCCTCGTATGCCCACCATCGCCGGCCTCAGAAGACGCGGTTTTACCCCGGAATCTATCCGTAAATTTGCAGACCGCATCGGAGTGTCCAAAGCCAGCAGCATGGTGGATTATGACTTGCTCAATTTTTGCCTGCGGGAAGATCTCAACAAATGCGCCTTACGCCGAATGGCCGTTCTGGATCCGCTCAAGCTTACCATCACCAACTATCCCGATGGCCAAACGGAAGAAATGGATGCCGAAAACAATCCTGAAGATGAAAGCACCGGAAACCGCAAAATCAAGTTCTCAAAGCATCTATACGTTGAACAGGAAGATTTTATGGAAGAGCCGGTCAAAGGCTGGTTCCGCCTTGCTTTGGGCAAAGAAGTTCGCCTGAAACATGCTTACTACATCCGCTGTAATGAAGTGATCAAGAATGCAGATGGCAAGATCGCCGAGATTCTTTGCACTTACGATCCCCAAAGTCGTGGCGGTTGGAGCGAAGATGGACGCAAGGTGAAAGGCACCCTGCACTGGGTTTCTGCAGACGACGCAGTGCCCATTCAGGTAAGGCTTTATGATCATCTCTTCAGCATTCCGGATCTCAGCGATATCCCTGCAGACAAGAGCTATCTGGATTATATCAATCCCGACAGCCTCGAGATAAACGACCTTGCTTTGGCGGAAAGCTCTTTGGCAAATGCCACGCCGGGTCAGAAATTCCAGTTTTTACGTTTGGGCTACTTCGCTGTAGATCCAGACACTACACAAGATAAGATAGTATTCAACCGCGTCAGCACCCTCAGGGATAGCTGGGCGAAAAAACAAAAAAACATAAAGTAACGGATGCAAAACGCATCCGGAGGAGGAAAAATATGATCTATAAGGTAGTACTTATCAAGATCGATCACCGCGCCTCTGAAGCCACCAGGGTTCAGGGTATCCTTACTGACTTCGGCTGCAATATTAAAACGCGCCTGGGTCTGCATGAAGTATCCAACGAATTCTGTGCCAATGATGGCCTGGTTGTATTGGAAGTAGAAGGCGAAAAAGACATTATCGCTCAAATGATTGACAAGCTCAATGCCATTGAGCATGTAACAGCAAAACTGATCGAGATGTAATTCGCATTTTACTATAGTCTTGATAGAAGCCGGTGCCCCTTGGGGTGCCGGCTTTTTACATGCTGGATTAAAGTGCTCGTAACGCTGGCTTTAGCCGGCCGTAGCAAATGTTGATTGCATTGCAAGATATTGATCTCTATGATCTCTGTCAAAAGATGGTTGTGCAAGCAGTATCCAATGTTTTCAGGCTTTTCCATCTTGTGAAATCAAGTGCTCTTTCTGCATAGCTCACCGTAAAGATAACGTGGAGATAAGAGGATTTATTCCTGCTATCTGCACGTCATCTCTACGACAACAAATGGGGGAGGCGGCTTGGCACCGGATCCAGTCATCAAGATCTATTGTGAAAAAAAGAAGCGGAATCCGCGCGATACGGATCCCGCTTTGTGTCAGATAGGACAATACAGATCAAGGCAGATCGGCTGTCACTTTGTAGAAATTGATGTGACCAGACACCGGTTCCGACCAATAGTGGTCGTTTTCAATAGAATCATAATATACGAAGGGTCCATCGGGATTGGCGCTGCGATAGATCTTGAAGGTAACTCCGGAGCTTGCCGGATGATCCCAAAGCAGCACAATGGAGGCGAGAATGTCAAAATAGTCAATGCTCAGATTGGTGACCGGAGGCACTCCATCATAGCCTTCCCAATAAATACGGTTGTGGGGGTCTTGTTCAAAGTTGGGGCCGCTGAAGTTTCCGGTCCAGTCCTTGAAATACACCATTCCTCCATCTACCGCTTTGGAAACATTATAGATGCTGTCCCAGGTATTGGGAGGGAAGATCGCGCCCTCAACTACGAAGCTCTGGCCGTTGTTGATGGTGAGCAAGCGTCCGTATTGGGCTCCCTTCCAGAACGTGCAGTAGTCAAAGGAACTGTTGGTATCAACCAGTGAGCCTTCCTTGAGCATAATCCCGTTTACGTTCATATATTCGAACATACTGCCAAAAGCGCCGATGGTGCCGCCACTTTCTACATTCAGACCGTAATACCCTGTACCGTTGTGGGTTATCAAACCGGCATTTAGCCTGAGGGAACCGCCGTCATTCACAGTGATATTGCGGCCATCGGACATCAACAGAGCGGATCCCCAAACGATGATCAAATTGCCGTTGGCGTTGATGTTTAGATTGCCGGTGCTAATCAGGTTGTATTCTTGCAGAATGAAGTCTGCGTTCTCGATATTGATCGTGCCGTTGTTTATGCTGTTCATATCATCCTGCAGAAAAACAGTGTTTGCCGCCTGGATGTTGAGCCCGCCTTTGATGGTGACAGCATTGATTGCGAGATTGCTGGAGCGGGTGATGAGGGTCTGGTTGCCGTCACGGTCATAAGAGAATTGCGGTTCAGAGACTTCCCGCGTGGCTACCTTATTAACCACCAGATTCCAGAACCAACTGTCGGCATGCTGAATAATGGTGTTGTCCCCGCTGCCGGTCATCACCACCGAACCGCCAGTGGGATCGAAGACTCCCAATGTATCCCTCCAATCACCATTTACGGTGATCGTGCCGCCGGTAATTATGAAATCGCAGCCGCCGGTGAAACTTGATATGCTGATGCCTCGGTCCTTCACGTTGAACGAACCTGAACTCATGGTGAAGATACTATAGCCCAGGAAGCCGATATAGAGATCGTATTCCCCGCCGTAGATATCTACGATGCCGTCGTTGTGAATGGTTATATTGCCGTAGATATCGATTGGGCTGTAGATGTCCTGGTGGATCTCAAGGTGTCCGTTATCGGCAGTGAAATTCCCGTTAATGCCGAACTGGGTGAGATCAGTGATGATAACTTGGGCGCTCCCTGTAGACTTGAGCGAACCTCCTCCGGTGTATTCATCAATAAGATAGGAGGCGGTATAGAACTCCAGGCTTGCCTCATCCGCTGTGTTTGAGACGGAATTGAAGCTGCCACCGCCCAAAAAGGCAATTTCAGAGTTCACGGTCAGAAGGGAAGAAATCTCAGTATAATCATAGAATGTAAGAGAGTTTCCGGTGTGGTTGTCCAGCACGTTATAAAAACTATTTGGTCCATAAACAGCTTGGACAGAATTGCTTTGATTAAAAATAACAGTGCCAGTTCCAGGAACGAATTCGCTGCCCGCCACGGCGTTCATCCATTCGCCTCCCACTTTGAGTGTGTAAGTTTGCGCGATCAAAGCACCGGACCAGATCTCGACTTTCCCTTTTACAGTAAGGTTGGTATTCATACTAACACTCGCCCCATCATCCTTTTCTATCTCCAGGTTGTTCAGGTAATTGCTGGCAGAATTAAGATCGGATATGACAGCGTTTGCGCTGCCACTCATGCGCAAACTGCCCGCACTAAGATTGACGGTGCTGGTGGGAAAGAGCACAATGTCGCCCCGGATGATAGTTGTCCCTGTATATGGATGAGAGATCTTGCTCGCACTTGCCACCTCCAAAGACTTTATTGAAAGGGTGGCGGTGGACTGGGTGCTGATGTTCGTAGATCCAGACACAGGTTTAGAGGTGAACAATGTTCCGATGATCGTCGGAGTGTAGGTGCCGATGTAAGATATTTCTGTCCCGCGAAGTTCCAGCTTAGTGTTGGGTATATTGATGCTGGATCCGTTTTGGAAGGTCACATGCTTTTTAACCGAAATAATTGCACTGCCGTTGAAATTTGCCATGGCATTAACACTAAAGATCAGGCTCCCATTCACCGCAAGTGTGGTGGAACTGCTCATGTACAGTTTTCCGTTGAGAGCGGCATCGGCTGTTACATCCAATCTGCCGCTGCTAAAGTTGAGGTCTGCACCGTTATTTACAGCGATGGTATTGCATACATAATTTCCTGTGATCGCAGGGTAGCGGCCTGAGCTCACCACCGGGATCACGACGTCTTCCGTGGCCAGAGGTATGTGGTTCAAACTCCAGTTCGAAGGAGCGTACCAAAAGGAGTTGTAGCTCCCGTCCCAGGTGTTGATTGCCCGCAGGTTTTCCGGCCGGCTGTCAAATGCCGGTTCCTCGTTCGCCCCGTTGTCCCAAGCTGGGATAGAGGAGAAATTATCCTGGTCTGCCGCCAGGTCGGCGCTGAGAGCGGTAAAACAAATCAAGACAAACAATAGTGCAATCGTTTTCACTTCTTTCTCCTATGCTCCGCAGTCAGTCTGGAACTCCGAACCGACCCGTAAGCCCTTTATTCGTTTCTTATATTTATATTCTTTTATCGACCGTAAACTCGTCAAAAATGACAATAAGTTTATAGCATTATATAGATAAGGATAGTGTAAACACCGCAGCAGCAGAAAGCAAACTCTATGTTCATGAAGGCGGTTCATAGTGTATATGCGTCCTAAACCAGGATTCCTTTCAGTCTATTACTTAGGACACGCACTCTGGACAAAGCGAAAAGCGGGAGCAGAGGGCTCCCGCTAATGTGCGGTCATCACAAGCAAGCGATGACAGGGTTTGGCTGAAAGCTCAGTATGAAGCTGTCACCCGGTAAAAGGTCTTGTTATTCCAGTCTGAGCTCGCAGCCCCGGTCCAGGTTGTGGCAAAAACCCTGTTCCAGCAGAATCATTCCAACCGGAGTCTGGGAATGTGGCGAACATTGCAAAAGTTTCTAATGTTCCATTAAGACCAATCTGCTGGCCTTCGTCTCACTCAGTATAGCTTGAGCGTTGATTGTATATCTTGCAATCGACTTGACGCAATTGAATCCAAACTCTGAGTTTCAGTCAAGGACTATGTTCCCATAATTACTGTATTCTACTTGAATTGTGCCCAAGCTATAAGCGCCATGCAAGGCAGGGCTTTACTTTGCGGGATGTGGACATATTTCCACACACGATTGGTGCGTGAAAAACTCATTGATTGCTATTTAATCAAGATTCACCATCCAGCTAAACCAATATTTTGCAATAACCTGGATATGGCTGATTATTTGTAATCGTGGAATGAATGTTGCATGAATAATCAGACATCAAGCCACAGCTTGAAAAGGAGATAAGATGAAACGTTTACTTTGCTTTGTTGCGTTGCTGTTTTTACTTGGCATGCTGAATGCTCAGCAGGAGAATTGGCGGGTAATCCGCCCTGGATATAGTGCTAAGGACGTCTGCCTCCACGATGCTGAGATCTGGGTGGCTTCGGCTGCGGGGATCATGCGCTGGAATCCCTCTACCAACCAAAAAACTCAATATGATGAATACAATACTCCCTATCCGAGTAGTGCCATCAATTGTCTTTGCTCTAGCCCGGATGGCAGCTTGTGGGCTGGAGGTGGTTTCGGTATTATGCGTTTTGATGGGACAAACTGGCAGCTTTTCAATGCCGCCAATTCGGGTCTCTTAAACGATGGAGTGATCAAGATCGTAGCGGATCATCAGGGAGGAATATGGTGCGGAACAAGATTCGGCCTGTCTTACTATCGACAAAGAGTATGGACATCCTTTGCCAGCACGAATTCCACCTTGCCGGATTACTACGAATTCTTTGACCTGGCTTTGGACCCTGTCCAGGGCGTGTGGGTAGCCACTACGGGTGGCGTGCACCATTATAACGGAAACACCTGGACTGCCTATACTGCCCAAAATTCTACCCTACCAAACAGTCAGGTAAAGAGCATCTCCTTTCAGGAAAATGGCGAGGGCTGGTTTGGCCTGAGCAATGGAGTGGCCAAATACACTGGCGGCAATTGGCAGATCCACAGTTCTTGGGATGGGGTGGCCATTGGTGATGTGATAGGCTCTTATGCCGACCCTTTGCAAAGAGTCTGGCTGTGGGATAAAGACACGCTTTGGCTTTGCGATGAAGATAGCCCTTTGCACTATTCGGCTCAGCTCTTTGGAAATCACTATATGAATTTTACCCGAATGGTGATGGACGAAGAGCAGGCAATGTGGCTGACATTTTACGATACACAAGATCCCGCTTCGTTGCTGCGTTTTGATGGCACGGATATCGAGAGATATCCTGTAAGTGAGCTGCCTTTGGCTAGCCGTAATATCCAGGAGATTTTCCGGGGTTTTGATGAAAAAATCTGGATTGCGGCCTCCGAAGAAAAAGAAAATGGCGGCTACTTCTCCCTTGGAAACGATGGGATTCAAAACTTTGGAAAATTCAATACAGCCATGCCCTGCTGGCATGTGTGGGCACTGGCTGAGGATAGAATGCTCAATATCTGGGTAGGCACCTGTATCGGGCTACTAAAAACCGGGCCTTCGGGTTCACAGGTTTTCAATAGTATTGATCACGGGATAGGGGGCGGCTATATGGAAACGATATGCCCGGTAGGAGATGGCGTCTGGATTGGAAATGACCAGGGTGTATCCCGCTATGCAGATGGCGTCTGGACTCCCATCACCACTGCAGAGGCAGGCCTGAGCCTGGCCTATACCAAGGTAATCAAAGCCGATGGCCTGGGCAGAATCTGGATCGGCTCTTCGGCGGGAGTATGCTGCTATGCCAATTCACAGTTTACGTCCTATCCACAGATCACCAATGCCAAAGATTTTGCCTTTGGAGAAAATGGAGAAGTCTGGGTGGCCAGAGGAGAATTGTCGCGCTGGCAGGATGGAACTTGGACGCACTTTAATGCCAGCAATTCTGCGCTGCTGGAGAATCATGTAAGCTGCTTGGCAATAGACCAAAATCAAGTGCTTTGGGTGGGATTGGGCTATCCAAGTGCCTCGCTATACAGCTATGACGGAGTGAACTGGACTAATTTTGGTTCCCAAAACATGCCTCTCGCCGGAAGTCTTAAAACGATATTTGTGGATGAAAACAATACGAAGTGGATTGGCGGAAGATATCTGTATCTTTACAACGAAGGCGGGCTTCCGGTCTCAAATGCTGAACAGCTCGTGCCCCAGGCCATGGGCTGTGTGAATTATCCCAATCCCTTTAGAGAATCAACCACAATCCGCTTCGAGAAAAAGTCAGATGGATTCCTGCAGGTCAACATCTATAACTTGAAGGGACAGAAACTCCGGACTTTCGAGGGCACAGATCTGCCCAGGGGAGAAAGAGAAATCGTATGGGACGGCAAAGATGAGCATGGCCAAAATTGCGCTACAGGATTGTATCTGATCCAGATGCAGGATAGAGCTGGCAGTCGTACCCGCAAAGCTTTGAAGTTGAAGTAAATAAGTAAGGTCGTAACGCTGTCTTTAGACGGTGCGTGTCCAGGAAGGTTTTTGAAAATACAGCCTTTTACGCCAGAAATACTTGTAGCGAAATGGGATGTTATTTATGGTTTTGTTCATAATGTTGGGCCACGCTCCGTCTGAAGACAGAGTTACGGTCATTCCTGGCCATGCTCCGTCTGAAGACAGAGCTACGGTAGGCGAAGACAGCACCACTGACTGTACTGGACCAAGCAGGAGGGTGTGACAAGAAACTTGACAATATACGGCGGATCATTTTACTTCCACTTCATATAAAATATTGTGATAGGATGGCTATTTTGAAAGATAGATTGCTTGGATTACACGCTCCGTCTAAAGACAGAGTTACGGGGATTTCTGGCCATGCTCCGTCTGAAGACAGAGTTACGGGGGGTGCGAAGATGGAATATAGACAGATGTACAAAAGAAATCTGCCTCATTACCAGCCCAAAAATGGACTGCTGTTCGTGACCTTCAGGCTGAATTTTGCGGTACCAGCACAATACATCAATGCCTATCATAAATATCGTGAAAGTCTCGAAGCGCAGCTTGACATAAAAGAATCCATAAAGCCCCAGCAGATAGTCCTGCATAAGAAACTCTTTGACTTTGTCGATAATTATTACCCCGAAATCCACAGTGAGATAGATCTGACCAAGCCCCCTGAAATCGCAATTTTGCTCTCTGATATCCTGCGTTCTCTACACGATGAATATTATGCTTTATACGCCTTTACGATCATGCCAAACCACGTACATATCTTGCTGAAACCGCTGACGGTCGATGAGAAGGATCTCTCTTTGGCAGAGATTATGCACAAAATCAAGGGGAGCAGTGCTCGCCAGATAAATCTGGTGTTACAGCGGCAGGGAAAGTTGTGGCAACGGGAGTATTATGATCATTGGGTGCGGACAGATCAGGAGATGTGGAATGTGGTGGAATACATCAGGCAAAATCCAGTGAGAGCCAAGCTGGCAAGCGATCCGGAGTGCTGGCGGTGGACTTGGATAAATCCAGAACTGGGTAGGAAGATATGATTGGCATTAATGGCTAACACTATATTGATGTAGGTATTAGCCGTGTAGCACTGTCTTTAGACGGTGCGTAGCCAGGAAAGGTTTTTAAAAATACAGCCTCTTACACCAGAAATGCTTGTAACGAAATGGGATGTTTTTTATGGTTTTGTTCATAAGGTTGGGCCACGCTCCGTCTGAAGACAGAGTTACGGTTTTTCCTGGCCACGCTCCGTCTAAAGACAGAGCTACTTAGAATTTCACTTGACGTAAATCTACTTGTAAAACGAGCTGAATCCATATAAGGAGAAAAAGACTTATGTGTGGAATTGCCGGAATATTCAGTTTAGACCCTTCTAAAAAGATAGATTTACCGCTTTTGAACGAGATGACAAAGCGGGTGCATCATCGTGGCCCGGATGATGAGGGCTATTTGGCCATCGAGATCAAAAAGCCGGAAGTACGGGCATTTTATGGTGAGGATAGCAGCCCTGCGGTGAAGGCTCATTTAAAGCCTTTTGATGCCAGCTATGCGGCCCAATTGGGTTTTGGTTTTAAAAGATTGCCCACTTTGGAGCTTACAGAATCCGGACATCAGCCCATGTATGATGCGGCTCTGGGTCTGGCGATCATTTTTAATGGCGAGATATTCAATCATCTCGAGCTCAGGGCTGAGCTGGAAAATATGGATTACAACTTTGTGAGCCATAGCGATACCGAGGTAATTCTCAAAGCTTATCATGCCTGGGGAAGAGACTGCGTGCAGCGCTTCATCGGGATGTGGGGTTTCAGCATTTGGGATCAAAAAGAGCAGACGCTGTTTCTCAGCCGGGACCGTTTTGGCATCAAACCACTGTATTATGCTTTGGACCAGGGCTATCTGTATTGGGGCTCGGAAGTTAAGCAGATTCTGGCCGCTCCTATCGATAAGACTCAAAACAAAGCCATGATGTGGCGCAGCATGAAAGTTGCCGCCATGATGGTCTATGACGATGAAACCTATTGGCAGAATATACATGCGCTGAAGCCCGGATACAATATGACCGTGAAGGGTGGCAAAGTTCAGATCGAGCAATATTATCAATTGGATGTTGAGAGTTTTGAGCGCAGCACGCTCAGTTTTGAGGAAGCCAAAGAACGATATTATCAGCTTTTCCTGAACAGTTTGAAGCTGCATATGCACAGCGATGTGGAGATTGCCTCCTCACTTTCCGGGGGCATGGATTCCAGCGCGATAGTCTGTATGGGTGCCCCGCTTTTGAACTATCCGCTACGGACTTTTTCTACCTATTATGAGGATGATCCTGCTTTGGATGAAAGGAGCTATATCGAGATTGTAGCTGCCAAAAATGACATTCGGACCAATTACTGTGCCCCACAGGCGCAAAATGCCCTCGATTGGTGGGAACGTGCCACTTATTTGAACGATCTGCCGCTCAGCTCTGCCTTTGTGAGCCAATATGCTCTGATGAAGACAGCTCATGAGGCGGGAATCCGGGTGCTGCTCTCGGGGCAGGGCTCGGATGAAATGTCCGGAGGCTACCGCCATGGCAGTTATCGCTATTTTGCCGATTTGATCCGGAGCCTGAGTCTAGGCAAATTTGCATCAGAAATTGGGCACTTCCTGAGTAGCAAGCCCTTGAAAAACATGGGAGATCTGGCTAAAATCGCCATGTCTGTGGCTTTGCCAGAATCTACTTTGTATGCCCTGGAAGCCAGACATTACCGCTTTGATCCCTTCTCAAAAGATTTCACGCGTGATGCCAAAGCTATGGTGGAAGGGAAGTTTATGCGACAGATCAGTGATTTGCCGGTGTCCAGAACGAGTAGCTTTTTGTACAATATGATGCACAGCACTTCGCTGATGACCCTGCTGCACTCTGAAGATCGGATGAGCATGGGGCACAGTGTGGAAAGCCGTGCGCCTTTCCTGGATCACCGCTTGGTGGAGCTGGTTTTCAGCCTGCCGGCATCATACAAGATTCAGCCGCCTTTGGGTAAGGTAATTCACCGCAAAGCCCTGGAGAATTGTGTGCCCCAGGAAATCTCTGAACGGCGCGACAAAAGCGTCTTTGGCAGTCCTTTTGCCAGCAGATGGATGCGGCACGAACTCAAGGATTTCATTCAGGATATCCTGTTTAGCACGGAATTTCGCAGCCGCGGGATCTGGGATTTGCCCACGATCCAGAAGCGCTGGCAAGGCTATCTATCAGGGAAAAATCGCGATGCAGAGATGCTGTACAACGTGATCTCGCTGGAGCTTTGGCACAGGATCTTTAAATAGGAGATATCGTGAAACTTTGGAAAGCCCTGGCCCTAAGCCTCATGCTGCTCGCACTGAGTTCATGCAAGTTTGGCTTTAAACAGCCGGAAATCGTGAAGATCCAGGATTTGACCATCAGCGAAATCAAGATTGACAATAGCAAACTGCTGCTTTCCATCATTGTCAAAAATCCTAATAACTACCCGATCCGGCTCAAAGAACTGGATGTGCAGATGCTGGATCCGACCCGGGTGAAAGTGGGGGAGGCCAAGCTCAAGCAAGAGATCGATCTCCCTGCCAATAAGAATATACAATTGGACTTCCTGGTCAATGTCCAGAGCCGCCCCATGATCCACATGGTGAGCAGTATCAACAAAGATTTGCAGTTCTTCATCGCAATGAAAGGCAAAGGCCGAGCCAAAGGCATTTCCAAAAGCTTTGAATTTGAACAGCCCTATAGCATTGACATCAAAGAGTATCTGCCGCAGTTTTTGCCCAATCTGAAACGCATCACGTCCGGCCCTGCAGGGGATCAGCCGCTATTTAAACTTCTGCGTACCTATGTGGGAGATTATGGCATTACTAAGACCGGGCTGATGTCGGATTTTATCGTGATCAATCCCTATGGCCTCAGCTTCAAGCTCAAAGGCTTTCCGGCTGAGCTTTTCATCAATGGCAAGATCGTGGGCACAGGAAACATCAAGAAAGAGCTGGTTTTTGACGAAAACGTCTTTTATCGTGATGGTACCATGGTATTTCAGGTCTCCAATCTCAAATCCGTAGTGAGTGCAGCCAAGGGAGTGTTCCAGGGCGGCATAGATTATGAGGTGAGAGGAACGATCCAGATCCAGGTGATGGGCCTCGATCTTGACATCCCTTATGCTTATTTGGGCGTGATTCCATTTAGCATTTGGGAGATCTTACTGAAGTAAAACGAAAAATAACTTGACGGAAATGGCAGCCGTAAAAACAATGCTAAGCTAAAGAGTAATATCTAAGATATAAAATAAGGAGTAATAATGGTCAAGCTGAGACTGAGAAGGATGGGAGCAGGTGACCAACCTTTTTACCGTATTGTAGCCGTGGATTCCCGCGTGAAACAAGTTGGTAAATACCTTGAATGTGTAGGTTGGTATGATCCTAAGACTGAACCGTCCAAGATCAATATTGAAACAGAACGTGCTATTTATTGGCTCTCCGTGGGCGCGCAGCCTTCTGAGACCGTGCGTTCTCTATTGCGTAAAGCCGGCATTTTACAGATCTGGCACGAACGCAAATTAGCGAAAGCAGAATAACGACAAAAAACTGAGGTGGAGCATGAAAGATCTCATTGAATTTATGGTAAAAGCTCTTGTTGACGATCCCAGTGAAGTTTCTATCACAGAGATCAATGGAGATAAAATTACGCTGTATGAACTACGCGTAGCTAAAACTGACATTGGTAAAGTAATTGGAAAACGGGGACGCACCGCTGGTGCTATCCGCACTATCATCAACGCTGTATCGACCAAACAAGGAAAACGCGCAGAGCTGGAAATCATAGAGTAGATGGCTAATCCTCACCTTGTCGGAATAGGCAGATTGGGTGGCATAGACAGTGAAGGTTGGCATCACGTGATGATAAAGCCGGAATATCGTGAAGGCTTTGATCACACTGCCGATCTGTATTTGATCTTTGAAGAAAATAGAGTGTTTTACGTAACTATCAGTGATAGGAAACAGAGTGAAAAGAAAACTTGGGTGAGATTTGCCGAAGACGGCATTGCCGAAGAACGTAAGCTGCACCGGGAAGTATTCCTGGCGATTGAAGACGAAGAGATTCAGGATGATGATGAGGATGAACTCCTCGGCCTGGATGTGGTTTACCAAGGCCAGCTTTTGGGCTGCGTGGTGGATACGTTTTTCAATGGCGCGCAGGATGTATTGGTGATCGCCACCGATTTGGATACCGAGATATTGGTTCCACTGGTGGAACACTATATGCCTGTGCCCCCTGCTGAGTCGCAAGGTGTGATCTTTCTGGAAAATATGGAAGATCTGCTTTTGGCCAGCGGGCACAAACTGCAGAATGGCCAGCTTATATATAGCGAAGATGAAGCTTGACGTTCTTAGCCTTTTTCCAGGCGCCTTTACCAGTTTTTTGGAAACCAGCATTGTGGCCCGGGCCATCGCCAAGGGAGCGCTCACAGTAAATCTGGATGATATCCGTAGCTACAGCACGGATAAACACCGGAAAGTGGACGACTATCCTTATGGCGGTTTTGCCGGCATGGTGGCTACACCACAACCTTTGTGGGACGCCATCAAAGCCTGCCTGGCTGCAGGACCAGCTCCAGTGATATACTTCAGCCCCCAGGGGCGAAAGCTGAGCCAAAAGATCTTGTGTGACTATGCCCAGGAGCAGCATATTATACTGCTTTGCGGACATTACAAAGAGATCGATCAGCGTATTCGCCGCCTCTTGGTGAGCGACGAAATCTCCCTCGGGGATTTTGTACTCAGTGGCGGTGAACTGGCAGCACAGGTTTTCATCGATGGTATTGCCCGGCTTCAAGATGGAGTCTTAAGTGATATCTCAAGTGCCCAAAGCGATTCTTTCTACCACGGGAAGCTGGGTTTTCCCTGTTATACCAGGCCAGAGATTTTTATCGAGCAACAGGTGCCTGATATACTTGTCAGTGGAAATCACGCCAAAGTTCAGGATTGGGCAAAAGCCGAGTCCGAGATTTTAACCCGAACCAGACGACCAGATTTATTGTAAACAGCTCTGATGGCTGTCCCGAACCAGGGAAATGATAACCAATCAGGAAAGCTGAGGTCTATATCACTTGATGTATAGTGCGGAACTGGTGCGAGCAGACTCCCTCAAAAAGAGTCTTTCGCCGTAAGAACAGAGTTCAGGAGCACAGCGCGAAGCCGTTTTTATGCGCATAAAGGCGGCGAATAATGAGCTGTACTCTGCGCCACAATATGCATCCCCCAGATCTCATCTTCTCCGAGTATATATATGGGAGGAACCCAAATGGATATTCTGCAACAAGTTGGCAGAGACCAAATCAGAACCGATTTTCCCGAGTACCGCGTAGGCGATACTGTGAAAGTCCATTATAAAATTAAAGAAGGTAGCAAGGAACGTATCCAGGTTTTCCAAGGCATCGTGATTCAAAAACGCGGTGCTGGAGTTTCCAAATCCTTCACTGTCCGCAAGGTTTCAAGCGGAGTGGGAGTCGAGAGGATTTTTCCTCAAAGCTCACCCAATATCGATAAACTTGAGATCGTGCGCCATGGTCAGGTTCGCAGAGCGAAGCTATTCTATCTGCGTCAGGCCAAGGGCAAGGCAGGAAGAATCAAAGAGCGCCGGAGATTTACTGCTTAGTTACCATAAACACAAAAGCTTAGCCCCTTGGACTTTGTTGCATCAAGGGGCTTTGTTTTTTTAGGAGAATATTGTGCTCAGAGTCCTATATTACCAAAACTCAGATCTCTGTCTGGAGATCGAGATAGAAGAAGAAACCATCAACTGCATCTCTTTTTGTGAGAAGCCATTAAATAATCTGGTGGAAGATGCCTTTGAACAAGAGGTGATCCGCCAATTGGATGCATACTTTGCCGGAGAAAGTCAGGAATTTGATCTGCCTTTCTTTGCCACAGGCACACCTTTTCAGCTTATGGTCTGGGAAGAGCTCCTGAGAATCCCTTATGGCCAGACCATTTCCTATCGAGATATGGCCGAATTGATCGGTAAGCCCAAAGCGGCCAGAGCCGTGGGCAATGCCCTGGGTGCAAATCCCATCTCTATCCTCATCCCCTGTCACAGAGTGATAACCTCAGACGGCAAGCTCGGTGGCTTTGGTGGAGGACTAGCGGTCAAGACCTATCTTTTGGCTCTGGAAAAGCGCTACAAAGAGAATTCATGATCCTGGGGCTGGGTACAGATATCGTCGCGGTGCACCGGATTGCTCGTGTGATCAAGGATAATCCCCGCTTTATCGAGAAAGTATTTAGCTCCGCAGAACAGCAATATTGCAGTAGCAAAGCCAGTCCAGCCCAGAGCTATGCCGCCCGGTTTGCCGCCAAAGAAGCCTTCATGAAGGCCTTGGGCACAGGCTGGGATGAAGGCATTTCCTGGACTCAGATCGAAGTGATCAATGATGCCAAGGGCAAGCCCAGCATCCAGTTATCTGGCGCTACCGAGGCTCTTGCAAAAAGCAGTGGTGCAGAGCTGATACACCTTTCTCTCAGCCACGAAAAGGACTACGCGATCGCCACTGTGATCCTGGAAAAAAAGAATGAGTCCTGCCCGGCAGAGTAAATAGACTATATTGTCTTGACAAATCAGCGATATCCGAATTAAACGTCACAATTGAGGTAGTTATGAAAGATGCGATAGTATTTCTGGGAATTCAAGGTAGCGGTAAAGGGACTCAAGCCGAGCTCTTGGCGCAGCACACCGGATTCCTGCATGTAAACATTGGAGACCTCCTGCGAGAGCAGGTAAACCTTGGCACCGAGATCGGCGCACAGGTGAATACCATCATCCAAAAAGGTGAATTGGCCCCCGACGAGATCGTCTTTGAACTGATCGACAGGCGCATTGCAGATTGTTGCGATGGCGTGATCTTCGACGGTTTCCCGCGCACCCTGGTGCAGGCGGAGTTTCTGCTGCAGCATTACCACGTGGTCCGAGTTTACTATCTGGACTTGAAGAAAGTTGATGCAATCAAGCGTATCCAGGGCCGCAAGGTTTGCAGCCAATGTGGCACGAACTATCACATCACAAATCATCCTCCTAAAAAGTCGGGTATCTGCGATGCTTGCGGTGGAAAGCTTTTCACCCGGGGCGACGATGCACCCAGTGCCATTCGCAAACGGGTGGCGGCCTTTTATGAAGAGACCTACGTGTTAAAAAAGTTTTTCGAGGAAAAGGGCGAGCTCAAGACTCTGCCTGCTCTAGAACCAATCCAGGAAGTTCAGGACATGATCATAGAGGATATCAAACTGGGCTGATAGATGCCAGAACTCAAAACCAACAAATTCCTTAGATTTATAGAATCCATCGCTTATCTATTGGCGGTGTGGAGTTTTGCAGTCGTATTTCTGGAAAGCATCATCTCTACCCTTACCAATTACCCGAAGCTGGAGCTTTATACCGCACTGGCGAATCTGCTGCTGATAGTGTTCACTATCATAGGTCGCAGCTTTTCGCCTGCGTCTCCCAGCAAACGCAATCTGCTCCTTTTGGATTTGGCTCTGCTGGTCTTCGGTGGCCTGCTGATGTTTTACCATACGAAGTTCGTCATCTTTTTCTTGCTCATCCGCCAGACCTATTTCATCTTGCAATACCTGATCTTCCGTTCTTTTGAAGGGAAGCTGTATAAGATGCTCACAAATAACCCACCGGTCTCACTGATGCTGAGCTTTGCCATGGTGATTCTGATCGGGACTGTGCTCTTGATGTTGCCCTCAGCTTCAGAGCTGGGTAGGGTTACCCCTTTTGGAGATGCGCTGTTTACAGCTACTTCTGCTACTTGTGTGACGGGGCTCATCGTGCAGGATACCGGCACATATTTCACCCTTTTCGGGCAACTCGTGATCCTCGTATTGATCCAGATTGGGGGGCTGGGGATCATGACGATATCCACCGCTTTTGCGCTGATCATGGGCAGAAGGCTTACCTTGAAGCTGGAAAACCTGATGCAATCCGTGATGGGCGAAAGCGAACGGCTGAACGTCTTTCAATTGCTCAAAAACATCGTGATCGTGACCGTCTTGATTGAAGGAGTGGGGGCGATCTTGCTGTTTCCTGTATTTGCCCGCGATATGTCTTCCTCTTTGGCGATGTACCACGCTGTCTTCCATTCTGTTTCCGCTTTTTGTAATGCCGGATTCTCGCTGTTTTCGGATTCCCTGGTCTCATTTGTGGATAATCCTTTGATAAACTTCACGATCAGCTCCTTGATTATTTTGGGCGGCATCGGCTTTGCCGTATTGATCGATCTTTACCGCTATGTGATGCACGTGGATAAAGTCCGCAAGCTCACCCTGCATAGCAAGATCGTGCTCACTGTGTCCGCAGCCCTTTTGGTGATCGGCTTTGTCAGCATCTATATATCAGAATACCACTCTGTAATGCAAGGCTTTAGCATCAACCGCAGAATCCTGAGCTCCTGGTTCCAATCTGCCAGCGCGCGCACTGCCGGTTTTAACACGGTGGATATTGGCGCGATGGCACCTGCCTCTCTTTTGGTCCTGATGGTTCTGATGTTTATCGGCGCATCGCCTGGCTCTACCGGTGGCGGAATCAAGACCACCACCTTTGCGGTTCTGGCGCTGTCCGTAATCTCCATGCTGAAAGGCCGCAGAGAATTGAGCCTGTTCAACCGCCGCATTTCTCTTTCCAATTTCCGCGAGGCCACCGGCCTGATCACACTGGCTGCCGGAATCGTCTTTTTCGTCGTCTTTCTCCTCTTTCTTTTTGAGCAGCAAGCTTTTGATAAACTCATGTTTGAAGCTATCTCTGCTTTTGGTACTGTAGGACTTTCCACAGGTATCACCGGCAGACTTACTCATGTCGGCAAAATGCTGATTACCATTTTGATGTACATCGGGCGCATTGGCCCGCTCACCTTGATTTACGCGCTTTCTATGCGCAAAAGACAACCTAAATTGAACTACGCTGAAGAAAAGATAGCCATTGGCTAAGGAGTAAATAATGGCCAGATATGCCGTCATCGGACTGGGCAGATTTGGAATGACTGTAGCAAACATTCTCACCGAAAGTGGGATGGAAGTGATCGCGATCGACAGAAACCAGGAAATAGTGGATGATGTATCGGTCAGAGTGACTTCGGCCTATTGCATGGATTCTACAGAAGAATCGGCCCTGCGCTCACTGAATCTCAATGAAGCAGATGCTGTGATCATCGGGATCGGCACCAATATCCAGGAAAGTATCCTCACCGCAGCCCTCTTACGCAAGATCGGCGTGGGGATCATCTATGCCAAGGTGAATAACAGCCTGCATGGCAGAATCCTGGAGCTGATCGGTGTGCAGAACATCCTGCTGCCGGAAGAGATCGTGGGCACCCAATTGGCCAAGACCCTGATCTCAAAGAATGTGCTGGAATATATTAGCCTCTCCAGCGGACACGTGGTGATGGAGATGGTAGCTCCCCGCAGCTTTGTGGGTAAAGACCTGCAAGAGCTCGCTTTGCCCTCCACCCGTGGGGTCAATATCATCGCCATCAAATACAATTCTCTGTCTGTAACCGAAGACGGCCGTAATGTGGTGGATAAAATCACCAACGACATGCCTGGCGCCAATGATACCATCAACGAAGGCGATGTGCTGATCATGATGGGCCCCAAAGGCAATGTGGATAAACTGATCTATGAAACCACAAACAGGAAGGACTAAAGATGAAACAATCTATTAAAAAACGCTATCATCTCATGCTTGTCGTCCTTTTTGCGCTGATTGTGCTACAATTCATTGTGGTGCTATTCACCATCGGGCAAGCAGATAACCTCTACCTTCTGGCCAGCGATATTCAGTCGATTATGATCGTATTCTTGTTTGCGATCTTTATATATATGGTCCTGATCTTCAACTATCTGCCTTACCGGCTTTCACGAGCGGTGAAGAGGGTGCAAGACCTCATCGAAGAGATCTCAAACGGAAATTACCAGATCGATATAGACAGCACGCGCTTTGAGCATGACCACGACTTTCAGGAGCTGATTTTCTCCCTGAAAAAGATGCTGGATATCATCATGCGCTTCGACGCTGTGAAGGCTGACAAGATCTATGAACATCATCAACGCCTCAATCAATTGATCAACCTCTTGTCAGAGATCGTGTTGATCGTCACCGTAAATGGCGATATAGTTTATATCAATGAAGTCTTCAGAAAACGCTTTCCTACTATCACTGATACCGGCAACCTCAATGAAGTGATCCAGAAGGATGATTTCAACGCCCGCATCTTTGATATGATCAACAAATCCCTGCGCTTTGGCGATAATATCTATGACGAAACAGTGCAGATCGAAGGCTCTTCTCAGACGGCTCTGATCAAGGGCTCTGTCATCCGAAACCGCAAAGGCGTAGCCTCTGGCGGAGTATATACAGTGGAGATCATCGGTGAACCCGCGCAGAATTAAGATCATCTTTGATGCACAGGAGCCGGTCCGTCTGGACAAGCATCTGGCAGATTTACGGCTGCAGGAGCTGCACTCGCGCACCTACATCGAAAGCCTGATCAAAGAAGATGGCGTCCTGGTAAATAATATCCCGGTTAAAAAGAGCTTTTTGCTCACCCGGGGGGATGAGATTGATCTCAAATTACCCGAGCCGCCGGACATTGAGATGAAGGCGGAAGATATTCCTCTGGATGTGGTCTATGAAGACGACGATCTGGCAGTGATCAACAAAGCTGCTGGCATGATCGTGCATCCGGGACACGGCAATCCGGATGGGACCTTGGTTAATGCCATCATGTACCGCTTTGCCGGAGAGCTCTCCACGGGGCGGGATCCCAATCGCCCGGGGATCGTGCATCGCCTGGATAGAGGCACTTCAGGCCTGATCATCATCGCCAAAAACGATGCAACTCAGGTGGCTTTGAACCATCAATTTGCCCGGCGTGAGATCAAAAAGACCTATCTGGCCATTACCAGCGGCATTCCCGAACCTCCGGAAGGCAGCATCGAGTGCAATATCGCCCGTTCGCTGAAGAATCCTCGCCAGATGTGCGTTGCCGAAAAGGGTAAATGGTCTTTACTGCATTACAAGACGATCCAGTATTATCACTATTTTGCTTTGGTAAAAGTGCAGCTCGAAACCGGACGTATGCATCAGATCCGTGTGCAATTTGCGCAGCGTAATATGCCCGTTTTGGGAGATTTGCTCTATAATACGCGCCGCTATGTGCACTCGCTCTTGCCGCAAAACATGAAGCACAAGGCCACCGAGCTGCTCACCACTCACCTTTTGCGCCAGGCTCTGCATGCCTGGAGATTGCAGTTTACTCATCCCATCAGCGGTGCAGAAATGGACATCTATGCAGATCTGCCCGAAGATTTACTTTATACCCTGAATTGGTTGAACCGATATTTTGCTGTTGACACAGACAGCGCTTCCCTGAATGTGATATTAGAGGAAAATAAGACGTGGTAGAAACGAAAGAAAGACAAATAGACCCGATATTTAGCACCATAGAAGATGCGATCTCTGCTATTGCTCAAGGTAAGATGATCATCGTGGTGGACGACGAGAACCGTGAAAACGAAGGAGATTTGCTCATGGCAGCAGATCTGATCACCCCTGAGCATGTGAACTTTATGATTACCCAAGGTAAGGGGCTGCTCTGCGTGCCCATTAACGAAGAATATGCCCAAAAACTGGACATTCCGCTCATGACTCTGAAAAGCAACGAACGTCATGGCACCAAATTTACCATTTCAGTGGATGTCTTCGAAGGCACCACCACCGGAATCTCAGCTTCAGAACGCGCCAAAACCGTGAGAGCTCTGGCAGATCCGCACAGCGTTGCCAAGGACTTTATGCGCCCCGGGCACATCTTCCCGCTGCTCGCAGAAAAAGGCGGCGTACTCAAGCGTGCAGGCCACACAGAAGCTGCGATAGATCTTACCACTATGGCAGGGCTGAACCCTGTGGGCGCCATCTGTGAAATCATCAGAGAAGATGGCGAAATGGCGCGGCTCACGGATCTGATTCCCTTTGCCCAAAAACATGGCCTGCTGATAGTCACAATCGAAGATCTGATTCATTACCGGCGCAAAAAAGAACAGCTTGTGCATCAGGTCAGCAAGGCACATTTGCCCACAGAATATGGCATGTTTGACATCATCACCTATATCAGCGAGATCTCAGGCGAGCATCATCTGGCGCTCACCATGGGAGACATCTCCACTCCGGAGCCTGTCCTGGTGAGAGTTCACTCCGAATGTTTGACCGGAGATGCCCTTCATTCTCTCAGATGCGATTGCGGTCAACAGCTGGAGCGCAGCTTTGAGATGATCTCCGAACTGGGGCGTGGCGTGATTCTTTATATGCGTCAGGAAGGCCGGGGCATCGGTCTTTTGAACAAGATCAAGGCTTACCATCTGCAAGATAACGGCGCCGATACAGTGCAAGCAAATCTGGACCTGGGCTTTGCCGAGGACTTAAGAGACTACGGAATCGGAGCGCAGATCCTCATAGATCTGGGACTGAAATCCATCGAATTGCTTACCAATAATCCCAAAAAGATCGTGGGACTCAGCGGATACGGTCTCACCATCGTGAACCGGGTACCCATCGAAATCACACCCCGTAAAGAAAACAAATTTTATCTGAAAACTAAAAAGGACAAAATGGGGCATATCCTCCATGAAGTATAGACATCTCCTGCTGATCTTACTATTGCTGTTTAGCTTTAGTATTCAGGCCAAGGATATCAAAATCCCCCCGGCAAAAGGTTTTGTGAATGACTTTGCCGGACTCCTGACTGAAGAAAACCGAGCCAGGATCAATGACTGGGCGATCGAGCTGAGAGAGAAAACCGGTGTGGACTATTCCATAGCGACTTTTCCTGAGATCGCAGGTGAAGACGAAGTAAGCTTTGGAGTACGTCTATATAAAGCCTGGGGCATCGGTACAAAGCGGGATGAGGGCGTACTGGTCTTCGTGGCGCAGAAAGAACGCAAGCTGCGTATAGAAGTGGGCTATGGCGCCGAAGGATACATCACAGACGCCTATGCCCATCAAGTTTATCAAGAAATGGTCAGCTATCTGAGCAAAGGCTCGGAAGATTGGGATGCCGCTTTTATGCAAGGCAGCCTGATGTTGCTTTCGGTGATCGCCCAGGAAAAGGGAGTCATGCTCACCGGAATGTCTGAATACTCTCAAGGCCGAAGCTCTGGCGAGCAAGGCTCTTCACCCTTTGGCGGGCTGGTACTCCTGGCAATCTTCATCATCCTGATGATAGTGACCAGGGGCAGGATTCTGCTGTGGTTAATGATCTTTAGTCGTGGTGGCGGCGGTGGCGGCTCTTGGGGCGGAGGTTCTGGTGGCGGCGGAGTCGGTGGTGGTTCATCAGGCGGCTTTGGTGGCTTTGGAGGCTTTGGCGGTGGCCGCTCAGGTGGCGGTGGAGCAGGAGGAGGTTTTTGATGCTCTTTTTACAATCATTACTCTTTATCGTATGGAACATGGTCCTCGGACTACTCGTGATCAATTTTGTGAAGTGGTTGCTATTCAATCCCAAACCACTCTATATCTTTGGCAAAAAAGTCTGGCTCACTCCGGGCTTTCTCGTGAAGAAACGGGATTGGCTATTTAACAAAGCCAGATACTTTTTGCATGATTATCTCAGGCAGGCCGAAAATCCCCGGAATGAGGATGGCTATCTGGCCAATTGGGAGCAGAAGGCCCACGATTTCCTTTGGGAAAAGACAGAATTTGTGGACGGTTGGCGCTTTATGCCGGCCAAGCTCAAAGCTGGAATCCGCAGAAAGATCGTGGATGCCTTTGCCGGCATGGTCTCCAAGCTTTTGCGCAAGACCATTCCCCGCCTGGCGGAACAATTGCGGGTGGAGCATCGCATCGATGATTTTGACGATCAATTTTCCATGGATTTCATCCGGAAATACTACAACCGCTATGTGCACAAGTACCTGGTCTATTTCTTCCTGGCGGTCAATTTCATCGTCGGTGTGGCAAATATGATCCTGTATCTGATTATTGGAGCGTTCTAACAAGAGGCCCTCTGCACCGTCCAAATTCCCTCTACGGTCCCTGGACGTCGAAGCCTTAATCTTGCGATTAACATGCTTTCGACTCGAGTTGACTCGGTATTTCAAGTTAACTCGAGTCGAAGATGAATCAGAAGCGAGATCAAGAGAAAGGGGTGCCGCATCCTGAATCCACGATAAAACATCTATAATGGAGCAACCTCCAGGGTTTAAAATCAATTTGAAGCAAAATAAAGCTTGACATAGGATATATCTTTGATATTAAAAGTATTATCTGATCTCTAATAGAAACAAAAAGAAAAAATGAGCGAAGATAAGGAGTTAGCAAATGCTAATATTTGAACACTACAAGAATCTGAAAGATCTGGAACAAAGAATCGCAAAAACTGCATTGATAGATTTTATACACACACATCTTGATCGCTTTCGAGACAGCAAATCTGCCATAGAAAAAGCGATTGATTATGCCTTCAGCAAGGATGTAGGACGCGGTGGATTCGTCCTTTTGGCTCTGGAAGATGAGCGTCTGGCGGGAGTCGTGGTGATGACCCATACCGGCATGTCAGAATTCATTCCGGAGTATTATATGGTCTATATCGCTGTGGATAGCAGTCTGCGGGGGCGAGGAATCGGCTCTAAACTGCTAGAAAAAGCGCTCGATAGCGCGGAAGGCGATGTTGCCCTGCACGTGGAACCGGACAATCCGGCCATACATCTGTACGAACGCCTGGGATTTTCCACAAAATATTCCGAGATGCGCTGGATGAAGAGCTAAATATGGCACGTCTGAAAGTTCATATTAACCGCCTCATCGAAAATATCGAAACCATCTCAGCCTTTATGCGCAAGCATGAGAAAGAATGGACCCTGGTGGTAAAGGTCTTGGGTACACATAAAGAAATCTTGGCCAAGCTCTTGCAGCATCCTGCCATTCTGGGGACCCATTCTATCGCCGTCTCTCAATGTAAGGCTCTGCGCATCATCAAAGAGCTGAATCCAAGCCTGCGAACCATGTATATCAAACCGCCGGCCATAAAAAACGTGGCTGAAATAGTAAAATATGCGGATATATCTCTAAATAGCACGATAGCAACCATTAAAGCGCTCAGCGATGAGGCGGTAAAACAGGATAAGATGCATCAGATCATCGTGATGGTGGAAATGGGCGAATTGCGCGAAGGCATCAAACGCGAGGGATTGATTCCTTTTTATAATAAGATTTTCAAACTGCCGAAACTGCAGGTGATCGGGATCGGCACCAATCTGGGCTGTATGTACGGTATTCAGCCTACTTACGACAAGCTGATCCAACTGGTGCTTTTTGAACAGATCATTGAAGCCAAATTCAAGCGCTCGATAGAATTGGTCTCTGGAGCCACCAGCATCACCATGCCCATCATGGAGCGCGGCAAAGTGCCAGATGGGATCAATCATTTCCGTATCGGCGAAGCGGCCTTCCTGGGCACTTCTCCCTTGGAGAATAAACCCATCCTGGGCCTGAATACCGGTGCCTTCACCTTTGAGGCCAATATCGTGGAGCTTTATAAAAAGGCCAGTCAGCCAGATGGAATCATCAGCGAGGCCGCCATCGGCAGTACTGTGGAAGATAGCTCAAGCGAAGAAAGCACCAGTTACAAAGCTATCATGGATTTTGGCGTATTGGATGTGGATGCCGAACTCCTGATTCCGGAAGACCCGGAGATACAATTCTTTGGCAATAGCAGCGACCTCACGGTGTATGATCTAGGAGATAATCCCCGCGGCTATAAGACGGGTGATACGATCAAATTCCGCCTCAAATATATGGCCGTTGCGAATCTGATGTACTCTCGATTTGTCGAGAAAATCATCGTTAATTGAGAATTGAGTATTGAGAATTGAGAATGGAGAATTAATCGGCAATGTGGAGATAGATGTTCATTTTGGAGCTCCTTTGGAAGTCTTGATGATTGCCGTCAAAATTCGGATGATTTCATTGATGTCTTCTTTGAGAGGGGTAGAGGGGCTTATGAATTCTGCCCCTATTAGTAATCTTATCCAGTATTCTGTTTCTCTGGCTTCTTTCAGGGCTATGGAAAGTTTGTGCACGAAATCAGCTTTCGATTGGGCTTCGCATGCTTCGCTGACATTAGCGCCTATTGAAGTGCCCGATTTTAGTATCTGTTTCGAGAGCAGATATTCGTGATTATTTGAACTTAAGTCCCTATATAAAGAGACAATCTTGAGAGCAAAGCTAAAAGTCTTATCTGCTATTAAGTTCTCTTTTGCCATCTAGTCCTCCACCACCGATCAATTCTCCATTCTCAATTCTGCATCCTCCATTCTCCATTCTCAATTATTTCTTCTCTCTTTCTTTCTTGAGCTTTTCAAATTGCGGTTTCACATGGGTTTCATAGCAATCCGGACAGATAGAGTGGGAAAACATGGTATCGGTATGCTCGGAGATATAGCCTTCGACTTCCTGCCAATAGTTCTTATCAGCGCGGATCTTCTTGCAATATGAGCAGATCGGGATGAGCTTTTCCAGGGAGCGAATTTGTTTGGCGGCGTTCACCAGTTCCTGACGCTGTTTTTCCATACGCAGAGCGCTTTTCACCCGTTGCACGAGCTCAAGATTGGAGAATGGCTTGCTGATGAAGTCCATCGCACCCAGTTCAAAACTGCGGGCCAAGGGCTCCATGTTTTCGTCCAAAGCGGCTGCGGTGATCATGATGATGGGGATGTCTTCCAGGTCGGTATCCTGTTTGATCCATTCCAGCACATCATAGCCACTCACGCCGGGCATCATGATGTCCAGCAGCAGCAGATCGGGGCGATTGTGCATGAGCTCATCCATCATGGATTTGCCGCTAAAATACAGCTTTAAGTTTTGGAATCCGGCTTGGTTGAGCACGGTTTTGACGAGCTTGAGATTGATTTCGTCGTCATCAGCCACGTAGATCAACATGTCTTTTAGTTCTTCGAATTTAAACATCTTAACCTACTTTTTCTGTTTGATTTCTTCGGCATAGATGAACATCTCTGGCAGGGTCTTAAAGCGGTTAAAGAGCGAGATGGCTTCTTGCAATTGATTGTCCTGAGAGATGGAGATCTTATAAGCGGCAAGATCGCCATGCACTTTGCGCACCAGTTCACTTTTGATGCTGCTTTCGATGAAAGAGCGGGTGCTATCCAGATCTGCAGCGGTATAGCTGACGCCCTGGGCTTTCGCATATTCCAGGAATTGATTCATGATCTCAGCGGTAATAATAGGGTTCTTGGAAACCTTGCGATCATGATCCACCAAATAATCGATGGCATAATTGAAGAAGAGATTCTTGCGTCTGAGTTCCACTCCGAATCTGGTGAGCAGATCGTTGTCGATCACGATATCTGGGGTAATGCCCCCGCCACCATAGACTTCACGCCCTTGGGAAGTATGATAAACCTGAGTGTGGGTATCTTCGTTTTCTTTCTCCAGCTCTTCTGGCGTAACTTCATGTCCGGTAAGAATCTTGTCATTGCTCATTTTATGAATGCAGCGTCCGCTTTTGATATAGTAATAAGAGGTGGTAATCTTCACGCCATTGCCATTGGAGAGGGGGATCAGCTGTTGCACGCTGCCTTTGCCGAAGGTGTTTTTACCCACGACCAGTCCCTTATCCCAATCCTGCAAACTGCCGGCAAAGATCTCGGAGGCAGAGGCAGAGGCTTCATTGACCAGGACGATAATGGGGTAATTGCGCTCTTTCGTATTGTATCTGGTGTACAGGGCGTCCTGGCGGGTGCGGCCTTTGGTCTCCACCACCAGTTTATGATAGCCGATAAATTCATTTACCGTATCCACGGCCTGGTCCAAAAGCCCGCCGGGATTGAATCTGAGATCGATAATCAGGCCTGAGATACCTTCTTTTTCCAGCTCGGCAAGCGATGTGCGCAGATCGGCAGTAGTGTTTTCATTGAACTGGCTGATGCGGATATATCCTACGCTATTGTCCATCATGAAGCTATAGGGCACACTGTTGATTTTGATGTTTTCGCGTATGATTTTAAAATCTATGAGATCAGGGATGCCGGGGCGGGAGATGGTGATTATCACTTCTGTGCCCACTTCTCCACGCATTTTCTTGATGGATTCATCGGTGGTCACACCTACTATGCTTACACCATCCACCTTGACGAGTTTGTCGCCGGCAGTGATGCCCATTCTGTAAGCCGGTGTACCTTCGATGGGGGAGACCACGGTGATATAATCTCCGATCTTATCGATCTGGATGCCCAGGCCGCCAAAGGAGCCACGGGTGCTGGTGGTGAAATCCTTAAACTGATCCGCGGTGAAGTAATTGGTATGCGGATCTGTGGAATTCAACATGCCTTTGATGGCTGCTTCGATCAGTTCTTCATCCGAAAGGTCTGTCACATAATTCTGTTTGAGCTTTTGCAGTACTTCGCTAAAAAGCTGAATCTGGCTATATATATTTCCCGAACTGGGACGTGATTGGGCAAAGGCGTTTGTAGCTACCAGCAGCAGTGTGGCAGTCAAAATCCATACACTGGCGATAGTGATAAGGGCTGTGCGTTGTTTAGGCTTCATGCTTTGGGTCTCCTATCAGAAATTTAGTGCCCGGACGATCTGATTATGAATCAGCTCTGGAGCTTTTAAGGCATCCAATACAAGGTATCTGGATGCGTGTTTTTTGGCAATAGATAAAAACTGCTGTCGAACCTTTTTGTGAAAAGAGATGTCTTCTTGCTCCAATCTGTCCAAATCCCGGTGATCGATGCGCTTGAAACCTTCTTCCACAGGAAGGTCTAGCAGCACCGTGAGATTGGGTACTGTATGAAAGGTGGCAAAAGAATTGAGCAGATCGATGACTGTATAATCCAAATCCCGGGCTGCTCCCTGATAGGCAGTGGTGCTATCGTAATAGCGATCTGAGATCACGATCTTGCCGGCCTTCAAAGCGGGCAGGATCAGCTCTCCGGTGTGTTGGGCGCGAGAAGCGCTATACAGCAGCAGCTCTGCCTCGGGCAACATCTCGGAGCAAAGCGGATCCAGCAGGATCTTGCGAATGGCTTCCGCGATGGGGGTGCCACCCGGCTCACGGGTGCTGAGGTGAGGGATTTGCTGTTCAATAAAATAATCCACAAGCAGCTTGATCTGCGTGCTTTTGCCGCTGCCCTCGATTCCTTCAAATGTGATAAAATATCCTGCCATAGCTTTTCCCTTAGATAATGGTATCGTGCAGATAGTGCAGGTCATCGCGCTGGGGATTGTCGATCAGATAGTGCGCTCCCCGGCTTTCTTTGCGGGAGAGGGCACTGCGGATCACGGCGATGGCGATCACTGCCATATTTCGGGTTTCCACCACTTCTCTGCGTACCGAATTGTGTTGATAAAAGTTATTGATTTCATTGTAGATATTCTCCATACGGGAGAGGGCGTATTTGAGCAGGCGGCGCGAACGGCGAATGCCCACATAACCTTGCATGATGGTGCCGATGATCTCCCGGTTGTGCGAGATCACCACCCATTCGTTTTCGTTAAAGTCTCCCATCAAGCGCCACTGTGGGATCTTGGGAAAAACGACCTTTTCTTCGATATATGGATGATTGGCGGCATTATAGGCTGTCACCAGGGCTTCCAAAAGAGAGTTTGAAGCCAGACGGTTTGCGCCATGCAGGCCGGTACAGGCCACTTCGCCAGCGGCAAAGAGGTTGCGGATATCGGTGAGTCCGTCGATGGTGGCGATCACCCCTCCGCAGAAGTAATGGGCAGCAGGAGCCACGGGAATGGGCTCGCGGGTAAAATCTATCCCCCGTTCTTTCAAGCGGCTGCCGATGTAGGGAAAGTGTATATTCAGATGATCTGCAGGAATCTTGGTGGCGTCCAGCCAGCAGAACTTTTCTCCCCGGCGTTTGAGCTCGCTATCGATGGCGCGGGAGACCACATCACGTGGGGCAAGATTGCCCTTGGGATGGTAGTTCTCCATAAATGTACTGCCATCGGAAAGACGCAGGATCGCTCCTTCGCCACGCACCGCTTCCGAGATCAGGAAGGTATCGCCTTCCGGGCTCCAAAATGCGGTGGGATGAAACTGGACAAATTCCATATTAGCCAGTCTGCCACCAGCCAAACGCGCCATGGCCATGCCATCTCCCGTGGCCACATCAGGGTTTGTATTGTGGCTGTATATTTGCGAAGCGCCACCGGTGGCCAGCATGGTCTTGTGTGCTTTGAATATATCCACCTGGTGGGTCACCGAATCCAATACATAGGCGCCCCAGCAGGAAATGCCCGGGATGAAGCCAAGATCATTGGCCACATGATGTTGGGTGATCAGATCGATGGCGATGCGGTTTTCATAGATATCGATATTGGGGTTATCCCGGCAGTTTTTGATCAAGGCTTCCATGATCTGATGGCCGGTGCTATCAGCGGCGTAGGCTACCCGGCGATGGGTGTGTCCGCCTTCCATGGTGAGGGAAAGGTTTTCCAGGCGGCTATCGTAATTATCGTCCCGGCGGGTAAAATCTGTGCCTAGATCGATCAGATATTGGATCAGTTTGGGACCTTGTTCGATAATCTGGCTGATTACCTGTTTCTTGCCCAGACTGGCGCCGGCGGAGAAGGTGTCTTCTATGTGTTCGGCAAAGGAATCTGTGGCATCCAAAACCGCTGCGATCCCGCCTTGAGCATGATCTGTATTGCAATCGTAAAGATCGCTTTTGCTGATCACAGCTACTTTGCCCCGGCGTGAAACCTGCAAGGCGAAGATCAGGCCGGCTATGCCGCTGCCCAATACCAGATAGTCATATTCATGAGTCATGATGATTTCCTTGGTTTGTATGGATTCTTCCCATCACGATGGCGTCTTCGGGGGGATCGTGGTAGTAGCCTTTGCGTATGCCCAGAGTCATAAAGCCATGCTTTTCATAGAGCCTGATGGCCTGAATATTGCTGCGCCGCACATCCAGAAAGAAGCGGGTGCAGCCGCTCTCGGAGAGTTCGCACAGGCTTTGCCCCAGCAGATATTCGCCATGCCCCTGTCTGCGTTTGTCCGGGTCTATGGCAAAGTTCAAGATCACCGCTTCATCCAGGATCACGTGGTAGAGGATATATCCGCTGAGCACATCATCCACGTCCAGGACCATGGCATATTGCAGCACTTCATCGCTGAAGGCCGCACAAGGCCAGGGATCCTGAAAAGAGCGGTTTTCGATCTCAAAAACCGCTGGCAGATCATCCGGAGTGAGCCGGTGCATGAGGCGTTGCATCTATTTACATCTTTTCCGGTGCAGAGATTCCCATCAGGTCAAAGACGATCACCATCGTGGTTTTTACCATATCCAGCAGCATGAGCCTAGCGCGTGAAAGGTCTTTGCTTTTGATGCTCACGATCTGGTAGCGGGCGTAGTATTTATGCACCATGGCCGAGAGCTCTTCCAGATATGTAGTGAGGCGGTGAGGCTCTCTGTGCACTGCGATCAAGGTAAGCAGTTCAGGTAAATCCGAGAGCTTTTGGATGAGTGCGCGCTCTTCGGTTTTATTGAGTTTTGCGATGAATTCTTTCTTGAAGTGCTTGGGCCAGACCTTGTCTTTTTTGGCCTTTCTGATGATGCTGCAGATTCTGGCATGGGCGTATTGGCAATAGTACACCGGGTTTTCGCTACTCTGTTCCATAGCCAGCTCCAGATCAAAATTCAGATGGGCGTTGGCTTTCCGTGCGATGAAGAAATAGCGGGAGGCATCTTTGCCTACCACGCTGATCAGATCATCCATAGTCACGATCTTGCCGGCGCGTTTGCTCATTTTGACCCGCTCGCCGCTCTCATAAAGGTTCACCTGCTGCAGGTAGATGATCTCCAGCATGTCCTCATCATAACCCAAAGCCTTGAAAGCCGCCTTGATGCGGGGTACATAGCCATGATGATCAGGACCGAAGATATCGATCAGAGTGGTAAATCCTCTTTGGATTTTGGTGAGGTGATAGGCCAGATCCGGCACAAAATAGGTGATGGAACCGTCTGATTTCATCAGTACACGGTCTTTGTCGTCACCGAATTTTGTAGAGGCAAACCACACTGCGTCATCTTTTTCAAAGGTGCAATCCGCTTCGGTAAGATAGGAGAGCACTTCTTCCACCACGCCTTCTGCGCGCAGGGTCTTTTCGGAAACCCAGCCGTCGAAGACCACGTCAAAGAGCTCCAGAGAGTTCCTTTGCATTTCCAGAATCTCTGCCAGGGCGAATTCCTTCAGATGTTCCATGCGGTCTTTTTCGGTCATCATAAATACGCGCACGCCTTCGGTGGCATTGAGCTTTTGAGCCAGATGCTTCACATATTCACCGTGATAGGCTTCGTAGGGGAAGTCCCCGATCTTTTCGCCATGCAGCTCGCGCAATCTGAGCTCCAGCGATTCGGCCAGGATATCCACCTGATTGCCGGCGTCGTTGATGTAAAACTCCCGGGAAGGGGCATAGCCTGCTCTGTTCATCACCCGGTAAAGGGTGTCGCCAAAAGCTGCTGCTCTGGCATTCACGATGTTCAAAGGGCCGGTGGGATTGGCCGAAATGAATTCGATCAGAATCTTTTCGCCCTTGCCAAAGTCTGAAATGCCATAGTCCGCTCCGGCTTTGTAGATCTCCCAAAACATCTTCTGGAAAAAGGCAGTGGACATCACGAAATTGATAAAGCCGGGGCCGGCAAGCTCTACCTTCTTATAATCCTTATTCTTCTTCAAAGCCTTGATGAGGTCTTCTGCCAGGCTCTTGGGAGCTTTTTTGTTCTCTTTGGCCAGGATCAGGGCGCAATTCGTGGAATAGTCGCCATGCTCTACTATGTTTGGGATTTCCACGCTGAATTCCTTTTCATGCGAAATCCCTAAATTATCAAGGCTCTCAATCAGGTGAGCGTGTATAATCTCTTTGATCATTCAATTTCCTCATTAGGATCACGGTTTTTCACTTTTTCAAAAAGCTCATCTATCTTGTAGTGATCCCGCGTTTCAGGCAGGAATATGTGCACCACGATATCGCCGATATCGATCAAAATCCACTGTCCGGAATCCATACCAGCTTTGCTGAGTACTCTGAGATGATGCTCTTTGGCCATATCGACCAGATGGCTGGCGATAGCCTTGTTGTGCATGTCGGCGCTGCCTTCGCAAACTATGATTACATCTGTGTAATCTGTTTTGCCCTGCACCTCATAAACGCGCACGTTTTCGGCTTTTTTCTCGGAAAGCCACTCCAGGATAGCTTCAAGCTTGATATCGTCCTGCAATATATCCTCCAGGTTATTTCGTAAACTGTTCGTAGTCACGTCCGACGATGATATCAAAATCCGCGCTGTGATATTCATTCAGCGCGCTCGTCCAACGTTCTATACCGGTCATTTTTTGTAGTCTTTCCAGATCATGTTTATCCCCTTTGCGCATCACGATAATGGACTTATCGTAGATGGGCTTCGGGGTATTTCCCATGCTGATCACGTCTATGTTTTTGTCTTTTAGGGCAGTTGCAAAATCCATGGCCAATTGATCGTAGCCACATCCGTTTAAGATCACGACCTTGATGGCCGGCAATTGGTCTTCACCATAGCTTGTGTTTTCCACTTTGTCTTCAGCTTTGCGGAAAACTGTAAAATACAGGATCAGAGCAAGCGCAAGCGCTATTATGATGATGATCAACCATGCTTTTGAAGACCACTTTTTAGCAAGTGGCTTTGTTGTCAAATCCAACTGTTCATTCAGCACTGGAAATCTGCCTCAAAATCTCTTGTTTTAGTCTCTTATAGCTGGTCTCAAAGGCTTCCGGGATTACTCTTTCTCCGCCCACCACACTCATAAAATTGCTATCGCCATTCCAGCGAGGCACCATGTGGATATGCAGATGTTCGGCAATTCCGGCTCCGGCGGCAGCGCCCAGATTGAGCCCGATATTGATGCCTTCGCAGTGATAAGCCTGGTGATAACTGCGTTCACAGATGCGGATCAAGTCACAGGCTTCCTGCCAGGTTTCGGGCGGTAGATCATTGATTCTGCTCTCGTGAGCATAGGGTACGATCATCAGATGGCCGTTGTTGTAAGGGTAGCGATTTAGCATGATGTAACAGGCTTTTCCTCTATACATGATGAGATTGTCCTCATCATGTTCGTGATCGCGTGCACGGCACATCACGCAATCGTCTGGCTTTTCACCCATTATGTAGTCTATACGCCAGGGTGAATACAGGTATTTTTTACTCATGAGCTATTTCTTTGATTATCTTGGAGCCAAACTCCAGGATTTCATAGTCTTTGACCAGGCTATTGACCACGACATTGTGTCCCCGGAGGATGCTGTTCTTTGAAATCACCGCATTTTCGAGATAGCAATTCGGACCCAGCACTACGTCGCTACCCAGGGTGGTATTCCCCTTCAGCACACAGCCCTGGCCGATTTCCACCTCAGCGGCGATCTCCACATCATCAGCGATGTAGATCGTGGCGGGGTTGTGCATCATGACTCCATTGTTGAGCCATTTTTTGCGAATCTCATCCACATAGATGTTTTCCAATTCGGCGAGCTGCTCCTGAGAGTTTACCCCGGATACTTCCATCAGGTTTTCCAGGATCACGTTTTCCACTTTCTCACCCTCATTATAGAGGATGGACAGGGTGTCCGTAAGATAGTATTCTTTTTGCTCGTTGTGATTGGTCGTCTTTTCCAAGGCCCCAAATAGCTTATCGGCTTGATAGCAGTAGATGCCGGTATTCCATTCCTGAATTTTGCGTTGCTCGGGGCTGGCATCTTTATATTCCACGATGCTTTTGATCTGGCCTTTTTCATCCCGCAACATGCGGCCATATCTGCCGGCGTCTTCGAGGGTAGCGGTAAGGACGGTAACTGCTGCGCCGGAGCTTTGATGCCTGGCATAGAGCTTCTGCACCGTTTCGCTGGTGAGCAGAGGCACATCTCCACAGAGGATCAGGATGTCGCCTTTAAAGTCTTTCAGAGCCGGGGCTGCCATTTGCACGGCGTGTCCGGTTCCCAGTTGTTCAGTTTGTTCTACAAAGGTCAGTCTTTCATTATATCTCAGAGCGCCAGTCACGGTCTCTTTTTTCCAGCCCACCACCACGGCTATTTTGGTGCAATCGAGCTTTAGGGCGGTATCTACCACCCGTTGGACCATGGCCTTATCCGCAATCGGGAATGTTACTTTGGCACGGTGTGATTTCATGCGGGTGCCTTTTCCCGCGGCCAGCACTATTGCTGCAAGTGGCTTCATATATTTCCTCCAGCGAGCTTTTGTTTTAGCTCAGCTATTGTTTTATTTAGTTTAGGATGCACCGCATCTGGCGCGATTTCGCAGAGGAGCTCCAGTGTGAAGGCTCTATTGTGCATATCGTAATGCGGCACAGTCAGGCTTTCTGTCTCCAGAATCATGTCTTGGATCAAAAGTATATCTATATCTATGAGGCGCGGTCCCCATTTTTGCCCGCGCTGGCGTCCCATCTCTGTTTCGATCTTCAGCAGGCTGTCCATCATGGTTTGAGGGTCCAACGTGCTTTCGAGCTTTAGTACCTGGTTGTAAAAATCATCCTGATCGAGTTTGCCATAGGGCTTGGTGCGCTTCAGGCTGGATTGCTCCAGCACTTCTGTCTCTGGCAGCGCGGCAATATGCTGCAAGGCAAGCCTTAGCTGCCCGGCGGGATCGTCCATGTTTGATCCCAAAAGCAGGTAATAGATCAGTGCCGGCGCCTGCATATCTCTACTTCCACCCCTTTCAGGCTGCCCTGTATGGGCACGGAGGGCTTTTGGATACAGATCTTGAGCTTTGTAAGCAGGGCAAAATCCCGAAGCAATTGATCTGCAATGGTATTGGCACAGCTTTCCAGCAATTGAAATTGCTTGCTTTCCATGATCTCACGGATCACGGCATAAACTTTCGTATAATCTATGGTGTCTTCCAGATTGCGGATTGCGCTGTCCAGTGCATCATCTGTATAAAGAGTGGCGGATACCACAAAGCGCTGTCCCAAACTGCGTTCTTCCACATGAACTCCGTGAAAGCCATAAAACACCATCTCAATCAAACTTATCTTCACAATTTCCTCACAATTTCGATCTGGAATCTCTGATTCCATTTCTTATCAAAGCATCTGATAATGAAAAAGCTAAGCCCCATTGCCAAAAAAGCAAGGAATATGCTGGGTAATTCCGCCAGAAACCGGTTTGCCAGCAGGAAGCCCAGCATCAGAAAGAGCACAGGCAGACCAAAGACCAATAGGCTGGCCAGCACCCTGCCTTCTGCACAGACGTTCAGCTCCACTTCATCCCCCACCTTCAGGGAGAGCTGGGTGGGGATATGAAACACGGCTGGAGTGTTCTTGGAAAAGCAGATACCATGCAGGCTACAGCTATTGCAGCCTCCACCGCGCACGATTTCCACGCTCGCAATGCCACCCACCATAGCGGTCACCAGGCCCTTATCCTGTATTTCCTGGATATCTTCGTCTGTAGAGCAGGACGCCGTTCCTGCGGGAGAATCTGCGGAAGTATCCTCTTGAATTATTCGTTTTTCTTCGGTTATCATCATTAGCCCTAAATCTTATCAAGGATACTGGTTGTGGACAATCCTTCCACAAAGTTCAGACACTGCACCATACCGCCATTTTTCAAGACGAGGTCAGCGCCCACGATTTCGCTGGCTTGCCAGTCTCCACCTTTCACCAGAATGTTCGGCTGTACCTGCTTGATCAGTTCATAAGGCGTATCTTCATCAAAAATAACCACATAATCCACAAAGCTGAAGGCCGCCAAGACCAGCGCCCGGTTCTGTTCTGTATTTATAGGGCGATCATCCCCTTTGAGGCGCTTTACCGAGGCATCGCTGTTGAGGCCCACGATCAGGATGTCCCCCAAAGCTTTGGCCTGGGAGAGATAGGTCACGTGTCCGGCATGGACGATGTCAAAACAGCCATTGGTGAAAACGATCTGCCGGGAGGAGGAACGCAATTCTTTGATAACATCCGCTATCTTATAGATGTGGATGATCTTATCTATGAGTTTCATAGCTTTTCAGTATCTCCTGACTGCTGGCAGTGGCAGTGCCCAGTTTTCCACAAACCACGGCAGCAGCATGGTTTGCAAAGGCTGCCGCTTGTTTGATCTTAGCACCGGTGCTGTAAGCCAGAGCGAGTGCACTGATCACCGTATCTCCGGCTCCGGAGACGTCATAAACCTCACGGGCAAAGGTGGGTAGATGCTGCGTGGGGGAGCCCTCGCTAAAGATGTACATGCCCTTGGCCCCATGAGTCACTACCAAATATTTACATTTTAAGAGCTCCAGGCTCTTGGCCGCTCCGGCAAAAAAGTCTTCTTCGCTTTCGAATTTGACGCCCAGATTGTTTTGCAATTCCAGATAGTTGGGCTTGAAGATATCGACTTCCTGGTAAGCGAAGAAGTTCTTTTGTTTGGGATCCACGGCCACGGGCACATTGTGCTCTTTGCAAAGTTTCAAAGTTTCGCTGATCAGTCTTTCGCTCAGCAGCCCTTTATTATAGTCCTCAATGATCATGAGATCAGCAGTTTTAATCTGCGCTGTGATTTTGCTTAAAACTTCATCTTCAGTGTCCTGGGAAATCCAGGAGCTATCTTCGATATCGATTCTCACAACCTGCTGGTTTACTGCCAGAATGCGGGTTTTGATCGTGGTCTTACGTCCCTTTTCTGAGATCATACCATCGACATCCAATTTGTGCTGTTTAAAGAGTTTGCGCAAGATCTTGGCATTGGGTCCACTTCCCACTACACCGATGGGATAGGGCACGGCACCCAAAGCAGCGAGGTTCAACGCCACATTGGAGGCGCCACCCAAACGGTATTCTTCTTTTTCGATCGCGATGATGGGCACCGGCGCTTCGGGGGATATGCGATCCACCTTGCCCCATTGATAGCTGTCTAGCATCATATCGCCCAGGACGATGACCTTTTTTCTCCAGACCTTTTTGATCAGTTCTTTCATGTTTAGTCTCCCGCCACGCCCAAGGGATAATCTCCATTGAAGCAGGCATAACAGTAATCTTCCGGCTTTTGCACGCAGGTGCGCAAGTCGTTTATCTCCAGAAATTTCAGGCTATCCACTCCGGTACGTTCACGAATCTGTTCCAGATCGAATCTATTGGCGATCAATTCCTCTTTGGAGGGAGTATCGATGCCGTAATAGCAACTGTATTTCACCTGGGGGCTGCCGATGCGCAGATGCACCTCTTTCACCCCGGCTCGTTTGATCAATTCCACTATCTTGCGAATGGTGGTTCCGCGCACGATGCTGTCATCGATCAACACCACACTCTTGTCTTTGAAGAAGTTCGGCAAGAGGTTAAATTTCTGACGCACGCTTTCATCGCGGATGGTTTGCTCCGGTTTGATGAAGGTGCGGCCGATGTAGTGATTGCGGATGAGTCCCAGAGACAGCGGGATTTTGGCTTCATTGCTATAGCCCAAACCGATGAAATTTGCAGAGTCCGGCACCGGCACCACATAGTCTGCCTTCAGGCCAGGATCTGCCTTGGCCAGAGCAGCGCCCAAAGCCTCCCGCACCCGGAATACATCTTCACCAAAGTGATAGCTATCCGGCCGGGAGAAATAGATTTGTTCAAATATACAATGCCGTGGATTGGGTACGCTGCGATACAGCGCGGGATCGTTTTCGATCACCCGGATGCCTTCATCGCTTACTTTGATGATGCCAGCCGAAGGGATTTCCTGCCGGTCGATGGCGCCCAGAGTATCCAAAGCGCAACTTTCGGAGGCCACCACCACAGTGCCATCCTGCATTTTTCCCCAAACCATGGGGCGGATGCTGTGCGGATCCCGGAACATATATAGCGCGTCCCTGGTGCAGAGCACCGTGGAATACGCACCTTTGATATCCCGCATCATGTGGCGGATGGCTTCGATGATGCCATCTCCCTGGCGCATCACCTGATAGGCGATGTATTTTACCAGGAGTTCACCATCGTTATCGCTTTTGAAATAAACGTTGTTTTCTTCCAAAAAGCGGCGCATCGCATGATAATTCACGATGTCACCATTGGAGGCCAGAGCGTATGTAGGCCCTGCCAGAGTTTCCACCAAATGCGGCTGGGTATTGAACTCTGTGGCCGAGCCTTTGGTGGGATAGCGTACATGCCCGATTGCGATGCTCCCGGGAAGCTGGTCGAGCTCAGCTTCTGTAAAAACTTCTTTGATGAGGCCCATCTTTTTACGCAGACGGATCACCTTGCCATCAGAAACCGCCATCCCACAGCTTTCCTGCCCTCTATGCTGGATCGCAAATAGCCCCAAAGAAGTCAGTCTGGCCGCACTGGGATTGCCGAACACACCAAGTATTCCACACATCAGGATTTTCCTTTTTTTGTAAAATTAATCTTATTTTCCTGGCCTTGCCTCAGGCGCTGGATGTTTTGTCGATGTTTTATGATGATCATGAGGACCACAATGACGGCCAAAACCAGCAAAGCCCAATTGATTTCGTGCTTTGCTATCTGAAAGACTACAATGCTGAGGCCGAAGACACAGGCTCCTACTATCGAGCCCAGGGAGACATAGCGGGTTTTCGCCACCACCAGCACGAAGCTGATGATCGCAAAGAGCAGGCTGAGAGGTGCCAGCGCCAGAAATACTCCTCCGGCTGTCGCTACTCCCTTGCCCCCTTTGAATTTCAACCAAATGGGGAAGACGTGTCCCAGAATGGCCAAAAGGCCGCAAATGGGGATCAAAGCATGCGCCGCTGGGAAGAACTGCCTTGCCCAAAGCACTGCGAACATTCCCTTTAGCATATCCAGCACCATCACGGTGACGCCCACTGTGGTGCCAAAGGTCCTCAGGGCATTGGTGGCGCCGATATTGCCGCTGCCTTCCTTGCGTATGTCTTTCTTGTAAAAGAGTCT
>Ga0265295_1000553_pt1 | contig 74850 bp, 60 predicted proteins | sample Munlansysbiofilm_FD_192503 | JGI IMG/M metagenome (GOLD analysis project Ga0265295, IMG submission 192503) | Leachate microbial communities from a municipal landfill in Southern Ontario, Canada - Methane capture system biofilm | ecosystem: Engineered > Solid waste > Landfill > Unclassified ...
TGCTCAACCTGCTCAGCAGGATGGTTATCCTGATGAACAACCAGAGCAAGGCGGACATAGGGGCAATCCTCAACGAGGACGGGTCCTCTCTCACGCTCTTTGTCCAGAACTATGACGCCAAGGACAAGGACCTCATGACCGTAGCCAGTGCGGCACGCGTCGAGAAGGTCCTGGAGGCAAAGCTTCCCCTTCTGCCCAACGGGACCAAGATCACCATCAGGGGGGAGCCCCATGCATCGCTGCGCTTCTCCACGCTCCTGCTCTCCGACCAGAAGAAAAGTACCTACCTTAGCTTCTTCCTGGTGTTCCTGGTCGTACTGGTGGCATTCCTGTCGCTATCGCAGGCACTGTTCGCCCTTATCCCCATCCTTACAGGGGTAATGGCCAACTACATCTTCATGTACCTGCTGGGAATCCCCTTTGATATGATTACCGTCACCTTTGCCTCAGTGGCAGTGGGGGCGGGCATCGATGATGCCATACACTTCCTGCTCAGATACAAGAACAACCTTCGCATCTCAGACCTTCCGATAGAGCAGGTTGTGGGAATAACCATCAAGGAGACGGGAAGGCCCATCATCCTGACCACCCTCTCCATCATTGCAGGGATGCTCATGTTCCTTTTCGCCTCCTATACCCCGGTGCGGTACTTTGGCAGCCTCATGAGCATTGCGCTGCTGAACTGCATGCTCGCTACCATCTTTGTCATGCCCTCCTACATCATCCTCACCTCAAGGATTCGAAGCAAATTCAGACACAAGCGGTTGGTCAGTATTTGAGCCATAAGGAAGCTACCTATTGCTAGGCTTGCAAGACAAGGGTAGTATGGGGACAAAACTTCTAAGGAATACGCTATGCTAGGTTCGTTCTTATATGTCGATGCAGGCAAGGGCCACTATGTCCCTGCCCTGGCTTTGGCCGAAAAGCTGGAAAAACAGGGGCACAAAGCCTTGGTTGAAGATATGTTCTTGGTATGCAACGCCCCTTTCTGGTCTTCGTTCTGTAAAAGGGAGTGGCGCTTCATGCTCAGGCATCCCCGCCTTGAAGGCGCCTTTCACCGTATGCACGACACCAAGGCCACGGCAGCCATCTTCCGCCTCCTCGTGATGCTCCTGCGCCTGGATAGGGGTTTCCTTGCATGGTATGCACGAACAAGACCGGACTTCATCATCTGCACCAACTTTCTCGGTGCAAATGTCATCACACCCATAGTACAGAAACATCAGCTACCTATCCCTGTATTCGTCTACGCTGCTGATGTCTTCAACAACCCAACAGCCGGGTTCAACAAAAAGCTAGACCTCATGTATATCGCCACCTTTATAGGACGGGACCTGCTCGTGGCAAAGGGCCATCCTCCCCAAAGGGTCAAGGTCTGTCCGTTTCCCCTGAAAAGCTCCATTGAGGACCTCCCGAAAATGACAAGGCAGGAGGCGAGAGCTCTCCTTGGCCTCGAGGACAAGTTCACCGTCCTTCAGAACTTCGGAGGGGAAGGCATTGGCAATACGGAGTTTGTCTATGAAGTTGCCAAGCGGGGCCTCCCGTGGCAGGTGGTCATAGTGGGAAAGCTCACCTCCTTTACAAAAAGGAGGTTCGCCAACTTCCAAGACCAGTACCCGGCCTTTTCGTTGTACACCCCTGGCTACATAAACAATATAGGGGAGTACATCTATGCCTGTGATGTGCAGCTCGGAAAAGCCGGGGCGAATGCCCTGATGGAGAGCATGGCCCTGGCAAGGCCCTTCCTCATATCGGACCTGCTCTTTGCAGCAAGGGACACCCCTACATTCCTGAGCAAGTACCGGGTGGGATGGAGTGAAAACAAGACAAGAAAGCAGCTAGACATCCTACAGGCATACTATCAGGACACAGAGGAGCAGACAGAGATGGAGCAACGCTTTGCCTCGCTTCCCCTCTCCTTCAGCAGCGAGGCGTTTGTCCTTGATATACTTGAGGAAGTGGCGAAGTGGAAGATAGGGCATACCAACAAGAATTGAGCGGAAGCACGAGGAACGCTTGCCGTTGCATCTCTTTTCGCCTATGCTGAAAAGCATGAAAATAGCTCTCTTGTATGTCGATGCAGGCAAAGGTCACATCACCCCTGCCAAGGCACTCTCAGACGCCTTTGTAGACCTGGGACACACCACCGTCGTCGCCAACCTCCTGCTGGAGGTGTGCAACGCACCCGTGGTCAATTGGATCAGCAAACACAACTGGAGGATGCTCCTCCATTTCCCCCGTCTAGAGAAATTCGTCAACCCCAGAGCCGATTCTCAGGCAAATGCCTCCCTGATGAGGTTTCTTGCAACCCACTCCCACGGACCAAAAAGCTTCAAGCTCTGGTACGATGCAACCAGGCCCGACTGCATTGTCGTTGCACACTTCAGTGCAGCCCACCTGATCAAGCCAATAGTCGACCACCTGCATCTGCCCATCCCCGTATTCGAGTATGCCACCGATGTGTTCTTTACCCCGAACATCAGCATCAGCGGCGACCTGGACAAGCTCTACATCTGTACTAAACTGGGTAAGGAGCTGGCCATCAAGCAGGGACAGCCCAAAGATACGATAACAATTTGCCCATTTCCCCTCAAAAAAGAAATGAGAGACCTCAAGCCTCTGACCCGGCAGGAAGCCAGGAAAAAACTACATCTGGATGACAAGTTCACCGTCCTGCTCAACCTGGGGGGAGAAGGCATCGGCAAGACTGATTTCCTTGAAGAGCTGATCAAACAACAATTTGACTGGCAGGTCATAGCAGTGGGGACCCTGAGCAAGAGCACGACCATCCGCTACAACAGGTTCAAGGAACAAAACCCTGGCTTCTCGCTGCATACCCCTGGCTTTGTAAAGAATATCTCTGACTATATCTTTGCAAGCGATGTGCAGGCCGGCAAGGCCGGGGCAAATGCCCTGATGGAGTCCCTCTATCTGAAGCGCCCCTTTCTGGTATCCAACCTCCTGTATGCAGCCTTGCCTACACAAGAGTTCATGCAGAGGCACAAGGTAGGCTGGACAGAGGACTCTGTTCCAAAACAGGTGGCAATCCTCCAAGCCTACGAGCAGGACAAACAGGAGCAGAAGGCGATGCAGCAGCGCTTTGACCGGCTGCCCCTCTCCTTTGACACCCTTGCCTTCGCTGCCATGATCATAGAGGATACCCATGCCTTCTATGCAAAACAGAAGAAAGCTGAAAAGAAACATATAGTATAGGTCGAAAGGGGCATCTCGTTCTCACCTGAACATACAGAAAGAGAACCAAAGCCATTGGTAATGGATGGATGCAACTTTAGGGCGTGTACTGCATCCCCAGATAGAGTTGCCCGTCATAGGTAGGTTTCCAAGAAGCTATCTTGCACAGCAGATCAAGGCCTGCATACCCTTGCAAGGCAGGGCTGATGTTCCATGTTCCAGAAATACCAGCATCAACAAACGCCTTGGCATCGCCTGTAGGGGTGCGGCGAAGATCACCGAGTGTCCAAGGGGTGTTCATATCCACCCCACCATGGAGCATGCAGAACAGGTGACCCGATAGCGACCAGGAACCATACCTCTTGTACCCTATCTCAAGGTTTCCCACCAGGGCATCACCGCCATGGCGATAACCAAGAAAGGCCTGGTCATAGATGAGCTTGTCGGGAAACCATCTCCTGAGGGCTACGACAAAATTCAGCGTGTCACGCGATGCATTCAGACCCGTTGTGCCCTGGGTCGCATCACCGTGGATGCTTCTCAGATAGAGATATGGATCGGTATAGACCCCTTCCAAGGAACCGAAGAGTACTCCCTTTGCCTTGGGTTTGGCATATGCAAGGCCCAGCATATATGCCATCCCCTCAGGGTGACGGCGAAAAATGGGCAGGGCCATTTCATCAGGACCAAAGGAGAGCTCATCAATGGCGAGCTGGGCGTAGAGGTTCCAGTGGGCTGCGAGGGCAACATCAAGCTCCATGGAAGCTAGCGAGTTGGCATCACTGCGAATAAAATAGTTGTGGTAGAACATCATGGGATTGAGGATGCGCAGATCAACAGACCCATCGCCGGATTGGTACATCAGAGCTTCATTGAGTGACAAGCCCACCCTACCGCCAAGGAGCCTCCACTCAAACCTGTGGGCCATGAACATCTTCAGGCCCACCAGAGGCCTGGCCTGTGAGTATCCCGGCTCAGGAGAGCCGGTGTTATCGAGTGTATTGTCTTGGTCTGCATCCCAGATCTCATCAGGATGGGGAAAGAATGAGGTGACAAAGGTATATTTGAAGGTGTTACCGTACGCGGTAAACCGTCCTTGGTTATGGTACTGCACGTGGTCGCCAAGCATGAAGTTCCCACTCCTGCCCGGTCCCCAGGAGAGTTTGTCCCGCCCCACCTGCAGGAGCCACCCCTGCCCTCCCCAGGCACCGAAGCCACGGTAGGGAACGTTGGCATCTATCTGGCCTGCGAGCTGCACGTTGGTGGTCAGGCTAGATGAGCCATACAAGGCCGAACTCCCATCAAGGGGAAAGGTGACGCCATCATACTTGCCAAGGCGGAGGTCAAGGTCGGCAAAGGCGTAGAAGTGATCGGCTAGGGCCATTTCCATAGGAAGGGAAAGAAGGGCTTTTCGCCGATCATGGTTGTAGAACCAGTCCTCATTGGCAGTGAAATCGGTGGTGTTGGTATGCAGGTACCCTTCAAGGGCAACGGTTGCCCCTAAGGAGAAGGAGGAGTGTTTTGGTGAGAGTTTGCCAAGCACATACTCGTACGTAGCGAGGGCATCAGGAGAGAGGCTCAGCCCATCCAGCCGTCCGACCATCAGGAGCAGCTCATCCTGACTCCAAGGTCCTGCGGTAGAGGGCAAGGAGAGAGCCTGTGCTACGTAGAGCTGGCCGATTGCCTCGTACACCTCCGAGTCCACCGGATAGACCCTGGCCTGATTGGCGTGCAAGGGTGAAACCAGGGAGAACAGAAGAAGCGAGAGTATCAGGGCATTAGAAGAACAGCCCCATGCCAATATAGAGCTCCCACTCAATTTCGGTAAAACCAATCTCTTTTTCAAGTGCTTTCCTCACATCCGATAGGTTGAAACCCAGTGATCCCCTGATTGGGTAGCTGGGGAACTTGTTCAAGATACCCCATCCGTCAAGTCCTGCACTGGCGATGACTATCGGGTTGTCAGGGTCCGTTCCATTGGGGAAGACTCCAATATCAAGGAACGGGCTTGCATAGGACTTGGCAAAGCCAAAGTCAATGAACGTAGTGGTCAGGTTCAGGTTCATGATGGCCCCAAACTCCTGAAATCCACCCAAGTCCATATCAGTGATGGTCTTGGTGAGATACCCGCGCATATATTCTGCTATAGCATCATTGGTGAAGTGATCCTTCTTGACAACCGCATCCGCCTTGAAGGCTCGCAGTTGTATCGAGGGGTTGAACCAGCTGTTGGCAAAGGGGAACCAGGAGATGGCGCTGGACACCGACCAGGAGGTTTTGGAGTCCCAATACTCAACCTGGGGATAGAGGTCGGTGGTAACATTGAGGCTGAATTCCAGGCCCTTGCGGAAATTGCCCCTCCAGTTGATATTCGACTTGCTGAAGGTGTTGGAGACCAGCAATGAGTAGGGAAGCAGAACATATGAGGGGGTATAGTGAAGGATGGCCCCCAAGGAGGAAGACCACTTCATCCCAAGGGGAAGGGAGAATCTTGTTCCCAGGGTCAGGCCGACATCCATGAAGGAGAGGATGCCGCTGCCAATGACGCCATTGGACTCTGATGAGATCCTAAAGCTGATGGGGTGGGTGAAAAAGGAGAGCTCAAGTTGGTCAAGATGGGTCAGGGTGTAGAGCTCAGTCAGGTTCTCATGTACTTTTATCTTGTTATACAAGGAATAATAGCTTTCATTCTGTTTGAACGGACCAAGATTCCAGGAGAGCCCATACTCCACGGGGTTCCAGTTTGAGAAGTCTGAAGAGGGGTTGAACTTGCCCCAAGGGGCGATGTTGAGCTTCGAACCATAGATGGTCAGATTCTTCCAATCAAAGGCAAAGTTGAACTTGCCTGCATCGCTGCTGCCCCTTTTCCGTTCATAATCAAAGGAAAAATCAAGGAAGGTCTTGCCGATAGGATAGGATTCAAGCTCCACAACCAACACATCCTCACGATAATGCCACCCGGTGGTCCCCCCGTTTCCTTGGGAGATGCTCCCCCCTACATAGAGGTCGCTGAAGGTCCCCAACAGGTTCGGGGCATACATCTTCACCCCCAGACGGAATCCGACCTTGTCATTGTCAAACTTTGGGAATGGGATGATAAGGAACGTAGAGGCATCCTCGACAAAGAATGTGGCCGTATAGTATGCAGTCCCCTTGCTATAGGAATCCAGGGCATACTCGTACTCTACACTGGTGAATATCCTTTTGTTGACAAGCAGCTGCCTCTTGGCGGCAAGGGCTTCCACCATAGCCTCCTCTGTCAGGAAGACTGGGTCGCCACCGGAGGGGGATACCACACTGCGAAGGGCGAACTCCTTGGTCTTTCCTTTAACGGAAAAAGCATAATCTTGAATCACATAAGCACTCACCTGATCGGATGTGACCAAGGGCACTGATGCGAAAAGAGCAGAAACCAGTATGGATAAGAGGATGGTTGCCATCGCCCTGTGTACGTAAAACCTATTCATGTGACCTCAACTGCCAGACTTCTCTACGAACTGGACATATATGAAAACCATACGGAGATAAGCACACCATGTCAATGAACAGCACCGATATAGTTACTTATAGCATAATAAAGTGTGCTATAAGTAACTATTGTGTGAAGCTTCACAAAAAAGCCCAACACAACCTGATGCTTGTCATGGAGAGAAGTCCTTTACCTGTACAACAGGGAACCATTGTAAAGATTACAATCGAATGGGGATATGCGCCCTACTTCCTCAAGGAGCGGTACTTTTTGAATCCATGCAGGGCATAGACGACAAAATAGGCACAGGAGAGGCAGATATTCATCTGAAGAAACCTTCGGTAGACTATCCAACGGTCCTTTGCCGCCTTTTTCTTGTTTCCTGACCGGTTCTGGTCATACAAACGATACCTGACCAATACTTCAGGGTCCCCTACAGCCAGAGCCCCCCCCTGAAAGAGCGTAAGCCAGTAGACCATATCCTCATGGGAGTAGGAGCCGTCCATCCTGTACTGTTTCCCCAAGGACCCCTTCATCATCACCGAGGAGCAGAGTATGAAGTTCTCCTTGAGGATATCCTTCAGGGTGCACGTGGGGGGGACAATCTTTGGCTTGCCCATCGGGCGGGAGTCCTTGTCCATGAAGGAGTAGCTTGCATAGGTGAAGTCAGCGCCGGATGTTTCCAACAGGGTTATCTGCTTTGCAACCTTGGCAGGCTCCCAGATGTCATCAGCATCCAAGAAGGCAATGTAATCACCCTTGGCCTCTGTGAGCAGACGGTTTCTGGCCTCTGCCACTCCCCCGTTCTTCTCCAGCAGGAATAGCCTGATACGGCTATCCTCTGAGGCCAGGGCCTTGAGGACAGAGCCGGTATTGTCAGTGGAGGCGTCATCAGCGATGAGCAGTTCCAACCTGGAGTGGGTCTGACGCAGGGCAGACTCTACACTCAAGCGAATGGTACGCTCGCAATTGTAAGCAGGAATCACCACAGAACAGAGCTTCTTATGATCAGGCATGTAAGCAGTCCTCCAACCCTAGAAATATATCTTCGCCCCTATGCTCAGCACATGGTCATAGGCAGCACCCTTCCATGCCGAGTATACCGTATTCCTGCCATCAAAGGTTGTATTGGTGGTATCAATACCCCTTTCCCAGATGGTGGTAAACCGGTATTTTGCATTGAGTTCGATAGGCATATCAACAAACTTCTTCGCTCCATGCAGCTCAAGGGTGAGGGCATGTTCAAAGGTATTTGCCCAGAACGCCTTAAGGGGATAATTGTCTGCATCTCCGTAGTGCATGAACTGTTCTATGCTGTAGCCGTACTGTCCGCTGCGCACCTGGTACTTGGCGACTGCCTGGCCTGTCCAGCCCTGGGCAAAGCCCAGGTCCAGCTGCAGGAGAAACTCCTGGGAGTTGGGATTCAGCGGATAGCCGAGGTTCTCACCCTTGTTCACATAGGCGGTCTCGTTGTAGGTTTCATAGATAAGGAAGCCGGTGGTTCCCTCCTTATCTATCTTGATGCGACCATCTTTGGATACCCACCTCGAATCTGATCCAATTGTAAATGTTTCAGAGGTTTTACCATTATTATATCTGATGGTTAGTTCGTCTTCAGAATAATCATACGTATATGTATTGCCACGCTTTGATGTAAAAACGGTATCAGCCGGATCGGCAGGAATAGCTGGAGGACTATCATCAAATGCAAGGGTCCCCACCTGCTCCAACAGCGGATAGTGCGAGTAGAAGAAGGGAGCGAGGTAGGTCCACTGGAAGGTAAGTGAGGAGAAGCTTCCGATGGGAAGGGGCAGCGTCACCCCTGCCTGGAAGGCAAGGATGTTCCTGGGGGCTGTGATCATGGTCTTCAGGCTTCCGATCTTGTTCACCTCTGTGGTGGCGATGCTTCCGTAGAAGCGCACCTTGTTGCCAAGGGTGTAGTTGAAGTCAAGGCCGGCGAGCATGTTGTCGATGTCACCGAGGTTGTTCTGCTCAAACATATAGATGGTCAGGGGGTTCAGGTAGCCAAGCTCAAAGCGCTTTCCCCAGACCACAGACTCGAAGATTGCAAGGGTAAGGTTTGGTGTTGCATCAAGCTCCACCCTGTGTGCACTGAGGTTGTTGTCAAATCGGTAGTAAGGCTTGTCCGTTTGGAAATCATCTGAGAAGAAGAGTTCCCCTCCAAGCCTTGCCAAGGAGACCTTTCCCATGGAACCGGTGAGCACCGTGTAGCGAAGCCAGGAGGTGAGGTCGAGTGAGAGCTCGATCCCATCGATGGACCTCGCCGATCCTGAAACCATCAGGTTGTTCAGAGCCGGGCCCCAGTCACGCTTGATGGAGCCCCATCGAAGCCTTACATCCCCACCGAAGAACGAGGCGCCAAGCTCAGGGGCAAGGACAAGACCGGTGTTAAAGCCGGCTGAAGGGATCTCCCTGAGCTGGCTGCCTCCCTTTGCCAGATTCATGTAGAATCCCTCCCCTGGTATGGTGAACTCGGTAGGAAGGAACACGCGGTTGTCCAACTTGTCCATGTTGAGGCCGAAGTTCATGTTGAAGGATATATGCTCTCCAAGGTCGCCCTTGATGAAGGCCTGAAGGGTGTTCCTGGAATCATACTCCCCTGTTTTCAGGCTGGCTGTCTGCTCGGTTGCCAGGTTGGCCCCAATGGAAGCACCCAGCTTCTTCTCAGGATTGTAGGTGCGGTAGAATCCCGTGGAAAAGAGATCAGCCATCGTCGAGTCCGCATATCCGTAGGATAGCTCAAACTCCTTGAGAAGGGAGGCGATCTCATCCTTCTCGGAGATGGTGAGCTCTGCACCCCTGGTCTGCACCTCTTCTAGAAGAGTCATGACCGTATCGGCACTAAAAGGCCTTGCACCGGTCTGACGACCAATGAGACCACGGATTTCAGCGACGTCAAGAATCCGATAGGCGCGGTGCCCTATAGGGACAGAGGTATGGAGAGCTGCGCCCAAGGAGGCGAGCGCCACCATAGCGAAGACGACAACCAGAGCCAGTGATTTTTTCCAAGCCTTATTCATTGACAACCCACCTATTCTGTTTCAATTGTTGCCAGTTGCGCAACAAACCAGTTCTGCAAAGCGGTGATCCTTCTGGTGAATGCAGAGGGAAGATCGACCTTGTACCCAAAGATCGATACCTCAGGATCACGCCCCTCAATGGAGATGAGGGCGGTGAGCAACACCCCCTCATCAAGGAGATAGGTCCCCATGTTTATGGAGAGGCTCTCCTTGGGAACCGCGGTGAAGATACCGAAGACCTTCATGGAGCTGATGTTCTTTATCGCAACAAATATCTCCTTGTCACTGTTGGTGTACCTATGGTCATACCGGTTCCCTCCAAAGGAAGTATCCCTTTGGAAGACATAGCTGTGCTCGGTCAGGGGGAAGGTAGTGGCTATGGGATCGGGCAGCAACCTGTTGAGATCCGTATCATCCTCCATGTAGGAGGACTTCTCTATGAGCACCTTGGGCTTGTTTCCAGCACGCCAGGAAATGTATGTAAGACCCTCCTGGGTTGAGATGGCCCGAATCTTATTGAATATGGCAAGCTGGCGCTCACTGTCTTCCATCGCCAGCAGCTTGGACCCGTAGGGGATGTAGCTGACAGCGGCAATGGAGAATCCATCCTCTATGTCCTGGGCGCTTTGAGCCCGCTGTTCGGCTTCGCTGCCGGCGACAAAGAACTGAGTGAGTCTTTCTCCGTCGACAGAACGTCCAGCTACGATCGAACCAGCTTCCAATTTCTTATATTGACCGTCACTTAAGGCAGGCAAAGCCTGCTTCACTTCAGCAAAAGAAAAAAGAGAGCACAGCGACCATGCTCCCACCAGAAGAAAAACAGATATCTTTTTTACCATCTATAACTCCAAATCCTAATAGGCATTCTCATTTATGAAACCCCTGAAGAACGTGAATAGTACAATTTTCATATCAAAAAGGAAACTCCAGTTACGGATATAGTAGAGATCAAACTCAATACGTCGTTCCAAGGAGGTATTTCCCCTCCATCCGTTCACCTGCGCCCATCCGGAAACCCCAGCCTTCGCACGATGGCGCATCCTGTATCCTGGGATCTCATCGTTAAACTTCTTCACCAGGTCAGGACGTTCGGGTCTGGGTCCTATAAGGCTCATGGAGCCCCCGATCACGTTGAACAGCTGGGGCAGCTCATCGACACTGGTCTTTCTGATGATGCGCCCGATCCTGGTTACCCGAGGATCATTTTCTTCTGTCCAGTGCTCGGTATCCTCAAGGATGTCATTTCTCATGCTTCTGAACTTGTACATGGTGAAGACCTTGGCATCCTTGGTCACCCTCTCCTGGGTGTAGATGACAGGCCCAGGAGAGGTGACCTTGATCAGAATGCTAATGAGCAGCAAGAGCGGGGAGAGTAGTACCAGGCCAATGAGAGAGGCTACGATGTCAAACAGGCGCTTGACCACACGCTGGAAGAACCCGATATCGGCAGCATTCAGATGCAGCATGGGGATCCAGCGGAAGTCGGAGATCTGCGTGCCGATATAGGACTCGGGCAAGGAGGGCAGCATCACCACCTTTTCGTTCAGCAGGTTCAGGCCCTGCGCTATCATGCCCTCCTGCCTCTCAAACTCCTGGCCGGGGTACCCAATTACCACAAGGTCGGGCTTTGTAGCCTCCACCGCCTTGGCAAGGGTTTCATGATCAAGCTGTCTGCACTCTGCTAGCGGCATGCCGTTGCCATCATACTGGCCTACAACATGTATGCCTTGGGTCCGGCTGCCATGCAAGGCCAGCTCATATTCAGCAAGCTTGTCCCCAAACCCTACAAGCAGGATTCTTCGGGTATACTTCCCATTCCTGTAAGCCTTCTTGATATAGCTTGATACAAGGGTGCGTTCAGCCACCAGGAATATGACGGCAAAGACAAAATGCATGGCGATGGCTATGCGGCTCACCTTATCGGAAAACAAGAAATACAGCATGATGACCAGAAGAAGAAAAGCCTGGATTATGCTGACAAATATCTTGGAGGTCTCTTTTCTCCAGGAGTGCTCAAGCTCCTCCACATACAAATTGTTTCTACTGAGGAAGAATATGTACATTGCCAGCACAATCCCTGACAACTGGACAAACAACCCAAATGAGGCGACCCTTGCCTCGGGCAGCACAAAGAAGCGCAGATACCCTGCAAGAAACCAGGAGGAGAGGATCGCTAGGACATCTCCTGCCACTTTCATCACCAAAGGTGAATATTTTCTACCCATCATATATCATAACCCTTCACATTGAGAATCCATATTTCCAGCAACAGAGCGTTGAACACACCAACTCCTAGGAGCATCAAGTCCGTGAAATCCAGTAGAACATCTTTTTCGCCATCACCCTACGCCGGGTCCCCCGGGGAAAAAACCGCTGGGCAATGGGGAGGTCCCTTTTCTTCTCATCCTGCCGGCCAACGCGCATGGAAAGGACCCTGTCAGAAAATGTCGAGCGACTGGCAACATCCCAAAAGAGGTAGGCAAAGTCTGAAAAGGGAGCATCCCACGGTTTTTCAAATCCCGCATAATGCACCAGCTTGGGATTTTTCCGTGCCTCCAGATAGGCCTCCAACATAGGATGAGGCCCCCTCTCTATGATCGGGAGCCTGCGGTTGTTGCAGTTTACTACAGTATTCCAGCTGAGGGGGAGCAGGTGGAGCCTTCCCTTACACTCTTTGTTGAGAATATCCTGGTCATTATAGCGGTATCGTCGCTCCCCTGCCAAATGGATCCACTGATCGACACTATGCAGCTTGTTCATAGCCTCCAGGTTCAGCACAAGCACCCCCGCCTGCAGATAGGGATCGGAGTCCTCCATCAGCAAAACCTCACGCAGGTAGGTCACCAGCGAAGGGTCATCATTTCTTTGTCCGGGTATTTCAGGGTCGGGTGCGGCACCCAGGACGCAGGAGCCCAGGTCAGTGGCGAACAACTCAGCCACATCAGAGAGGATGACGGTATCACAATCAAGATAGAGGGCCTTGCTGTACTCTGGAAGGATGTCCCCGATGAGGAACCTATAGTAGGTCTCCATGCTGATGTGGTCGGCAGTGTTCTTCTGCAGCTTCCTGCCCGAGAGCATGGCTGTGGGGTTGAAGAACCTCAGCGAGACATTCTCCTTGCGGGAGGTCATCAGCAACAGACGGTTCTTGGAATCCTCCGAAAGATTCGACTCCAACACCACAATGTCATAGAGATTCGAAGGGCTTGTATGTTCCAGCATTGATTGGATGCAGACTCCCAAAAAAGGTGCAAAATGTTCATTGGAAGCGAACACAACAGGAACGGCGTCCTGGCTGACAGCCTTGAGACAGAAGGGGGTCCCCCTCTCTTTGAACCTCACCGTCGGCATGCTCACCACCTTCTTGGAAGCGTCGCCTTGGGTATGCATGACAAAAAGCTGGGTAACCAGATTGCCGAGCCCTTCCAGGGCAACCAGCTCTTCCTTGGCATATCCCTGCATATCCCTGTCAGCCAGAAACAGGTCGAACAAACCGAACAACAGGGTGCAGTACTCCTCAAAGAGGGGGCGCTTCATGACAAACAGCGAGTCCTGGCGAAACTGCGAACCCTTGCCATAAGCATTGGCAAGGGTTTCGTACTGGGGATGGGTTTTGGCAATAAGGGCGAGAAAATCCTGCAGGTCCCTTTTTCTCAGGCCAGGGATGCTCCTAAGCCGTTCGTTCACACTGGAAAAGGAGGGGCTCGCTCTTTTACCATCCAACGCTGATGATACCACCAGATCAAAGCCGGTGACCGCTTGGGCAATCACACGTGCATCATCGAGGCCATACCTGGCTAGCGTTGCCTTGCTCAGATGGGGTTCTTCACTCATAGCAGAGAGGTTTCCGGGGTGCCCATCAGAGGAGAAGTTGAGATACTCCTGAGAGGTACAGAACCCGATATGCCCAGAGCCACCCTTTTTCCAGTTCGAGTGCAGAGCTGAAAAAATCCCATACCGGACAAAAATTCCTTGCTCCTGCAGTGCAGGAATAAAAATCTGTTCGGGTGGAAATACATCATGAGCCGTTCCGACTACTATTATCTCTACTGGTGGCATAATAATCTCTACCTTATAATGAAATGTACAATTATCACCCCTATAGTAGCATCAATTGCAAGGTTTCGAAACCATTAGCGCAAATAAAGCGTGCATTGGCCACACAGTCATGATGCAGGTTATTGTTTTTACATTACCTATTAGATACGCAGATGGTCGTCGTAGCGGTCGCTGAGGATCCTTCTGCAATAGGAGTCCTTCTGCTTGAGAATCTTTGAGCCCCGGGTAATCTTGCACAGCGATATCCCATGGTTGGCCGCTATCTCGCGCTGGGGTATCCCACGGTATAGGTCTTTCATCAAATTCCAGCGCAAGGCAAAATCCTTCAGCTCGCTGGGGGTGAACACCTCCTCAAAAAGCTTCCTCATCTGGTCCTCATCTGTTGTCTTGGAAAAGATTTTCATCAGGTCTTCCAAATCATTGTCCATCGTTGTTGTCCTCCTGTGAGTTCTCTGGTAATACTACAGAGAGTAACGCCTGCGGTCAAGCAAACTTTGTATGGGCAAGAGAACTGCCTTTGTGTGAGCATAGGAAAAGGAAGGGCAGGGCGTGTCATCAATACATACCCCTTCATCTGGCAGAGCATGCATATGGCTCTGTGCGATGCACCTTCACATCCTTATCCCCTGAGCGTACATCTGCTTGCCATAGTAGCCAAAAAGAGTCTATTCGCATATCATAGGGGAACAACGGCGGATCCTGACACCAGAGGGGATCCTCCCATCCCCATAGTCAAAGAGGACAAATCCTATGAAATACACCCCTTTCTTTGAGACAAACCTTGCCCAGATAGCCTTGGGTTGCGACCACTACGGTGCAGCCATTCCCGAAAAGACAGCACTGGCCCAGCTTGACATCTACGCCTCGCAGGGGGGAAACCTCCTGGACACTGCCCATATCTATGGACAGGATAAGGAAGGAGGCCCCTCCACCAGCGAGCAGGTGCTCGGGCGTTGGATGCGTTCCAACAACAATCGCAACCAGATGGTCGTCGCTACAAAAGGGTGCCACCCCTACAAGGATGACATGAGCCGAAGCAGGATCAACGAAAAGGACATGGCCGGTGATATCCAGCGCAGTCTTGACCAGTTGCAGACCGACAGCGTGGACATCTGGTTCTTCCATCGTGACGATCTGAAACAGGGAGCCGATGAGATCATCGACATGGCTTCGCAGCTTGTACAGAAGGGGCTGGTCAAGCACCTAGGGGCATCCAACTGGACCACTTCCCGGATAGAAGAGGCCAACCTCTGGGCAAAAAGGCATAACAAAAGCCAGTTCGTCATCAGTGAGATCCAGTGGAGCCTCGCCCACTGCACCCCTGAGAGCTGGGGAGACCCGAGCCTTGTCTGCATGACCGAGGAGCAGCGCCTGTGGTACGAGAAGCACAACATGCCTGTGATGGCCTTTGCATCCCAGGCCAAGGGCCTCTTTTCCAAGCTGATCGAAGGCAAGGGGGACTCCTTGTCAGCCCGGGCGCGTGAGCGCTTCCTCACCGAGGAGAACCTTGCCATACTGCCGAGGTGCAAAACCCTTTCCGAAGAGCTTGGGGTCACCCCTGCAGCGCTGTGCATGGCCTACCTCACCAGCCAGAAGAACCCCACCATCGCCATAGCCGGCTCGAGCAAGATCGCCCAGATAACCGAGACACTCGGAGGGGCCGACCTGAGCCTTGATGCCTCCCAGATAGCCTATCTGCGATGATAGGCTACAGGACCGGCGTAGCCCTGACACTACTCTCATCGAGCTTCTTCGGCCTTATGGGGCTGTTCAACAAGCTGGCAAGGGAGGGGGGTCTCGGGCTGTACGAACGCATCACCCTCAGGTTCCTTGTCGCCGCCCTCACCCTTTGGGTAGTGCTGAAGCTCAGGGGGAAAAGCACCGCTCTTCCCCGGCACCTCAGAGGGCGCCTGTTCATAGCCTCGTCCCTCTTTTTCGGAGGTACGAGCTACCTGCTGTTCCTCTCCTACGCCTATATCCCCACCTCGCTGACGACGACGCTGCACTTCATCTACCCGCTGCTGGTGCTCATCCTTGCCATCGGTTTTGACGGCTACAGGCCTTCGACCATGCAAAAATGGGGTACGCTTTTCTCCCTGGCCGGGCTCTACCTGGCTGTCAGGCCTACGGGGGGAAGCAGCGCCAACCAGGGGTGGGGCATAGCCCTCGCCCTTGTGAGCGCCCTGACCTTCTGCCTCTATGTGCGCTTTCTCAACCAGAAGGAGATAAAGGCCCTGGACAACACCACCCTCATGCTGCACATCCTTTGCAGTGCGGCCTTCGCATGGGCGATCCCCACTGTCGTGGTCCTGCTGAAAGGGGGCCATGCTCCGATCATATGGGCAAAGGCCGTGGCAGGCATCGCAGGCCTTAGCCTGCTCTCTACTGTACTGGGGTGTACGTTCTTCTCGCTGGGCATACGTGCCATAGGCAGTGAACGGGCCTCAATTCTCAGCGTATTCGAACCGGTGACAGCTATCCTGGCGGGGGTGATCCTCCTTGGGGAGAGCCTGCCGCCTACCTTCGCCTTGGGATCGATGCTGATCATCGGCGGCTCCTACCTTGTCTCCAGAAACAGAAAACAGAACGCTGTCGTACCCATCCGACTAGACCAAAAGGAAACCCAAGCATGACAAGCACCCTCTCAAAACCACTGCTCTTTCTTTTTATCATACTGCTGGCAAACCTGTTCAAACGGGCAGGGTTGTTTTCAGAAAAGGATGGGAAGGTACTCTCTCAGATAACCATCAACATAACGCTTCCGGCAGCCATCATAGCCGGTTTCGGCTCATTTGAACTCACCCCTTCATTCCTATTGCTGATCATCTTGAGCATTGCATCCAATGCCACCCTCATGCTGCTCGCCTTCCTGGCGATGCGCAAGCAGTCCAAGGGGATGCAAGGCTATGCCCTCTTCAACACCCCCACCTACAATATCGGCAACTTCACCTTTCCCTTCGTACAGGCCCTCTATGGGGCTCCCGGGTTGGTGGTCGCCTCCCTATTTGATCTGGGCAACGCCGTGATGACCACAGGCCTTGTCTACTCGGTGGGCAGTTCTGTAGCGACCGACCAGAGACCGAGCATACGGGACATCCTGAAGAAGCTGTTCAGCTCCGCTCCCTTTCTCGCCTATCTGATGATGATCATGCTTTCGTTGGCAGGACTCAAGCTGCCCTCGTTCTTTACCAGCTGGATGGCTTCGATAGGGGCTGCAAACCCCATCGTGGCGATGCTGATGATAGGCATCATGCTTGACGTGCATTTTGAGAAGGGGTGGATGAAGCAGGCAATGAAGGTGATCGGCATACGCTATTTGGTGGCCATCGTCTTCTCTGCTTTGGTATGGAACCTCACCAGCTGGTCCCCCATGGTCAAGGTCACCCTTGTCCTGCTCTTCTTCGCCCCTGTTGCCACCGTCTCCACCGCCTATACACAACAGTGCACCGACAAGGGGAAGTTGTCATCCTTCACCTCGTCGGTCACTGTAGTGATCAGCACCATCTGCTATATCGTGATGGTCCCCCTTTTGGGAGCCTAGCCCAGGATATAGGAGTTCAACAGGTTCACCAGCTGCTCCTGCTTCCCGCTTTTCATCACGATGGAGCAAGAGCGCCCATACTCGGCAAGCGCGGAGAGGTCCATTGCACCCTGGGCAAACTTCGCCCCGGGTCCTCCATCAAAGGAGGAGTAGCGCTCCTTGACAAAACCGGCAAGCAATCCATCCTTGATGATCTTTGAGGCGACCTCAAAGCCAAAGGCAAAGCTGTCCATCCCCCCGATGTGGGCGATGAAAAGGTCCTCATTGTCAATCGATCCCCTTCTGCGCTTGGCATCAAAGTTCAATCCGCCATGACCGAGCCCCCCTGACCGCAGGATGACCAGCATGGCAAGGGTGGTCTCATAGACATTGGAGGGGAACTCATCGGTATCCCACCCATTCTGGGCATCACCCTGGTTGGCATCGACACTGCCAAGCATCCCGCTGTCGGCGCAGACCTGCAGGTCATGCTCGAAGGTGTGCCCGGCAAGGGTTGCGTGGTTGGCTTCAATATTGCACTTGAAGTCACCTTCAAGGCCAAACTCCCTGATGAATGCTATGGTTGTTGCCGCATCATAGTCGTACTGGTGCTTGGTAGGCTCCATCGGCTTGGGCTCGATGAGGAAGGTCCCCTTAAAGCCGATGCTGCGCCCGTAATCCCTGGCCATGGTGAGAAATCTTGCAAGATGCTCGCGTTCGCGCTTCATGTTCGTATTGAGCAGCGTCATGTACCCTTCGCGCCCACCCCAGAAGACATAGTTCTCCCCACCAAGCTTGACGTTGGCATCGAGGGAGGCCTTCACCTGAACAGCAGCCCTCGCCACGACGGCGAAGTCGGGATTGGTCGCCGCCCCATGCATGTACCTGGGGTGGGTGAAGACGTTGGCGGTATTCCACAGGAGTTTTACCCCGGTCTCCTTCTGCCTTGCCAACAGGGCGTCTGTTACCTTTTGGAAGTTTGACTCATACTCGCCGACACTCTCACCCTCAGGGGATGCGTCAATGTCATGGAAGCAGTAGTAGGGGGTGCCCATCTTGGTGAAGAATTCAAAGGCCGCATCGGCCTTTGCGATCGCCCCTGTCATGGGATCGGGATGGGCGAAAGGATGCACCATGGTGGAACTGCCGAAGGGGTCACCCCCGTCTGCACAGAAGCTGTGCCAATACGCGGTGGCAAACCTCAGGTGCTCGGCCATAGTCTTGCCATCAATCTTCTTCTTTGCATCATAGAACTTAAAAGCGAGGGGGTTCTTACTCTCCTTGCCCTCGAACTTGATTGTTCCTATGCCCTTGAAATACTCTTTATCACCTACAAAATAGTCCATAGTGTTCCTCCTACTTGAACAGGGGGGTCATGGCCCCTACATATCCCTGATAGCGTTCATACGCTTTTTCATACGCTTCGCGACTCTCTTCACTGGGTGCACACCCCTTCTCCTCGTCAAACTGCACGTGCGATGCGCTAACCTCCTCGATGCTCCCCCCCTCTAGGGTCCAAAGCGCCTGAAGCGCTGCACCAAATGCGGCACTCTCGACATTGCTGGGGACAGAGATGGGTAGCTGCATCACATCCGAGGCGATCTGGCGCCAGATGGCGCTCTTTGAGCCACCTCCGGTCAAGACAAGGCTCCTTGGCTCAAAGCCAAGCTCACCAAAGGCCTCAAGACCACCCTTCATCGCATAGATGGAGCTTTCCAAGGCTGCACGCGCGATATTCTCCACCTTCATGTTGGAGAGGTCAAACCCGGCTAGGACCCCCTTGCCACGGGGAAGATTCGGCACGCGCTCGCCATTGAAGAAGGGAAGCATCGTAACCCCCTCACACCCTATAGGGGCACGGAAGGCAAGCTCATCGAGCTTCTTCACATCATAGCCAAAGAGGGCGCGGATGCTCTCTGTGGTGATGGTACAGTTCATGGTACACAACAGGGGAAGATAGCCGCCACTAGAGGAGCAGAATGCAGCCAGACGCCCCTTCCTGTCTGAAACGATGGTATCGCTATACCCAAACAGGGTTCCGCTGGTTCCCATGCTCATCGTCAGGGAGCCAGGCTTCACACACCCGGTTCCCAACGCTGCTGCCATGTTGTCTCCACACCCTGAGGAGACAGGGATTCCCTCAGGAATACCTAGCTCCCTTGCAGAGGCGGCGGTAACCCTGCCACAGGCATCCCCCGCCTCTACCAAGGGGGGAAGCATATCCAAGAGCGAGCGCTTGTCATCGATGGCATGCAGGACCTCTTCACTCCATCGCTTGCTCTTCACATCAAAGAAAGCGGTTCCGGAGGCATCCCCTGCCTCTGCGGAGTAGACTCCCGTCAGATAGAAGTTGATGTAGTCATGGGGAAGCAGGATATGTGCAAGCTTGTCATAGGCCTGGGGGTTATGCCTCTTGAGATGGAGCACCTTGGGTGCGGTATAGCCGACAAGTATCTGATTGTCTATCAGGGAGAATACACGATCTTCCCCACCTAGACGTTCGGTGAGGATGTCACACTCCTCACTAGTTGCAGTATCGTTCCACAGCTTTACAGGACCAAGGACTTCACCGTTGGCACCGACGGGCACAAAGCCGTGCTGCTGGGCGGAAACTCCGACAGAGACAATCGCCTTGCGGATTTTGGGATCGATCTGGGCGAAGCATGAGCGTATGGCATCGAGGTACCATATGGCTTCTTGCTCACGGGTACCATCATCGCCACTGACCATCGCGTGGGGGGCGCTCGTGCTGGCTACCACCCTCTTCTGCACAACATCATAGCAGAGCACTTTGGTACTCTGGGTTCCAGTATCTATTCCGGCAACAATTTGCATAAGAGTCCTCCTTACTATATATAGCATCCCTCACAACTGGGTGGATAACCATAGACAAGATTGGCATTCCATATGTATTATTGACTTATGGAAATTCTTGATGCGGTCTTTGTCTACCAAATGCATGAAAAACAGGAACTCCTATGGCATCAGAGAAAGCACAGCCATGAGGAGGGTTCGTTCGAAGTCCACTACTTTGTCAGTGGAAGCGGGACCTTCACCAATGGAAAAAACTCGTATACCATCACCGCCGGTTCGCTGTTTGTCACCACTGACGAAAGGGAGCACAGCATCAGGACAGACGAGGGGGCGAACCTCACCTACTACGCCACCCTGATAGCATGCCCACAGCAGAGGGAGCTCTTCACCAAGCTTGAGAGTACTCATCCCCTGCACATAGGGACGAACTGGAGGTTCTTCTTTGAGGAGGTGCGGGACAAGGCCCTCAGCTCCAAGGAGGAGCTTCGCCTCAGCGCCTGCCACCAACTGCTGGGCTTCCTATACACACTGCTTGCAGGAAACGTCACGGAACGGACCACAGTCGAGCATGTGCGCCTGGAGAAGGCCATCAGGCATATGCAGCGCCATGTGTTTGACAACCTCTGCCTCACCCAGATAGCAGGCCATGTCGGGCTGGAAAACTCCTACTTTGTCCGACTTTTCAGAAAACGGATGAACACCACCCCGATGAAGTACTACTCAAGCCTTCAGCTCGAGGCAGCAAGGGCAATGCTGACCAGCGGTGACCTTTCCATCAAGGAGATAGCGGCCAAACTGCAGTTCTGCTCCGAATTCCACTTCTCCAAGCAGTTCAAGGCCTCCACCGGCTCCTCCCCTTCGCTCTACCGCAAGACTCACCTGCAAGTACTTGGCTCCTGAAGCCTCAGGCAAATACCTCAGAGGCAAAGGGAATCGAATCCATCGCCCCAAGGCGGGAGACTGCAAGCCCTGAGGCCTTGCATGCATGGCGCAGCGCTTGCTGATTGTCATGGCCGAGCGAACGTGAGGTAAGGAAATACCCGATGAAGGTATCGCCGGCAGCGGTGGTATCGACTACAGGCAGATCATGGATGGGCTCATGCAGACGAACCTCCTGAAAGCCGTAGTACGCCCCTCCCTTTCCTACCGTCAAGACGATCTCACTGGACGGATACCCCTTGACCAGGGCATCGAGGACCTCGGTAAAGGAGGCCCCCCGGGCCGTCTTTGCCAGGGCAGCGCCCTCAATCTCATTGACGACCAGGATATCTACGAGCTCAAGTGGCAGGGCAAGGATCTTTTCATCAAAGGGTGCGGTGTTGAGGCAGACCTTCATCCCACGCTTCTTGGCCTCTTGGATGAGATAGGCTGTATGGACGATCTCGTTTTGCAGGACAAGCATATCCCCAGGGCCGAACAGGGCGAGGCTCTGGCCTATCTCCTCCTCTGTGATCTGCAGGTTCCCCCCACCATAGAGGACGATGGCGTTCTGCTTGTGCTTGTCCAGCTGTATCAGAGCCTGGCCGGTCGCCCCCTCATAGAGACGGATCAGGGAGGTGTCCACCCCATAGCCTGTCAGCAGGTCCACGAGGAACTGCCCATCAAGGCCGATCTTCCCAGCATGCGTCACCTGAGCCCCCGCCTTGGCCAAGGCTGCACTCTGGTTGGCCCCCTTGCCTCCGGCGCTCCTGAAAAAGGAGGAGCTGGAGATGGTCTCTCCGGGGCCCACCATATGGTCTACTGTGAAGACCAGGTCTATATTTACCGATCCATAATTCAAAAACTTCATACAATCCTCCTAAAGTAGCGGGGAAGCCAGCCGTATCAAGGTTCCCACGATTTTTTTATACCATGGTCGCTTGGCAAGGACAGCTGAGGTTATCCTCTGACTGACTTCCATTATTTTCTCCATATCCTTTGAGACTGACTCGACGACCGAAGAGCCATAAAACAAGACGGCATTTTCAAAGTGCAGATAAAAGGAGCGGTAGTCAAGGTTGATGGTCCCTATGATGGCTACCTTGTCGTCGGCCACACACATCTTTGCATGGATAAAGCCGGGGGTGTACTCAAATATCTTCACCCCACCCTCGAGCAGCGAGTAGTAGTTGTCCCGCGTGACTTCAAACACGTACCACTTGTCAGGCATGCTTGGGGTTATGATGCGCACATCCACTCCGCTTTGGGCTGCTATCTTGAGGACAGTTATCATCTCGTTGTCCAGCACGAGGTAGGGCGAGGTTATCCAGACATATCTCTTCGCCATGCTGATGATCTGGATATAGGCATTCTCACCCACATTGTGGTTATCCATGGGGGTGTCCCCGAAGGGCTGGACAAACCCGTCGGTCCTATACTGGATGGTAGGTCTGAAAGGGGCAAAATCAACAGGCGTTTTGGTGGAAAAGCACCAGAGCTGGAGGAACATCAGGGTAAGGTTCCACACCGCATCCCCTTTCATCTTTACCCCTGTGTCCTTCCAGTGGCCGAAGCGTATCTGCCGGTTGGCATACTCATCGGCGATGTTGATGCCCCCGGTATACCCTATGTTCCCGTCTATGACCACGACCTTGCGGTGGTCACGGCTGTTCAGACGCGTGTTGATGTGTGCCCTGAGGGGGTTGAAGGCGACGACCTCCAAGCCAAGGCCCCTGAGATAGCGCTGATGATGGGCAGGAATTGTGGAGATGGACCCCACATCATCGAACATCAGGCGCACAAGGACACCTTGCTGTACCTTGGCGACCAGCTCGGTGATCAGGGCAGAGAAGACCTCCCCCTCAGCAATGATGAAGAACTCAAGAAAGATGAAGGACTTCGCCCCCCTTATCTCCTTCAGGACATCAAGCAGCCAATCCTCTCCATGGGCGAAATACTCCACCTCGGTGTTGCTCCAGACAGGAAAGCCGCTGATGCGGCTGATGTACCTAGCTTGCCGGGAGAGCGTCACATCATAGGACTCGAGCGCTTGCTTGGGAAGGTCGGTGGAGAGCGAGACGTTCTCCATCCCCTTCTCATGGAAGGCGTTGTAGGCAGTGAGCTGCCTCTTGAGCTTCGGACTCAGCTTCCTCGTACCCAAAAAGATGTAGAGCAGCCCCCCATACAGTGGCAGGAGCATGAAGATCAGCATCCACCCTATCTTGTAGGCTGGGTTCAGGTGGTCACGCGCACTGACAAAGAGGGCCATGACAATGGAGATGGTGGAGAATATCTGAATCCAGAGGGTATCGTTCTTGGCAAACCCGAAGATGTTGATCAGGACTGCTATCTGTAGGAGGATAAGGACCATGGAGAGAAAAAGTCTTCCAGTCAAAAACTTCAGTAACTTCCTCATGTTCCCCCCCATTTCAAAACTGAGTATAGCACACTACAATTGGAGAATCACAAAAACTTAGGAAGGCGGACGGGAGAACTCGCATCCGCAGTAGTGCTGACGGTAGAGCCCGAGCTCACGGGTGAGTACGACACTGCGGTCAAAGCCACCCTTCTTCTTGAAATCAAGCTGTTCAAAGAGCGGGAACTGCTCCCCAACACTGAAGATGGTCTTGCTGTTCTTGAACCTGCTGACAGTCAGGGTTGTGCAGAAATGAGAGAAGCCCAGCGCCTCAGCCTTGAGGGATGCCTGGCGAAGGTTGTAGGCAAAGCAAGCTTCACAGCGCCTGCCCCCCTCCCTCTCCTCGTGTAGGCCCTCAACAGCCTCAAGCCAGGGGCCATGGTCCCACCTTTCGCGTAACACCGGCAGGTTGTAGGCTTGGGCTACGACCTGCAGCGCATCATAGCGACGGTCCGCCTCTTCCTGCGGAAAGATGTTACTGTTTGAGAAGAATAGGGTGGGTTTCCACCCTTCTGAGAGCATTCGCTCTATACTTGCAGTGCTGCATGGTCCACAGCATGCGTGAACCAGAATATCCTTGTCATCCATGGCTGGATTGTACATTGTGCAAAGCTCTCTTGCAACCACCAACCATTCACGGTACATTATTCGTTGTGCACACAGGAGGCATCATGAAAAACAAGAAGAACATAGGACTATGGATCTCCCTTTTCGTTATTCTGGGCATCATCGCCCTACCCATCTCAGCTTTGCCCAAGATAGTCATCATCCTCATCCTCGCCGGTGGTTTTCTCTTCTGGAAGAGGAGCATCTTCTTCTATATCCAGGCAAACAGACACCTTGTCAACAAAAATACAGAGCAGTGGCATAAGGCATGGCCACTCTACCAGAAGGCCATCAACAGCGGCCTGGTTGCGCCCTATAGGATCACAGCAGCGAGCATGTACATCCAACGTGGGGATGCAGGCGTCGGCAAGGCCATCATTGAGGAGTACCTTGCAGAAGAGAAAAAGAGTGAGGACATGGTCTTGACCAATGTGGCCAAGACCATGGTCTCGATGGTCTACTGGATGGAAGGGGACCTTGCCAAGGCAACGGAGACGGCCAAGGCTGTCTTTGACAGCGGCTACCGCGACAAGAACCTGCTCATCAACTACGGAACCTACGCCCTGGAGGAAGGGGATCTGAAAACAGCGGCGATGCTTGTTGAGCTGGGCAGGCAGTATGAGAAGGAGAGTCCGGGCATCCATGACAACCACGGATGGCTCTGTCTGCTCGAGGGCAGGTGGGATGAGGCGAACGAGCTCTATGCCACCCTGGTCAGCCGGGGCCCCTCCTTTCCCGAACCGTACCTTCATGCGGCCCAGGTCAAGATACACTACGGCAAGATCGGTGAGGCGATAGAGTTGTTGGACAAGGCGCTCCTGGCACGGTACTCCAACACCACAAGCATGAGCAAAGAGAAGATCACGGCCTTGAAAGGGAGGCTGGAGAATCCGAAGACCAGACGAGCCGGTGCCCTGGAGATTGAACAGAATACAGCCCTTGTCGCGCTGGGCAAACTTCCCCCTCCCCTTACGGAAACTCTTGAAGAGGAGACAGAGCTCACCCTTTCCGGCTTTGCCCAGGAAAAGGTGAGTGAAAAGCCGAAAAACAAGAAACAGGCAAAAAAGCTGGAACTCGAGGATGATGACTACACCCCCAACACCGACCTCACCGAGGCCGATCTGGAGTATGCAAGAACTCATGGGGGTGAGTGACTAGTACCTGATAGTGAACCACAACCCCCAGACAAAGCCGTTCACACTCTGATCCCACCCACCGTAGAAGGTGATCGGCAGCGTCCTGATTCCCAACAGGGAGAACTCTGTGTGCAGCTCGACACCCAAGGAGAGGGAGGGCTTCCATGAGGACTTCTCATGCCACAAAAGGTCCAAATAGGCAGCGAGGCTGCTCTTTTCAAAGATGAACAGCTCGGCGACCGTGGGCTTGAAGTCCAGGGGAGCAACTCCCAGGGAGAGTGAGGTGACCACCAGGTGGTTTGCCGGATTGCCGCCGACAGGCAGCGACAGGTCATGGCCCTGGGCGTTGAGAAGCGCATTGTTGGTCCGAAACCCATCAGAGAGGAAGAGCGGCACCTCTCCGTTGCCATCGAGGGCAAACCTTGCCGTTGCCGATATGTCGCCAAAAAGCCAGGTAGGCCTGTGCAACACCCTGGCATTCAAGCTTCCAGAGAGAAAGCCACGGCTTTGGCTATAGTCTCCAAGCAACTGATAGGAAAAGGATGCCATGCCTTTCTCAAGGCCAAGGCCCCTTTTCTGCGGAAGAGTCAGCAAGGCCTCCAACGTGGTTGAAAGAAGGAAGGTATTCTCCCTCCAGAATGGGGCAAGGTTGCCCAATCCCGGATTTGAAAGGTGTTCCAGCCCCCCCAGAAACCTGAGTCGGAGTGCGTTGTCCACCAAGGAGATTCTGCCATCGAGCTGCAAGCCTGCAGAGAACAGATGGCTTTTGGTCACCGTGTCCCAAGCGAGGGAGCTGTCAAGCGTACCCTTGAAATGCTTGAGGAAGTAGTAGTCCAGCTGACCACGTATGGAGGGGGCAGCACTCATGTTCATGTTTGTGTAGGTCTGAAAGGCCATGCCTGTATTGATTAGGAGATCGAGGTCCCCGCTACGAAGGGTGTACTTGATCCCCAGGGTATTTGCATCTTTGAGGAAGGGGTCGTCATTCCCTCCCCGATCGCTATCAAAGCCCAAGCCCAACAGGTGGGAAGGGTCTCTCAGTCTGCTGTGTGAGAAGGTATTGTGCCGGTCCAGGGCAAGCTCTATCCTTTCGGTCAGGCGAGCGCGGTGTTCAAGCAAAGCCTCATCCACATAGGTCTTGGGCAGGCTCTGCAAGGCCTCCTTGTGCAGGAGTGCCGAGAGGTATCCCTTCGCGGCCAACTCATTAACTGCGGAGAACTCCATAAACGAGACATCCTCAACAGCACACCTGATCCAGATGGCGTCTGTGAGGTGCTCCTTGAGCTCCTCCACCCCTTTTCTGCGCTTTGCAATGTCTATGGAGACATTGAGTATTGTCAGGGGGTTGCGCAGGTTGAGCGTATCCACATCATAGAATGTGGTGGATACGATGACCGAGTCGGCATACTCATAGGCAAGGTTCACCGGCACGAGGTTGGTGATGCCTCCATCAAGGAGGAGGTGCCCCTTGTACTCCACCGGGGGAAAATAGAAAGGAAGAGCATAGGATGCCTGCAGGACCGTATAGAAATCCCCCTCTGCCATGTATACCTGACGCCGTGTCACCAGGTCCTCAGAGATGACGACTATCGGTATGGGCAGGTCCTCGACCTTAAGGTCGAAGCCTAGGATGGAGGCCAATACGGCATTGAAGCGCGAGGACTCCAGCAGGCCTCCTCCAATGGGGAAGGTCAGGTCAAAAAGGGATTGCAAGGAGACACTCGAGATGCTCTGGAGGATCTGGTCTGCAGACATGCCCGCAGCATACATCAGGCCGATGATGCTTCCCATGGAGTTGCTGATGATGAAGTCAGGGACAATGCCCTCGTTTTCCAACATCCTGAGCACCCCTATATGAGCAAAGGCACGGGCAGAGCCCCCGGACAGGACAAGCCCTACAGGGGAGCGCTCCCCTCCGGTCTTCTGTGCTATGCGGGCCCTGAAGGCCTCGTCCCCATACATGATGGGGATATCAGCGGTGAGGATGCCTGCACTTGCATTGGTAACCTGCTCGCTGGCAAGAATAGGGGTGAGACAGAAGATGAGCAGCATCAGTAGAAACAGTGATTTGGTAAGAGTTTTCACTATACCCTCCAGCTCTTCATACTGTAGACCAAAAAAGGTGAAAAAACAATCTTTGAGACAATGAAGCATTTTTCATGAAACTCTGTTGCTTTTACCCAAGGGATTTGTTAGGATGACAAGCGCAAATGCCGGCGTGGTGAAATTGGTAGACACGTTAGACTCAAAATCTAATGGATGAATAATCCGTATCGGTTCGATTCCGATCGCCGGTAAAGTATAAAATTCTTATTCTTTATCTAGAAAAGAAATAATAATGTACACTTAGTCTGATTAGGATACAGTGTACATTTTTTATACTTATACATACATGTTTTTTATATTAATGGTAAGTTTACTACGTATATCAGCACCATAATTCTGAGCCTAAAAGCTTTTTTCCGCTAAAAGCAACTCTTCATGAAACCTCTCATTATAGCGGAATCCACAGGAGATAGGACCCTCCCTCCGAAATCCTAATTTCTCATAGAGTTTGATCGAGTAGTACTATTTTCAGCCCCATCTGGCTGAATCCTGTTTATTAAATAAAGATCACACCCTAGCTATATAATATATACCCTTATATTTATCAATCTTATTGATTTTTTTACCCTTACTTTTGTCATATTGCATGCTATAATAGAGCAATGAAAAGAGAAGCTGAAACATATCTTGAGCAATGGTACAAGAGTTCTCACCGTAAACCCCTTATCATCCGTGGTGCTAGGCAGGTGGGAAAATCAACGCTGGTAAGGATGTTTTGTCAAAACAACAACCTCCAGCTGATTGAGGTCAACTTCGAACAAACCCATACCCTGAAAAGTCTCTTCTCATCTAACGACCCAAAAAAAATTATCCAATCCTTGGAAATTTTATACAATGTTAGGATAGACTTGGAGAAATCGATACTCTTCCTTGATGAGATCCAAGCCAATCCTGCGGCAATCCTATCACTCCGTTACTTTTTCGAGCAAGTCCCTCAGCTTGCAGTAATCGCCGCAGGGTCCTTGCTTGAATTCGCACTCGAACAATACGAGCTATCAATGCCCGTTGGGAGAATCGAATACTTTTTCATGGGCCCCATGACCTTCGAGGAATTCCTTAAGGCGATGGGGGCCGATCAACTGCTTGCGTATATACAAGCCTATATATTGGGTGATGAAATCCCCAAAGCAATCCATGAAAAGGCATTGGAATACCTTCGTACCTACCATATTTTAGGAGGAATGCCACAAGTACTCAAAGTATTCAGGGATACTGGATCATTGCTAGAAGCCGACAAAGTGAAATACTCCATTCTCAACACCTTTCGTGATGATTTTTCAAAGTATAAAACCAGGGTAGACCTCAGCAAGATGCAGGAAGTGTTTGACAAACTGGGAACCACCGTCGGAAAAAAAATCAAATACGTTGACTTACTCCCTCAAGAACGTAGCGCTGTCACCGACAAGATATTGAACTTGTTTGTACAAGCTAGGATTCTGTACAGGACGTACCATTCCAACTCTAACAATCTGCCATTGAAAGCGGAGATCAATCGAAAAATCTCAAAAGGGATCGTTCTGGATATTGGTATCTATCTCGCACTTCAAGGATTATCGATTGCAGATATTTCCCAAAACAACGAACTGTTCTTCTCGAACAAAGGAGAACTGGCTGAACAGTTCATCGGACAACACCTGCTCTTTAGTCAACCAAGCTACATGCATCCTGAGCTCTACTATTGGTGCAGGGAGAAAGCCCAATCCAACGCTGAGGTTGATTTTATAATCCAGCAAGGAAATTCCATACTCCCTGTCGAGGTGAAATCAGGAAAAATAGGAACCCTGAAATCCTTGCATCTGTTCATGGAATTAAAACAACTCGCCGTAGCTTTGCGGTTCTCGATCAATACCCCTGTGGTAGAGACTATCACCTCCACCCTACCAAAATCCGATTACTGTTACACCCTGATCACCTTGCCGCTCTATCTGGTAGGCCAGACCAAGCGGTTGATGAAATCGTTTTAAGCCAATTGTTCATGCTGTAATGTAGAATTCACCTCGAATTTCAAATCATTCGACAGCAATCTTATCATCAGCGCAAAATACATAGAGCTAATCCTCTATTTTTTTGAGATAATTGAGATGCTTTTACAATATTACGGTTACCACTTCTGATATTACTGTTACCACTTTTCTCAATAATAGTTGTTTCTTGTTCTATATCTTTCTTTTGTTCTCTTTTGTAACCTGACGAACCAAGAAAGGCACAGCCCATCTTCTGGTTACATAGTGGTGACAGCTATGCGCTGTATGCCAAGTTGTTTTCGCCCTCATTTTCATTTTGACTAACTTAAAACAATAAACAAACACTAATTGCAACATTCTCTATCAGAATGTATAATTGGCAAGTTCTATCCAAAAAGGAGTAGCACAGGGTGATTGCTGAACAGAAGTATGAATTAGTTGTTTTTTCTCTTGAATCTACCTTCTATGCCATAGAGAGCAGGTTTGTTACTGCCATCAGGGCCCATATCAAAATTACCTATGTTCCCGGTTGTCCAGCATTTGTGCTTGGGGTTATCAACCTCAACGGCAGCATCGAATCAGTCCTTGACCTCAAGCAACTGCTTACTCTGAATCCATCAAAGGTAACTCAGCAACAGAAAATCCTGCTGATCAGCATTGGCAATCTTCAGACTGGATTTCTTATTGATACCATCGAAGATATCATCACCATAGATCAACAAACAGTCAAACCGCCACTAACTTCATTATCAGAAACTGTAAAAGAGTTTATCGATGGATCATATGTACAGGATAAAAGACATATCATTATCCTGAATATGAAAAAACTACACCAACATATTCTGGAGAGTTCATGAGTAGATCATTTCTCGTTTTTGAAAAAGCACAGCATGAACTGGCAATTGACACCGTTCATGTTCTCCGCATTTTAGAGGATAGACCGGAATTATCAATATCTTTGGATCCCTTGTTTGCATCAAGCAGCCTTGTTTCAAGTCATCGTCATTATTATCTGCTGCTTGCCAACGGCAGTGTCCTCTGTATCGATGAACCCAAGAAGATCATCAATGCAGATGGTGCGGATATCTTAAGAATACCTGACACATTGCAGAAAATTATGTATACCAAATCCATCAGCCAAGTGTTGTGCACTTCAGATAGCATTATAATAATTCTAAATCCAAGCATATACTTGGAGGAGGCCATATGAAAATTTCATTAAAGAAAAGTCTGATGACCAGATTGCTGACTGTCTTTTTTCTGATTAGTTTTCTACCAGCACTAACTATCGGTTTGGCAAATATGGCCTATGTAAGGATCCATGATAGGACTTCAATATTTTCTGAACTGGAGGGGATCAACAAATCAAAGTCGACCCAGATACGGCAGTTTTTGGATACATCAGTCCAAAAGGCCCTCAGCCTCGGACATCAAACTGAGGTTGAATCCCTCAGTTCTGCAGTTCATGATTTAATCAGACAACATCCGCTGGACAGTAAAGAGTTTGCTGAAAAGTATGCAAAATATCAAAAAGACTTTGAACCAATCATTCATAATGCACATGTCATTGCCGGCTTTATTGAGATCAACATCATCACCAATGAGGGGGTAATGGTCTTCTCTGAGCATACTGATGAGATTTTGCTAGACAAATCCCAATCAGAAGAGGCTCGAAAACTCCATCAAATCTGGACCGATATTCGAAAAAGCGGAAAGCCGGCTTTTTATGATTTTGAGTTTGATGATGATATCGGTGATATGGTGATGCATATGGGCGTCCCACTCTATGATTCAGCTGGAAAATTATCCGATATTATGATTCTGGGATTGTCGAGAGATCAGATTAATATGATTACCACGTTTGAGTTCGGGCAGTACGAAACCCGTGAATCTTTCCTGCTTTCATCCGAAGATAGAATAATTAGTGACCCACTTTATCCAGAGAGATCAAAAACCTTTGGTTCAGTCTATGACAATGCTATCCTTCCAAAGGCAAAACAAGCTGAACAATTCATCGATATCATAGACGCGGTTATTGAAAATAAAAAAATTATCTTTGCATCTGAAACCATTCATCTGGATAAGATTGAGGATTTTTCTGCAGATTTCAATTGGACAATTATTACGCAGATGGATAACCGCGAATTTGTAGACCCTATCAACCAGCAGCGGTTATTCCTGTTTCTGTTTCTCATCGGTGTCTTAGCAGTTGTAATGATAATCGGTTATCGTATGATTCGAAATATTGTAAATCCGCTGATACTGCTCAACCGTGAGGTCAATCGCCTCTCTTCCGGTTCCCTCGATATTACATTGTCATCGGATCGTAAGGATGAAATCGGTTCGCTGATCAACAACACCGATTTTATGATCAAACGGATCTCTGAAATCATCAAGGCTATCAAGGACATAGCCGCTGATACCGGTAATGTAGCCTCCTCAGTTGCTGTTAGTGCTGAAGAGCAATCAGCAATATCTGTGGAACAGGCAGGCTCTATCACAGAGATCTCTTCCACTATGGATGAATTTACCACCTCTATGATACAGGTTGCTGATAATGCTAAAGCAGTATCAGAAACGTTCAGCGGAATGTTCCAACATGTTAGGGAAAGCTCTTCTCTCATCGATTCCACCGCTGAAAACATCAGTTTCATCAGTGATGATAACGAACGTAACATTGATAACATCATGAATCTCAAACAACGTTCTCAAGATATATCCAAGGTGATGGAGATAATCAGCAATATATCCGATCAGACAAAAATTATTGCATTCAACGCTGCTTTAGAGGCCTCCAGTGCCGGCGAATATGGTAAGCGTTTTGGGGTGGTGGCAGCCGAAATCAGACGTCTGGCTGAAAATGTTATTAGTTCAACATCTAGTATTGATACCATCATCAATGACATTCAGAAGCTGGCAGACCAGATGGTAGTTGCCTCCGAGAAGACTACCAAAAATATTAATCAGGGACTGAGGAATTCTAAAGAGTCGGTAGAGACTATGAATACTGTCGTAGAAAGCATCGAAAATTCCCATGAATCTACCAAGCAGATAGCTTTTTCTGTGCAGCAGCAGCAAAGTGCAGCAGCACAAATACAATCTGGCCTAAAAGAGATATCCCTTGGAGCTCAACAGAATAGTGAGGCCATACAGGGACTCAATGAAACTGGCAGGAAGTTTGCAAAGTTAGGGCAGCAACTTTCAAGGATGACCCGTCGCTTTACGCTGCCTGAAGAGGTTTCTCCAGCACTAAAACCTACTGAAGAAGAGGATGTTTAGGTTGCAGCATGAATAAGCTGAAGGTGTTGATAGTTGATGACAGCCCTATTGTCTGTGAACTCCTGCGGTCAATCATTGAAAATGATACGTCTCTTACCGTTATCGGTGAAGCTGAAAATGGTAGGGAAGCCTGCATCATGACCGCTAGGCTGAGACCAGATATCATAACCATGGACATTAATATGCCGGTTATGGATGGATTGCATGCTATTGAGGAGATCATGGCTGAAAATCCCACCCCTATACTCGTGCTGACATCCTCTAAGGATGCCGCTACAGCTTATCATGCAATTATGAAGGGAGCAGTGGATGTTTCAGAAAAACCTACTCTTGATAGTGCTTCGATCAAGATTTTCCATAGAAAACTCCATACTATAGCAGCCCTGAAGGTTATCAGACATATGCGAAGCAATAAAACAAGAGTATCTGCTGAGCTCAATCCACAAACAAAAACAATTGGCTATCCTGAGTTGTTCCCTATCATTGGAATAGCCTCTTCAACTGGAGGCCCAAAAGCTCTTGTAGAGATATTCAAACGACTTCCAGCCCATTTCCCGGCTGCCATAGTAGTGGCCCAGCATATTGGTAATGGATTTACCGATGGCCTGATAAGCTGGTTGAATGACGTATCACCGCTAAAGGCCCAGTTGGCGGAAGAACAGCAGCTAATTGTCCCAGGAACTATCTATATTCCACCCGACAACCACCATATCGAGGTACGGAACAACCGGACTTTGCATACTCCCCACAAAATGTCGGGTGATGTGTATACTCCATCGGCAGACCGTTTGTTTTACAGTATTGGCAAACTGAATGGCAGTGGAATCGGTATTGTGCTCTCCGGCATGGGACGTGACGGTGCCGATGGCATTATCTCTGTTAAGCATTCTGGAGGGGTAACAATAGCCCAGGATGAAGAGAGTTCCGTTATCTATGGAATGCCTAAAGCTGCTGTGGAAACAGGATGCATTGACCATATACTACCTTTATCCGGTATCGCTGACAAACTGATTAAGGTGACTGCTGAGAGGCACCGGTTATGAATACAGCCCGTTATCCTAAGATCCATTCCTATATTGAACATATTTCAGGAATTTCAACGGGACGAGGTTCGCTGGCAATAACAGATAAGACTATTGCAACACTCATGGTGGGCTGGCGATGTGAAAAAGAATCGGATTTCCTGCATTTACTGGAGACTGACCGCGCAAAGTATGATGAATTTATTCATCATATAACCGTGAATGAAACCTACTTTTTTCGGGAAAACGGACATTACACCCTACTGAAAAGTAAGATTATACCTGAAGTTTTGAATACACAAGATCAAGTTACCATTCTAAGTGCTGGATGCTCCAACGGTGCAGAGATTTACAGTGCTTATATATGCCTTACAGAGATACTTACGCCATCTGAAATGAAAAAAATCAATTTCATCGGAATCGACATTGATCAACGTTCTTTGGATAAGGCAAAAAAAGGGTTGTTTTCCCGGAACCAGCTACGAGAAATCCCTGAAGATCAGATCAATAGCCTGTTTACCAAAATTAGGCCACTGGAGTATCAATTGAACGAGGTCTATCGTAGTAAAGTCTCATTTCAAAGAGTAAATCTGATAGCAATCGAGGAAATATCAGCTCTGCCAAAATGTGATATTATATTCTATAGAAATGTTGCTATCTATTTCTCAGAGGAGAAAGGTTCCCAGGTGCTGAACAATCTGGCATCAATTCTATCTGAATCGGGAGTTTTATTTACCAGTTCTACAGAAATATTTCCTTCCAAGTTTAATGCCAATCTGAGTCTGCACATAAGTTCGGGTATATATTATTTCAGCAAGAAACCCTCCGATACGATGCATGGATTCTCTGTTCCTCATACCTGCGTGAAGAGTACAACGGTGCAACCCAAAAAGGCCAACATAATCCTGAACACTAGTAGAAGGAAAGAGAAAACAGAAACACCTCCGGTCTCGGTATCACAGATTATTACCTTGGCGCTACAGGGAAACACTCATACGGCAAATCTTCTCTTGGATCGATATGAGCAGTTCAATACGGTGAGTATTGATAGCCGAATTTTACGGGCGGGAATCTATCTGGAGGGTGATGATAAAGAGGCTGCAGATGCTCTCTGTCATGCAATCATGCGAGACCAACCCGCACGTGTTGAGCCGTATATTTTACTGAGCATAACACAACGACAGAACAAAGATTTTCACTCAGCATTGAAATATCTACGCTCAGCAACGTATATTGATAAGGATTGCTGGATAGCTCATTTTTATGCTGCTGAAATTCTTCGATCGCTGCATGATCAGAATCGGGCAAGGAAGCGCTACCAGTTGGCCCATCGTGCTTTAGAGCTACATGCAGACAAGGAGTATCTGCTGCTTACTCTGTATAATGATCATATCAGAAGAGAGATTAAACGGCTCTGCGAGCTACATCAGAAAACAATGTAATACCTGAGAAAGAGGAGGGCCTGTGGCATTTGATAAGAAAAAATTCTTGAACAGATTCATTGAAGAGGCGCGTAAGCATCTTACTTCTCTTTCCAATGGTTTGGTTGCGCTGGAACACCAGCCGGATGATACAGAGTTGATTAACACCCTGTTTCGTGGAGCCCATACGATTAAGGGCTCTTCCAATATGCTTAATCTCACCGAAGTATCCAATTTTGCCCATCAGATTGAGAACAAGCTTTCAGGCATTCGCGATGGTTCAACTGCTGTAACAAAGCCCATCATTGATGTGCTGCTGCAGGCCGTTGATCACCTCACGCTACTGATAGATGCTGCAGAACAGGAGAAGCAAGGACCGGCAGCTGATGAAGCTCTTACTACTGCCTTGGCAGCTGAAGATGCACAAGAGGGCTCGATCATGCTGAAGGAAACCGGAGAGACAACGGCACAAGATCGGCGCATAAGTTTTCGTCAGGAAAAAGATATTATTGTGATAAAGGCTGAGAAGCTGGATGCTCTGATTCAGTTGGTAACAGGACTGTACTCAATGAACCAATCACTTGAGACCTGTTATAAGGAGACGGGTATTATTGCTAATCTGATTGAACAACTGCAAATATCAGGAAGAGAATCAGTTCTGCCCTATAAAACTCAGCAGTTAATCAATTCCTTGGGTATACAATCTGAAAAACTGAAGGAAATACTTTCACGGGACCGTCATACAGTATCAACTCTCAATGCTGAACTTCGGGATTTGCTCTTTGAGCTACGCCTGGTGCCTATCAGTCTGGTTTTTGATAAACTTCCAAGAGTAGTACGCGAGCTCTCCGACAACTTTAAGAAAAGGATCAACTTCACCATGTCAGGTGAGGAGACAGAACTGGATAAAAAGATTGTTGATATGCTGGACGAATCACTTATTCAGATTGTTCGAAATGCAATTGACCATGGCATAGAGAGCATTGATGAACGGGGAAAAAACGGAAAATCCAGTGAAGGGAATATCTCCTTATCAGCGAGCTATGAGCATGGGATGTGTGTAATCACCATTACCGATGACGGAGCAGGGATCGATGTGGAGAAGCTGCTCGAAAAGGCTGTATCACGTGGTAAGATGACAATAAGCGCAGCAGAGGAGATTCGCAGGAATCCGACGTCTGAAGATCTTTGCGACCTTATCTTTACTCCCGGTCTCTCCTCTCGTGATATTATTACCGATGTTTCCGGTAGAGGCGTGGGAATGGATATTGTCAGGGAAAATATCATCAACCACCTCAAAGGTTCGGTATCCATACTAACTCAAGCGCACGTAGGCACAATTTTTACGATAACGCTTCCCATCAATACTGCAATAATGAATACCACAATGATTAAAACAGGTTTATTAACTATTGCATTGCCTTCTCATGCTCTGTATGAGGTCGTTCAGATGGAGGCTGCAGAAATTATTCAAGTGGTGAACCGTACAGCCATCAGGTTACGTGAGCAGATAATCCCCATCATACATCTAGATGAGATTATGAAACAGGGAACCCTTGTTGATAGCAGTAAAAAACCCTTTTTCTTGATCGTAAGGTCAGGAAGTGGTTTTGTTGCTATCCTCGCCGATGATGTGTTAAGTCAGGAAAACAGCCTGATCTATTCATTACCAGCTCATATCCAGAAAACCCCTTGGGTAGCAGGTTGTATCATAACCGGCACCTATTCTATTATCCATCTGCTGAATACCCGTCAGTTGGTGCGTTTGGCACAGCAGGATCATACTATCCAGCCTGCAGAACAGAAGATGCACAAAGAAGCGATCAGAATTCTGGTAGTTGATGATTCGATCAGTACCAGAGATATCGAGAAGAGTATTCTTGAATCCCATGGGTATGATGTTGATGTTGCCGCTGATGGGGCAATTGCTCTGAAAATGGCAAGGGAGGTTGTCTATGGTGCTGTTGTTACAGATATTGAGATGCCCAATATGGATGGATTTACCTTAACGAAGAATCTGCGGAAAGAGGAAAAATATCATCAGACTCCAATAATCCTCGTTTCCTCACTCGATAGTGAAGCTGATAAAATGAAGGGTATTTCGTCCGGAGCCGATGCCTATATTATTAAGGCGGCCTTCAATCAGGACAAATTGGTTGAAACAATACATTCTCTAATTAATTGAAAGGTATAATATTATGAGTACTAGAAAGATTCTGGTGGTAGATGATGATACTTTTGTTCGGGAGATGATAACGGATGTGATTACATCTCTGGGTTATGAGGTAGTGCAGGCTGAGAATGGCAGAGAAGCCCTAAACAAACTGTTTGTTCTGAATCACATTGATCTGGTGATTACTGACATACATATGCCTGAACTTGATGGGCTGGGTCTTATTGATGAAATAAGAGCTGTGGATACTGATACCCCTATCATTATATTAACAGTAAATTCCGAGATGGCGACTGCAATTGAGGCAATCCGCAAGGGTGCAGACGACTATATCCTCAAAGGATCTTCAATTAATGAGACGCTACCGCTCTCAATAGCCAAGGTATTTGAAATTGCTGATTTACGGGAAGATAATCGTCTGCTGCTGAAGGATCTTACCAGCAAAAATGCCGAGCTGGAAAAACTAACTTTTTTGGATGGACTTACCGGTCTCTTCAATCGCCGTTACTATGATCTCACGCTGCTGGAAAAGTGTGCAAAAGCGGCTGAGCAAAATGAGTATATTTCAATGATCATGACAGATATAGATCATTTTAAACTGCTCAATGATTCCCTTGGCCACCCATATGGGGATCTGTGCCTACAGCAGGTAGCCAAAGTGATAAGTCGTATTGTAATGGATTGTCAGGGGATTGTGGCCCGTTTCGGAGGTGATGAGTTTGTGGCTATCCTACCGGAATATACACCTGAAAAGAGTGCTGCGGTAGCCGAACGAATTCGTCAAAAGATAATGAGTACTGTTGTGATCGATCCAGAAAGCGGTCAATCCAAAACAATTACCATGAGCTTCGGTGTATTTGGCATACAGCCTGGAAAAGGCATCGGTAGCGAACAGCTCCTGGAAGGGGCAGACAAAGCCCTCTATGAAGCCAAGAAGCAAGGGCGTAACCGGGTACATTTGATTCCATACAAGGATATCGCCCTATCTTTGTAGGATTTGCAGTACACTTCCCAATGCAGTGATTGATACATTGCTAGAGCTTAAATTACCCGCCATCAGTTACTACCCAACACGGGCGCAGGCATACATTTTGCCATTTGCATTGCCTTAGCTCAGATCCTATTGTAAAGTCTACTGAATATGTTGATTGAAGAGAAAGATAGAGGACCTTTATTCCTGAAGGTTATGGGATGATAATCTTGAGAAAGGTGGTAAAAGTCCGGTTTTTCAGGTGAACATAACGAGTGGTCGGAATGCCCTCGTTGCGAGGTTCAGTACAAATGAGGATGGGAAGAATACAAGTGTCCTCACATCCCCCTGGGTGTGAGCTTTGCCATCTGACCAAGGAGTACTTGTGAAACGTTTGGCAATTATCCTGTTGTTTGTGAGTATGACGATACCACTGCTTGCTGCCTCAGAGGGGCAGAGAGTGATACCCCTCTCTGATCCCCTCTATCAGGAGATGGATCTTCTGTACCTGATTACAGGAGTGGGGACCCCCTCCGCTTCCCGGCCTTGGACGAAGGCCGAAGCCCAGGGAATCCTTTCGTATGCCCATGCAGGAGAAGAAGGAACTGCACAATATGCGCTGTATGCATCCATCCATCAAAAGGTGTATGCACCCTTGCGTTGGACCTTCCCCGATGGATTCTCCCTTTCAGCCAATATCGATCTCTCCTTGGAGGGGTATGCCCACTCTACGCCCTCTTTTGACTCTATAGGGAGGTGGGCCTACTCCTTTCCTAACCGAAAGCCCTTGGCCAGGCTCCGCCTGGATATGGTTGTTTCTGATTTCTTCTACACCCATTGTGACCTGCAATATGGGTACGGCCTCTTTACCCATGATGATGTGATCCCCCACCTGCTCGATAACGGACATCTCGGGGTGGGATCTCTCATCCCTGATGCCAGCACGAACAACATCCTGTATGTGGATGATGCAATACCGCTCATGCAGTACCAGAAACGCTTTGCAAACAACCTCATCCCAGCGAGCAAGCACTTTGACTTCCAATGGCCAAAGCGAGCGGTATTCTCCCTTGGTTCCCAGAACTGGAACCTCTCCTTCAGCCGGGACAGGATCTCCTGGGGAAACTCCCACATAGGGAACTTCATCCTCGATGACCATGTGGACTTCCATGAGTACCTACGGTTCACCACCTTTACCAAATATTTCAAGTATGAGTCGACGACCGTCTTCTTCGATACCTACTATGCCAATGACGATCATATCCGCATGCTGCTTGCCCACCGCATCGAGTTCCGTCCTTGGGGGAAACTCACTGTCGCCCTCAGTGAAAACGTCATGTACAAGGATGATTCCCTGGATGTGCGATTCCTCAACCCTGCATTCATATACCACAACCTTCACCAATCAGGCAAGTTCAATGCCATAGCCTCTGCGGAACTGGCCTATGTCCCCACTGCAGGGCTCCGCCTCTTCGGCCAGTTTGCCTTGGACCAGGCAGTCGCCCCCAATGAGGATCCTGACTGGGAGGATACTGCCTGGGCACTCTCCTTGGGGCTTGAAATGGCAATGCCGTTGGAAAAGGGCATACTCTCTTCACTATTCGAAGCCTCGATGGCCCTGCCCAGCATGTACCGTAGGGACAAGGTTGATTTCTTGATGATCAGGCGGTATGCCGGCCTTGACCGTACAGTTCACAAGCTTGATTATATCGGCTCACGGTACGGGGGGGATGCACTGGTCTTCCTATCAAAAACCCAATATCATATCCCCGAGACCGGCACCCTCTATCTAAGGCTTTCAGCAGCCCTGAATGGTGAGATAGATATGTACACCCCAAGCACCAGTGGAAGCACCGGTTATGGGACTGAGATGTTCTCCCAGGACAAGATCTCAACCATGTTCCAGGCGACCCTCGGAGGGGAGCTAAAGCTTCCCATCAAAGCCTCTTGGTTTGAGACCTGGAATGCGTACGCTTCTATCTCATATATCGGTCAAGGCGAGTATCTACAATCAAGCAAAGCGTTTGCAACGTATGGGTCGGACATACAGTTTGTTTTGGGGACAACGATGACCATCTGAACTGTACTGCTGGCAAGCAATCGGCACATATGAAGCTATTGCCATGTTCACAAGAGGGATGCGATGCGCCCTATCTCTGACTCCACCCTTCCGAAGCGGACAAGCTCCTGCTCCAGGCGGATGTTCTCCTGGACCCTGCCTGATGCGATTTCCTCATAGAGAGCCGCTTCCTCAGGGTGCAGATGGTGCAGGCCACCGGTGAAAGGCTTGGGTTCCCAAACCCAAGAATCCCTATGCTCCATAAGGGTAGCCCTATCCATCAGGAAGGATGAGGTGTGGGGAAAGAGAGAGCGGAACTGGTCGAGGATGGCAAACCCATGGGTGTCGATATCACCCCAGTACCAAAGAGCGACCCTGGATAGCCATGCACAATCCCTAAGATGGTCGAAGTTATACCCTCTGCCAAAGATGACCAGGCTCTTCTGTGCAGACGGGAGTGTGAGGGCGCAGATATCATTTTCGATGACGAAGACCCGTTCTATGGGAAGGGCCTCCCCTACTGTGAACAGCTCGCAAAACTCCTTTGCAGAGAGTGAAATGTCGGTACACCCTCTGTAGGCCAAACTGGGGTCCAGAAGTCTGAATCTGACAAGTTCGGGCTTACCCAGGAATCCATATCGCTTTTCGAACTGTGAGATACCCCTGTAACGATCATCTATAAGAGCCTCTTCCAAAGTGAGGTCAAGCCACTGGGAGAGAAGGCCCATATGCTTTTCGGTGAACTTGGTATCGATGCCAGGCAGGTCTATCTGGCGCAGGTATATCCCAGGTCTCGGATGAGACAGCATCCACTGCCACAAGAGCAGGAGCCTGTCGAGGTCAGGGGCGACCTCAAGGAGCTTGGTCGGGTAGCGCATTGCCCATGAAAAAAGGCTCTCATCGCGCTTCTCCAGAAGGTGCACAAGCGTGATGAAGGTATTCCATTCATCACGCTTGCCAAGCAGGGTGGCAAGCTCCTGAGGGCTCTCAAAGACCAATGAAGCAGGGATGTTGTGCCTGCCCAACAGACGATGGTTGACCTCCTTAAACTTCAGAAAAGGGGAGAGCTTGGCATGGCCAGAAAAACTCCTGATCCAACCATCGACGGCACCGAACTGTTCGGCCATCTGTTTGGAGGAGATGGGAGAGAGCCTGAACTCATAGGGGAAGCAGCTAGCATGCTGGCGGTAAAAGAAGCCGCGTTCCCAGTCATTTATGAGTTTCTTGTACACTTCCTTTGGTGAGGTCATCGGCTATGATTCTCCTTCTCCTGCATATACTCCTCAATGGAGAAGGTACGCAGCACCGACTCCTTTCCGGCGGGGTTGTGGACGAAACCCACTGAAGATACATACGGCTCAATTATGTGGATCTTCTGAAGCGGGGTGACTATCAGCAGCTGCAGGTTGAGTCGCTTGAAAAGGTTAAGCCCATAGTGCGCCGATTCATCAGAGCCCCTTCCAAAGGCCTCATCAATGACCACAAAGCGGAAGGAACGGGAACGAACCTCCCCCCACTCAAGACCGAACTGGTAGGCCAGCGAAGCGCCAAGTACGGTATAGGCCAGCTTCTCCTTCTGTCCTCCTGACTTGCCCCCTGAATCGGTATAGTGCTCATACTCGGCATCATCCTCGCGCCACCTCTCAGAGGCGGCGAAGGCGAACCAGTTGCGCACATCGGTCACCTTCTCCTTCCAACGCTTGTCAATGTCAGAGTAGCCTTCCCTTCCCTTGAAGCGATGTATCAGGTCCTTGACCTGCAGGAACTTTGCTTCGCTATACTGCTGGTCAAGCTTCCCCCCCAACGAGCCTTCGATGCAGGACTTGAGGTCCTGCTTGAAGGTTCTGATCTCCATATCGTTGGTGTTCATCGCCTCAAGCAGTATATAGCGGTCCTTGTTGTAGTCGATCCCATGGAGGGACTTGTTGATCTGGTCCACCCGCTCCTTGATCTGCTGGTACTCCTTGTTGAGCTGAGCCTGGAAACCAGCGATCTCTCGGATTGTATTCTCATTGAGCAGGACCTTGAACTGTTCTTCGAACTTTGGGAGGTTCTCACTGACCAGAACCGCCAAGATCCTGCGATACTCCCTGCCCGACTCTATGGATGGGTCCATCTCACGCGTCTCGGTGGGGTATTCCCGGTTGAAGTCTCCCATCGCCGCTATGAGGGTATCACGCAGCCGATCAAGCTTTCTCTTGGCATTATCTATCTCAGACTGTACTTTCTCCCGGAAAGAGCGCTCTAGTGCCTCACTGTTCTCAACGGTTATTTTTTTGTTCCCAATGTAGAGGGGGATCAGAGGCCCAATGGTGGCACACAGCCTCTCCAGCGGCTTGGCTCTTGTCAGAAGAATCTGTTCCATACCGGCCAACTGCTCAGCAAGTTGCTCTATCCTGCTCTCTATCTTGCCTATCGTGATCAGGAGGTCAGAATGTTTTTGCCCTTCAGATGCAAGCTTGACATTGACCTGGGCAAGCCTTTGCTGAAGGTTGTCCAGGATATCGGCACGGCTGTCAAGCAACTGCTTCTCTGTCTCTATTTCAGAGCTCACCTCCTCTATGGCTTGTGCAGAGGTCTTCCAGTCGAGCTCCTCGTAGAGGGTATAGTTCATGAGGCTTTTCAGATCATGAATCTGCGCTTCAAGCTGGTCTTGCCCTTCTTTGATCCCAGAGAGGGTGGATTCCAACTCCTGTATCACAAGATCCTTCTGCTGCTTCAGGCGTTCCAACTCAGCTATCTTGGAGGTATTGATCCAGCCCAGCACATAGCGCCTTCTGTCCGAAATGGAAAAGCGGTCATCCTTTTCATGGTGTATGGAGCTGCCCTTGATCTGCCCTGACCGGGTAAGGCCCCTGCTCACCCGTCTGAACTGCTCTAGGTCGTCACAGCAGATGAGGTCCCAATACCTGGCATGTAGTTCCTGATCGAGCCAAGGGGAGTAGGTGCTCTCCCCCTGTATGGTGAGCTTCTCAATGATCGAGCCGGAAAGAACCTTTCCAGGCTTTTGATCCCTATCAGTCACCCTATAATAGACAAGCCTTCCCTTCAGGTGGGTCGCTTCCACCCATTGGGTAACCTTTTTATAGAGATGGTCAGGGATGAGCAGTGTCAGGGCGAAGGACCTCATCACGCGCTCTATCGCCCCTTCCCACTCGGCCTGCTCATCTCTGACGGCCAGGAGCTCACCGATGAAAGGAAGAGAGGACTCTTCTATGGAGAGGGCTGAACAGAGCTGGCCCCTGATCTCAATCTGCTGCCCGTCGATGTTGCTTCTCCTGCCCTTGAGGGAGGTGATCTCATCAACAATTGCCCCTTGCTCCTCCCTTTGGTTGCGAAGCCTGTAATCGAGTTCTGATTTGGTGCCTTCAAGCTCGTTGCGCTCATCAACCACTGCTACAATGCGCTTCCGAGCAGCCCCCTGGTTGTCTATGTACTGCTCAATGCCCACAAGGGATGGGAGACCAAGCCTTAGAGCGACGGCTTCATACTCTTCAGATCGCCGTAGGCGGGAGTCTCTCTCTTTTTCCAAAGCTGTTTTCTTGCTGTGAAGGATCTCAAGGCGGACGCCGGCCGTTGCGGTGATAGCCTGGTTGATCTCATCCCGACCAAGGCGTAGGGATGCAAGGAGGGAGTCGGAGCTCTCCAGCCTCTGATTCTGTCTGTGCTGTGTCTCACGCTCCTTATCGAGCAGCCCTGTAAGCAGGCCTCTCTTATACTCTGCGAAGTAGTACTTCAGGTCATCGCGCACCTCAACCTTTTCATGCACTTCCTGCTCGACCGCCTGGTGTTGATCGAGGTTTCCAACCAGTGGAGAGAGGGCCTGTATCTGTTTTTTAGCTCGCAAGATTGCATTGTGCGACCTGTCCAGATCCTCAAAGTGATGTATCAGGTTTCCGATTGGCGTGATGGCGTCAAAGCTCTCCAGCATATGGTCCTGGACGAAGGAGGTGAGGTTTCCTACCGTCTTCAAAGATACAGTCTGATGAAAGAGATCCAGGGCCTGTTCGTTCTTCAGCCCGAATCGCCTGCGAAAGGCATGCCCATATTCAGGGAAGCTGGAATAGATTTCTATGGCATCCTCTTTCTTGAGACGCCTTTTGAGGGCTGAGAGGTCCTTGCCAAAATCAGAAAAATCCTTCTGGATGGAGAGAAGCCTATCAGCGACAATGAAGAACCTGTCCGGCTGACCGGTGGACTCCTTCTGCAGGAAGACCTGGGCCAGGGAGACTGTCAGGGAGAGCACTTCGTTATAAAAGATTCCAAGGATGACAGAGTGTGAGGTTCCTGCCTCCCTGAGGGGGACAGGCTTGGTGGCATATCCACCATCGCTGCGTTCTGACTTGTAGTAGCCCATCACGTAGGAGCGCAGGGAGCGCTCCTTGTAATCCGCTCCAGCGGCTTTGTTATAGGCTACTCGCTGGGAGGGGACAAGCAAGGTGGTGATGGCATCGACCAGGGTCGATTTCCCCGAGCCGATATCACCGGTGAGGAGGCTGTTCTTCCCCCCGAGGGTCAAGGTGACCACCTTGTTGTGAAATGTTCCCCAATTATATACCTGGATCTCCGCCAGCCTGAAGCCTGCAGAGCTATCATCATCGCCAAACTCAAAAAACCCGTCAGACATCACCATCTCCTTCATCAGATTCTGAACCGTGGGCAAGATACTCCTCCAGTTTTTCATTGAAACCACTCAACCACTGGGCATCAATATAGGCCTTGAGAATCCTCTTGACTTCAAATTTCTGCTTCTTGGCATCCATGAATCTGATGAATCCAAGATCATGGATACGCTGTAGGTGTGCATCCATCCGCTTGAGGACCTTGACCTCGTTGTTGGAGGTTGGAAAGAAGGCCGCTACCGTCTCGTTGAACTCATCGACTCCGATGATCAGGCGAGGTTCACTTGAGTAGGTATCATGCTCTGTCAGTTTTCTTCGCAGTATGGCCAGCATCAGGCTGACAGGATAGGAAAGGGGCCTTCGTGCCATAATGCGTGGCAGGCAGGGATCACCCTCCTGCTGTTCCTTGCTCTTCAGATAGGCAAACCCATCACTGTCATATATTTCAAGGTCGAGGTTCATGATAGCGAGGTGATCCCTCACAGGGCCATCAAACTGTTCCATGACCTGCCAGATTCTAGGTTTTTCTTCCTTATAGAGGATTCCCCGCATCAAGTGGATAACCACTTCGGAGATGTTCTCACTGTCATGATGCTCCATGTCTGCTCCCTTGTGTGAAGATTACCCTCGGAAACCATGCTTTGCGGAACGTATCTGCTGTACCACACCACTTCACATGGTCCTTTACATCCTCTGATACCGAGGCAAAGGGTTCCACTTCAGCAATATGGAGATAGGTTAGGAGTTCTGCAAGGCCCTGTTCGAGAGGATGCTTCTCCAACAGCTCATCAAGTCGAATCTGTCCCCTACCCTCAAGGGCATGTGCGATGTTCCTGTGCAGCCTCTCCCTGTCCACATATACGAGGTTGAAGAGCCCTGAGGTGTCAATGTCCTGTTCGTCTTCGATTTCTATCATCGAAACCAACTCCTGGACCGGTGGGGGTGAGTACAGAGGTTGTTCCATCGGCAGGTTGATGGTGACTTTTGATTCCTCCACCTCCATCCAGTCCATGGAGTGGGTATGGTCCTTTAGCTTGAAGGCATGTTTTTCAATGCTATCCAATATCTCAGTGATCCGGCGGTTCTCAAGGACGACGCGGTCATCCAGAAAGCGGCGCAGTTGTCCGGAGAGGCGGGCAACGGTACGCTGGGTTTTCTCTCCAGCATCAATCCAGTCGAAGTGGATCCTTCGTAGGGTGCTGTCACCTCTCAGGTCTCCAAGCTCTTCCAGGCCAAAGACCGTATCAAGCTGCCTTGAGAGTTCTTCCTGGCTGTCCGGAGACATGATGAAGTCCCAGAAGGCACGGAAGCTCTGTCCCTCATCAGATCTGCTGATCCTGTCATGGTCTCCGAAGAACTGCTCCAGAAGTTCGCCCTTCTTACCACCAAAGAGGGCGATCTCCTCCCTGATCTCCCGGTCAAGCTCGCGGAAGTTCCCCTCCACGGCAGTGAAGTCACTGCGCAAGTCCCGGGCTATCTGCTTGAATTGCATAAACCGTTCCCTGATCTGCCGCTGGTCCATCACAGGGATATCCCCGCCGGCTATGCGTTCGATCTCCCTCTCTATCTGGCGTTTTCTCTCCTGAAGTTCAGCGATCCTTACCTCTGCGTCAGTCTCCACCCCCTGGACGATCTGCCGAAGCAGGTCAAAGCAGGTCTGCAGCCTGCTTTCGGTGCCTATGAAACGGCGGGATGCAAGAGAATCAACCCACTGCAGGACCTTTTCGCTGCCAGGGGTCAACTCATAATGGGGGATATCACTGCCTGCGGGATAGAACTTCCTGAGCCACCCTTTTTCAGCGTTGGTCCAGTCATCCAGGTAGTCGCCTGCAGACCGTGGGAAAGGGGTATCCTCGCTGCCATCGGTAAGCGCATAGAGGTAGTCATCAAGCTTGAGCACCAGTTCATATTCACCAAGCTGTCGCACTCCCCCATCACGAAACACGCTGTCAAAGAACGCAATCACCAAAGGTCCATTATCAGAGGTCATCAACCTCCAGGAGGGGTGTGTCTTCTTCTTTTTTACAAGGTCATCGTAGTCAAACGGCATGCCCTACCCTATCACCAAACCCTGCAGAGTACAACTGCTGTGATGGTGAAAGTGTAGGGATCTGAATCTCTCTTTGAATTCTATTTGCCAGAGTCAGATGCTATAAAACCGCCTGTGGAGCCGTTATGCCCCTATGCCTGTAATAGCCCACCTCATGCTCGCGCCACCTTGGATCGGCTTTGGCCATGAGGGTTCTGTATGGGTCGTTAGTCTCCTTGAGGTACTGTTCAAACAACCGCCTATGGCCCTTGAGCTCTTGCTCATACTGTGGGTTTTTGGCCACATTGGTCATCTCGTAGGGATCGCTGTCCAGATCAAAGAACTCCTCAAAATCATCTTCCAGATAGTGCAGGTACTTGAAGCTGTTGGTACGTATCATCCTGCAAGGCTCGACGGTATACCCCCATTCGGTGTGCCACTGGCTTACAGCATACTCACGCTCTGGAAAAATTCCTGTTTCCAAGGATGGGAGCAGGGAAGTGCCGTCGAAGGATGCAGGGATAGCTATTCCAGCCAATTCACACAAGGTCGGAGCCAAGTCCAGACTCTGGGCAAGACCACCGACCATCTCTTCTCTGGGGACAATGGTGCCACCGCAGAAGACCAGGGGAACCTGGACCAGTTCTTGGTACATCGCTGTATGCTTGGTCACAGTTCCTCTCGCAGCAAGGCCATCACCATGGTCGGAAAAGAACACGATGATGGTATCATCATGGGTCCCTCTCTGTTTTAGAGCATCAAGGACACGTCCGACCTGTCGGTCTACCAAGGAGAGATAGTGGTTGTAAGCAGCAAGGTAGTGACGGAAGTTCTCTTCATCCCACAGGGAGGCCTGAGCCTGCCTGATATGTGCGCAGCAGATATACTGGATGCTCTTGGACCTGTTGCCGATATCATCAAAAACAAAATTAGGAGGCAGGCTCGGAAGGCTGTCCACTGCCACATCCGTATGTACGCCCTCATTCTTTCCCACCCACCCGCAGATGTTGTGGGGATTTATCAGGTCCACTACAGCAAGCAGTGGCTTTTCTTCTGCATAGGAAGAGAAAAACTCCACTGCCCTGTCTGTAGTGTATTGATCATTATAGGTATCGAAGTTATACGGCCAGGCAGGATGCTCGTCAGGGACAAAGGTCTCCTCTTCCTCGACAAGTTCAAAGCCCCTCAAGGCCCCGCTATCATGGCGCTTGCCAAAGTGTATCGCCTTGTATCCCCCTTCGGTGAAGACCTCACCTAAGGTAGGAAGATCCTCAGTAAAAATAGGGCATGGCCAAGTCCTTCCATTGGAGAGGACCTCAGTCCTATGGGGATAGATTCCACTCCAAAGGCTCGCCCTGGAGGGCTGGCAAAGGGGGCACTGCACCGTATTGCTCGAAAAAGCCACCCCGCGCTCAAACAGCGAGTCAATGTTGGGAGTGTCAGAACTGCCGCCGTAGGCCCTGAGGGCACGGCTTGGCAGCTGGTCAACCTGAATCAACAGGATATCAGCTCTCGTATCGTTCATGGCGTCCTCCTAGAACAGGAAAAAGTCCTTCTGGCTTTCGCAAAAACCCCTAAGGATGGGGTCGAGCTTCCTGCACTGATGGGAATCCCTATCAAGGATCTCAGGGTGCAGCTGGAAAGGATCGCCCACGTTGTCATAGAGATACCTCACCTGGGGGCTACCCGGGACCGTCCCGTTGTCAATGACGTAGGTGTGCGTCTTGCTCCTCAAGGCTCTCCAGCCATAGCACATCGAATCTAAGCCAAGCCTTTTGAAGGGCTCTATCAGTTCAGGCATGCCAGGCAGCATGCAAAGGAATGCATATTCCTTCTCTTTCAGTATTTCGCTGTGTTTTTCTTTGTCCTTCAGGTGTTCCTTTCCTACTGCTTCACCCTTATTTTCCAGCATGGGCTTGAAGCTCTTTCCTTCTACAGTGGTAGGAATCTCAACATCCAGGATGTCAAGCAAGGTAGGCATCTGGTCACAGCTCTCTATGAGGCAGTCGATTGTTTTTGCTTCTTGTTTCGTATCACGGATATACAGGGGAATGCGTATTGATTCCTCATGCCAGACATTCTTGCCATACAACCCATGAGAGCCCATGCAGTCACCATGGTCGGCACTCAAGACAACAATGGTGTCGTCAAGCAGGTCATGCCCTTTCAAGTAGTCCATGATAAGACCAAACTGCTCATCAATACCGGTTACCGCACCAAAGTACTCCTTGAAGTGCTCAATGAATGCAGGGTCGTTCCTCATTGATTGGGGTACGTTATCCCTAAACTTGAGGTCACCTTCATACATAGCCTTCAATTCTTGAGGTACCTGGTCATAGGGAGGATGGGGAGGATTCCAGCTCAGGACAGCGCAAAAAGGCTTGTCCTTGTCCCGTCTGTTTTCCAGATAGTCCAAAAGCACTTCCCTCTCATGCAGGGGTGACCACTTCTTGATATCAATCCTTTCAGGAGAGTCTTCCCAGTAGTGGGGAGCGAGGTGGTCATCCATGGCACCATAGGAGTGCCAAAAGTCAAAGCCGTGCCTTCTTGGCCCTGGAGGGGTGTAGGCATCCCAATGCTCGCTGCCAGCTTCCGGCCTTTCATAATAGTTCATATCACTGGAGTCCAAATGCCATTTTCCAATATAGGCAGTGTCGTAGCCCTCTTTCTTCAGGACATCACCAAAGGTGATCTCCTGGGTGGCAAGAGAGGGACTAACTGCAAGGCCTTTCTTGCAGTTAGTCCAAAGACCACAGGAAAGGGGATATTTCCCTGTCAATAAGGCACCTCGATGTGGAGAGCAGAGGGGATAGCTGCTGATGGCCTGGCTGCAGGCGACACTCTCCTTGGCAAACCTATCCATATGGGGAGTCCAAACATGATCTTCACCCACATGGCCAATGGCATGATAGCGCCATTGGTCAGCAAATATGTACAAGAGATTCTTTTTCTTTTTCACAACAAGCGCTCCTTTTCCTACCAGTACGAATCCCAATCCTTGGCGAACCTCATCAGGGCCTCCAGGTAGAAGAAGTCTCCCCAGGTGTTGCACTCATCGACTCCCCTATTGTTGCAGGGGTTGTACTCACTCTTGCGTGCATATGTGCCATGAAGCAAAAGCCCATTGCTCTTCTTCGGGTCAGTAGCCGCACATGTATCTATAAGAACATGCAACAGTTTTTCAGCCTCAGAGCGATAGAAGATGGCCTTATCCTCATCGAGGTACTTTGCCATCTCGTGCATGCCGCAGATGGCAATGGCACTTGCTGAGGAGTCCTTGGGCTCATCACTGCCGTCGGTGAAATCAAAATCCCAGTAGGGAACCTTGTCTGAGGGAAGATGCTCAAGGAAGAAGCGGGTCATCCTCTCGAACAGGTCAAAATACTTGGGATTCTTGGTGTAGCGGTAGGCAAGGGCCGCACCATAGATGCCCCAAGCCTGCCCACGCGCCCAAGCACTACCATCACGATACCCCTGGCGTGTAACGCCCTTGGTAGGCTCGCCTGTCTCAGTATCGAAGTAGTAGGTATGGTAGGTCGAGTCGTCATCGCGGATGATGACGCGCATCGCTGTATCGATATGTTTCAATGCGATGTCCCGATAGTGTTCGTCCCCACTCTCCTCAGTTGCCCAGAACAGCAGAGGCAGGTTCAACAGGCAGTCGATGATGAGGCGGTAGTTGTCCTCCGCCCCCAACTCTCCCCATGCCTGGAGGAACTGGCCAATGGGCTGGAAACGCGCGACAAGGTTGTCGGCAGCAAGCAAGGCGGCCTCTCTTCCCTCCAGACTACCGGTCAGCTTGAAAGCTGCAACACAGGAGGGGGAATAGAGGAAACCCATGTCATGATGGTTGACATCTATGCGTTTGAGAATTCTATCCTTGAAGGAGGTTACCTGCTTGAGGGCTGCATCCTTATATTTGGAGGAGTGGGTATGTTCGTAGGCAAGCCACAGCTGCCCTGTCCAGAACCCTGTCGTCCATTCGACATTCTCACTAGCCTCATAAAAATTTCCCTCACTGTGGGAAAAAGGGAATTTTTCAATAAAAGCGGGCAAGCAAGAGTCTATCTGCCTGATCGCATGATCGATCGCCTGTAGAATATCACTCATAGAACACTCCTTCAATATTGTATAAGAAAAGCAGTCAGTTCACTACTTGATCGCTTTTCTCTTGTGAGGTTGCTGTACATATAGGGAAGAACTCACAGTTTTTCACAAGCCTATATGTATAGCTGCCTTACGTAGGAAGTATGTTCAGGGCGGGGAATTTCCCCACCCTGAACACTGCAAAATCCTTACTACTTCATGTAGGTCTCATACGCTTTCTGGTTGATCTCTATCGCACGATCGATACCGCGACTCTTGAGCTCCTTTACGAATCCATCATATGCCTTGTCATCGAAAGCAACGGTCCCGAGCATCCAAGTCTGGAACTTCTCATTGACGTAGGGTCGGATATTTCCCATGATCTTCTGATATTCAGACTCGTTCTCAGGGGTATATCGGAGACTGAGCACGCCATCGGCATAAGGAGCCTGGTCAAGACGGAACCAATCGAGGTTGTCGTTGTATAACTTGGTGGCTACCTTTCCTGCCTCGGTCATGAATGCGTACTCATAGTTCTGATCCTGCTTCATACCGATCCTATACTGCACGCCTTTGCCTCTCAAATAGCCAAGGGGGCTCATGTCGCTCTTCATGACAGCATCAGTGAAGGACTTGGTCCCATCGGCATTACGGACAAAGGTCTCGCCTTCAATGCCCCAGTTCATCAGTTCAGATCCTTCAGGTGAGAAACAGAAGTCAAAGAAACGCATGATGGTCACAGGGTCCTTGGCAGTGGAAGAAATACTCCAGCCAACGCCTGGGAACCGACTGGTCCTTTCAACCCTATTCCCATTCTGGTCCATCGGGGGGGCAAACGCCACCATCTCAAACCCTGGGATGGAATCTGCCAAGGTATCATTGTAGTTACCGGCGGAAACCCAGTCATGGGTCAGACCGCCCTGGTTGGCACTGAGCAATACGTCACGGCTCTTAGGTCCGCGGGTAAAGATTTCTGGATCGATCAGGCCTTCCTTATACCACTTGACGATATTCTTCACGCCAACCTTGAAATCCTTTTCGAGAGGCTCGAATACGATCTTGCCGTCACGAACATAGAACTCAGTGGAGGTGTCCCAGAGGTAGAGATACTCATCGGGCATCTTCCAACCAGCACGGTCGAACAAAGGAACTTCATCTTTGAGGCCGTTGCCATTGGGGTCGTTGTTCCTGAAAGCGGTGAGCACGTTGTACAGGTCATCAACAGTTGAAGGAATCTCCAGATTGAGCTTCTGAAGCCAGTCGTTACGGATCCACCAGTACTCTGCACTGAAGAGTTCCTGATTTTTAGGGATGATGTAGATATTTCCGTCGAGGGAGTAACAAGCGTTACGGAATACCACATCCTTTTCCATCGTGGCCTTGATATTGGGCGCATACTTGTCGATCAGGTCGTTCAGGGGAATAAGGCCACCATCACGTCCAAGCTCTTCAAGCACAGAGATGCTCTTGAAGCCTATCACATCAGCAAGATCACCGGAGGAGAGCATCAGGTTGAAAGCCTCTTCCTCGTTAGAGTTGCTCTTGGGGATGATGCCGGTGAAGGAGACGTTGGTCATCTCTGCAGCCTTCTTCCACACAGGCCAATCCTTATCGAAAGGCATGTTGTTGAAGTTAAGGAATATGGTGAATTCCTTAGGGGTTGCACTGGCAAGGGTGCCCGTCAGTACCTGGTCTTCTGCTTTCGAAGCAGTTCCTTTTTCCGAATCTCCTTTTGCAAATGCACTGAAGGCCACAAGCAAAACGAGCAATACGATTAACAATCTCTTTTTCATGCTATCTCCTTTGGTGGTAGTACCACTAAAAACACACAATACACATCCCAATCTACGATTGGACAGTCGATCAACCCTTCACAGCCCCGATGGTCAATCCGGTCTTGAAATACTTCTGCACAAACGGGTATGCCACCATCATGGGGATGATCGCAAGCACGATGATCGCATAGATGACAGTGGTCGGGGACGAGAGCGACTGGGCTGTCACGATGGCAGCTTCGGTCTCATTGGCAACACGGTCGACGATCAGTTTCTTCAAGAGAACCTGCAAGGGCATCTTGTTGTCATCACGCAGGAGGTTCATTGCCCAGAAGTAGCTGTTCCACCTGTTTACCGCATAGAACATGCCCACTGTCGCCAAGGCAGGCTTGGAAAGGGGAAGGTATATGGTAGTGAGGATGCGGATATTGCTAGCCCCATCCATGAAGGCAGCCTCTTCCAAGGAGTCGGGAACCTGCTCAAAGAAACTCTTGAGAATGATCATGTTGTAGGTATTTATTGCAAACCCGAACAAAATCCCTGATCTGGTATTCAGCAGTCCAAAATCCTTAAAGGTGATGAACAAGGGGATGATGCCAGCACTGAACCACATCGTAAAAACGGTGAACAGCGTGAAGAACTTCCGAAATCCCAATCTTTTCTTTGAAAGGGCATAGGCCATCGTAGTGGAGAAAGCCATATTCACCAGCACGCCAAAGACGGTATAGAACATGGTATTTGCATACGCCATCCAAAACCCGTCCTTCTTTGCCGCCTGCACATAGCTGTCGAAGGAGATTCCTTTGGGAAGCAATACTACCGCCCCGCTCTCAACAAGCAGGGGTTTGCTTACCGAAGCGATGAGGGTATACCAAAGGGGGTACAGGGTTACCACTGTGATGAGCAGTCCCAAGACTATCATTATGACATTGAAGATCTTTTCGCCCCTACTCTCAAGAAGATGGTTAGATAGTTCATTTTTCTTGAAACTATTTGCTTTATTTTTTTTCAATTTCTCTATTATGGTTGTTTTCACATTCAAAATTTCTATTTTTCTCATACTTTACCTACCAGATAGTCGATTCGGTGACGCGCTTGCTGAGCCTGTTGGCACCGACGACCATGATCAGGGCGATGATAGCCTCAAACAGACCTACTGCCGTAGCAAGGCCATAGTTGCGGTTACCGATACCAACCCGATAGGCATAGGTTGCAATGACATCAGCTGTTGCATAGGTGGTGGGCTTGTACAGCAGTAGGATGGATTCGTAACCGACCTTGACCATCTTTCCGACCTGCAGGACAAACATCGTCACCACAGTAGGCATGATGGAAGGGATAGTGATGTGGACAATTCTCTTCCACTTGCCAGCACCATCGACGATGGCAGCTTCATAGAGCTGGGGATCGATGCCCATCAAGGCGGCGATATACACGATTGCATTGAAGCCGGAATTCTGCCAAAGGGTCATTGAGGTATACACCCCGCGGAAATATTCAGGCTTTACCATGAAGTACTTGGACTCGATGCCTAGCTTGTTCAACAGGAGGTTGATGATGCCTGTGGAGGGGGAGAGGAAGTTCACAACCAAGCCGCAGACAACCACTACTGATATGAAGTGAGGCAGGAAGGTTGCAGTCTGGGTAAGTTTGCTTACGAACTTGTTTCTCATCTCTGTGATTGCAATTGCAAGGACAATCGGAGCTGGGAAGCAGATGAGTATCTGCCACAGCGAGATCATGAAGGTATTCTTTATGGTCCTGAAAAAGTCAGGCCCACTCATAAATTCCTGGAAGTTGGCAAGTCCTACAAAGGTACTGCCCTTCATCCCCTTGAATACGTTGTAGTCATAGAATGCCATTCTCAGGCCATACATGGGCTTGTAGCAGAACATCAAGAACCAGATGATGCCTGGTATCAGCAGCAGATACAGATCCCAATCCCTTACCATCGTCCTTTGCAGGCGGCGCTTAAAAGGCTGTCTGGACAGATCGATTTCCCTGTGTACATTTTTTCTCATAAGCAACTCCTCACAAATATCCCTTGTGTGTAGTTGTATTCTGCTATATCAAAATTGTTCTGTATATATCCATTTTTCTCTAAGAATTACGATTATTACAGAATGGAGGAAAATATGAACATCTACAAAATTCCCTTCATCTACAAAATTCTCGAAGATGTGGGGAATTTCAACACTAAAACAAGATGAACATGAAACACAGAGAACATAGTCCCAAACACCCAAATTCACACCCACAAGATATTTTCAGGATACTGCGTAGAAATCCTCAAAAAGAATCCTTCTTTGTTTGTAGGTAAATATCGTATATACTCATCCCTATGAGACAGCCTTTACAAACCCGGGGAACGTACCAGGCAAAACTACAACGCACCTTCACTGCCATCGCAATAGCCATCATCCTCATCCTAGGTGGGTTCTTCTCCTTTGTGATGATCCAGACCAATACCACAACCTACCGCACGGCCTTACGGACTACAATGCAGGCAAAAAGCGACGCCGCCCGAGCCGCGATGGGAATCATAGAGAATACCTTCAACATCCTGCACAATGAGGAGCATGTTCGACGCTGGATCGAATCTGATTCTGACGAGGAGTATTTTTTCTATGCCAGGAAGGTGTATGAGGATCTGGGCAAGGCGACTACCAACCTGAGTGGTCTTGAATATGACATCGGAATTACAAGTGATGAAGAAGGCTCTTTTGTCATCACACGGGACGGGACAGTGCGCAAGGAGGACTTCTTCAGTCAGAAGGGGTCAGGCATTGGCCTTGAAGGCTGGAAAGAGTTCTTGCTCTCCCCCAAACAGGAGATGTTCTTACCTATGTATGCCGACGCTACCTTGCGATCTCTCTACCTTCTGAAAAAGTATGCCTTTGGGAAAAGGAATCTCTGCTACCTTATCCACATCCCTATGAAAACCTTGCTCGGAGGCGAGGAGTTTTCCTTTATCTATGGCAATAATTTTTTCTTTCCCATGCAACAAGGAGAAGAAAATGAGGAGAAGCTCTCCTTTTTGCTCGCCCATCCAACCAGTGGAAGTCTTACCGAACATATCTATAAGGGAAAACCCATCTTTGTACTGCACCCCTCAGCCCAAGCTTGGTTCATCGCCCTGGAGTATACAGTTGCCCCGATCAGAGCACTTCATGCCATCCTAGTCTTCTTCCTGCCTCTTATGGCTGTCTCTGTCGCCCTGCTCCTGCTCTCGCTCCACTGGGCATCAAGGCTCTACTCACCCATACGACGCACGCTCATTAGGGTGCCCAACCTGAAAAAGGATGGCTCGACTATCGACGAATTCAAGCTGCTTGAGGAGAATCTCAACACCTTGCAACAGTTGAACCAAAAGCTTGCACAGGCCATCGAGGAAACCAACAACCTCACAGTCCAACGCTACTACCGCGAGCTCATCTTCGGCGTTCCCACATCAACTGCTTGCCCTCTCAAACCCGCCCAGATGCACGCAAAGTATCTGGTTGCCCTCATAGAGATGCATGCCATCAATGAGGATTTTGAAAAGAACGACTGGTTCCTCCAGCTGCAGAAGAACCATATTCATCTCTACATACAAACGCTCCAATCAGTATACAACCTCTACTACGTCAACATCTCCTACAGTTCCTTTGCCATCATCCTACAATCTGATAGTGAAAAAGAGGCTAAAGAGTTGCTTGGGGGACTCTCTACACTGAAAGAACTTGCTGTACACCTGTCCATCTTCCTCAGTGCATGTAGAGCTGGCATCTCCTCCATCGCCATCTCTTACAAGGAGACGCTACTCATCGCAGAGTACAAATATGCTACCAAAGAGAACTTGTTCATAACATCTAGTGATATTCCCAAGGACAAGGGCAACAGCTTCTTCTACCCACTTTCGTTGGAAAACAAGTTTGTGCAGGCTATTGTTGCAGGACAGGAAGAGGCTCTTGCCATCTTCGACACCATCATTGAGGAGAACTTCCAAATGACGACCCTGTCAAATGAGGCCCATAGGAACCTGATGTACTCGCTCATAGGCACCCTGTTGCGGGTCATGCAGGAGCTGAAGATAACTGCAATGGAACTGTTGGGGAAAAACTTCGACTTTCCCTGGCTGTATGAGAACTGGGCAAGTGAGAAGATGGTCGAAAGGCTGCGCAAGAATTTTTCCTTGATCAGAGTGGCCATACACGAACGGAAGAAGTCCACTGACGACATCCTCTTGAAGACCATGCAGGACTACATATTTGCCAATTACGATGACGATATCATGCTCAATGACATCGCCGACCACTGCAACATCTCGGCAAAGTACTGCAGCACCCTGTTCAAGAAACTGAGCAATGAGAACTTCAAGACCTTCCTCAATGAGTATAGGATCGAGCGAGCGTGTGAAATGATCAAAAACAATCCCCTCATCAAGGTAGTGGACCTCAGCCGCTCAGTCGGGTTCAACAGCTCAAGCAGTTTCATCAGGGTGTTCAAGACCAAGACCAACATGACACCAAAAGCCTATGCCGAGATGGTGAGGTCCTGACCGATGCTTTGCAAGTAATTTGTTGTGAACGGTATACAATAAAGGGGTACTACAAAATGGATACGGAAATACAGCGAGCCTTGATAACAGGCGGCTCACGGGGCATTGGCTTCAACATAGCCCAGATACTCACCGAACATGGCATTGATGTGTGTATTGCCGGCAAGAGCAGCGAAAACTTGGCAAGGGCTCAAGAACTGCTGCTTCAAACTCCCATCAGTGGGAAAGTGCATACCCTCCAGATAGATCTGCAAGAGCGCGATGCCCCTGAAAAACTAATCAGCGAAACAGCTGAAAAACTGGGAGGTCTTGATCTCCTGGTAAACAATGCAGGAGTTTCACTCAACGCAACGCTGGAACATACCAGCATGGAAGATTGGGACAGGATTATGCATATCAATGCAAGGGCCCCCTACTTTCTCTGCCAGAAGGCCCTGCCATGGCTGAGGAAGTCTAAGGCTCCTACCATAATTCAGATTGCGTCGGTGGTAGCCCATGCAGGATATGCAGACCAAAGTGCCTATACAGCCTCCAAGCACGCCCTCTTGGGAATGACCAAGGCTTTTTCCAAAGAGGTGCAACAGGAGGGGATTCGTGTGTACACGCTCTCCCCTGGTGGGGTTGCTACCGATATGATACGTTCTGTAAGGCCGGATATAGATGAGGATGACCTAATCGATCCCACTGAGATCGCAGACCTTGTCTGGTTTCTCCTCACCCACCGAGAAAGTGCAATGATAGATCATCTGGATATCAGAAGAGCTACCAAGACAGCATGGTCCTAAAAAACCCATACAATCCAACGGACACAACCTTGCCCGATAGAGGGTATGGGGCACTGCCTATGCAGATATTTCCTACAGCGAGCCAGTATGTTGTAAAAACTCACTACCGTACCGTATGTTTGGTGCCAGCAGTCCCTGTGAGCATGAGATCAGAACCACCCTCACCAAGCCCGACAACGACAAGCTGCTTCTCGAAACCTAGTACTACTTCAAGTTTTGTTATCGTGCCATTCTCAAAGGAAAATGAGACAATATGGCCACCTTTGGTCCGTAGCGGTCCGATCGTTCCTTTCGTCCAACTTTTCGGTCTCGCCGGCAGCAAATAGAGAGAACCATCCCGATACTGCATCAGAGCCTCTATGAATGCTGCAGTCCCACCAAGGTTTCCATCAATTTGGAAAATCATGGGGGGATCCTCCACCGGCTTACCGAACAATAAGGGTTCATCCTTTGGTTGGGTAGGGCGCTTCTTCTGGGGATGATAGTCAGGATGGAGATCAAGCAAAGTCGTTGAAGAAAGCTCCCCCACCAGTGTCCTAAAGCATGAGTCAACCATTTCAGGATCCTTGAACCTGGCGAATAGGCATGCACCCCAAGCCCGGCTCCATCCCGTATGACCGCTATCATGAGAGAGCCTGTACTCCAAAGATTTTCTAGACGCTTCAAACTGTGGGACATTGCTGTCAGGTGAAAACAGCTCTGCAGGAAAAGAACCAAACAGATGAGAGAAATGGCGATGACCCTTTTCCACCTCAATCTTATCCTCGCTGTCCCATTCGAGAAGTCTTCCATCACTACCAATCCTGAACGGTGGAAGCGTATCCAGTATCTTCCGCCAAGGAGCATACATAGCGGCATCCTTATCAAGAAGTTTTGCTGTCTTGACAGCAATATCTAGGGCCATATGGGCGACTTGGACATCCATCGCAGAAGAGATACACATGCTTACAGGAAAGTAGCCTCCACCTCTATATCGGTTTTCAGGAGATTGGCTGGGCATGATCTGGGCCTGCCCATCATCATCAAACTGCACATAGTCTTCATAGAACTCTGCAACCTCCTTGAAAAACGGAAATGCATAGTCCCTGAGGTATTCCAAGTCACCGGTATGCTGATACCTATTCCAAAAATGCAGCATCAGCCAACCAGCACCGGAGATCCAAACCGCATAATTATACGCTTCAGGAGTAACGTTCCTCCAAATATCGGAGTTCAAAGGGAAAACCACTCCCCTACAGCCGTACAGACGTCTTGCAGCTTCACGAGCCTTGGGTAAGAGAGATAGTATGTAGTCAGTCATCTGGCGGGTATAAGAATCAAGACCGAGGACGTCGGTAAACCAATAGTTCATCTGCAAATTGATATTCAGATGATAATCACTGTTCCATTTGGGGAAGGTGCTATGATTCCATTTGCCCTGAAGATGCAAAGGCAAGGTAGCCAACATGGAACCGCTTACCATAAGATAGGCACCGAAGCGGGCGTATAAAGCTATCAAATGAGCATCATCTGCCCCATCCTTGAGAAGCTTTTGGCGTTTGTTCACTGAAATACGGGCAAGTTCAGAGGAACGGGAATCCTCCAGATCAAAAGCCCACCGGCTCATGATGCTGGAAAATCCAGCAATTTGGCTTTCCTTCAACTGCGTAAAGTCTTGTGAAAAATCATGTTTGGAAAGTTCCGCTTCAATACCACGTAGTTCAGAGCCAATATCAGCCATAATAGTCACATACGTAGCATTCTGGATGCTAAACCCTACATCCCTAGCCTCCAGCTGGCCATCAGTCACGACTTTGCACTTCACTGCATAGCTGACCCCCAAGCCGGCATCTACATTCAGCAAGACCATTCCCGTCTCAGAGTGTATAGCATATCGGCTTTGTACACCCTCCTGCTCTTCACGCACAAGTGACAGGGTTGCATCGAATAGGTTTGTTGATAGCCATCTTGCGGTGATGATATCCTCTGTGCAGTGGCATAAAGCAGTGACGGACAGCTGCTCCTTCTGACTGGCTACAATGCCATCCTTCAGAGAGAGATCACGACGGACCAGATCTTGATCATCATGGGTAAGGATGATATCACAAACTGGTTGAAAGGAGTCCATTCTCCGAAGCAAGGGGGAGATCCCTCCATTTCCTCCAAAGGCAATAGCAGCCAATGCTGTAGCCTTGAAATTCTCTCCGCGTTTCAGATAATCACGCACATAGGGCAGGAAATGGGCCCCAGGCTCACATTCACGATGCTTGAAATCACCAGTCCATATATCCTCATGATTGAGGCTGACAATATCCTTCGTCCTATCGCCCCAGAGCATTCCAGCCAGCCGTCCATTTCCAAAAGGAAGTCCATCCTCCCACTTTTCAGGAAGATTATCAAACCATAGTATATCCATTCGTATAATCCTTTTCATCTTCACGAAACAATGATCGCCTCAAAGAAACAGTATACCGTAGAGTATAGCTAGTTCAAGGTGTACAGATTACTAGTACAATAACCCGATAGGACAACAACTTGACCTGTATAGGATTTGCCAGTAGTATCTATTTAGATAGATTTCTAAATAGTGAGGTATTATGGGCTTTTCACAAACAATGAAAGCGGTGGCTGACCCCGTACGGCGGGAAATCCTGGACATGCTCAAGGAAGGACGCCTCACAGTTGGGGACATCGCATCAAAGGTAGAGAACCTCACCTCGGCAACAGTCTCCTACCACCTCTCCCAACTGAAGAAAGCCTCCCTCATCACAGAGACCAAATATAAGAACTTCATCTATTACGAGTTGAATGCCTCAGTCTTTGAGGAAATAATGCTCTGGTGTGCCCAATTTACAGGAGAGAAGAACCATGAAAGCCAAGATTGACAAGACGATGCTTATCACCACCCTCGTATGCCTGGTGCCCCTCACTCTTTCGGCCTTCCTGTATGGACGGCTTCCCGACCAGGTTCCCATCCATTTCAATTTGGCGGGGGAAGCTGACAACTACGCTCCAAAAGCCTTTGGAGCCTTCATCCTCCCCCTCTCACTTGCATTGGGGAATGTACTGCTGCAGTTAGTCCTGAACAACGACCCCAAGCGTGATCACGGCCAACCCTTGCGAGAGATGTCCAAATGGATCATCCCTATCCTCTCCTTGTTCATAACTCCCCTGACCCTGTTCAAGGCCCTGGGGTCTGACATCAGGCTGGAGAGGGTGTTACCGGTCCTTGTTGCACTGCTCTTCTTGGTCATTGGCAACTACCTGCCGAAGTGCAAGCAAAACTATACGGTGGGGATAAAGATTCCCTGGACCTTGGCCAGCGAAGAGAACTGGAACAGGACCCACCGATTTGCAGGATGGGTCTGGAGCATAGCCTCCCTTGTGCTGTTGGTCTCTGCACTTACCGGGTTGCTTGTCTCCCTTGTTTTACCGGTCACTATCACTGCTATGGTACTCTTGCCTGTCATCTACTCCTTCCTGTTCTATAAGAGGTCTAAGGGAAATGACACGAAGGACTCTACCGATACACCTTGATGTTCTCCTTATGCTCGTCATAGGTAACAGCGGGATAGAGGCGCTTGTCCAGGCCATGCAGGTAGTAGAAGTACGGGCTATCCAGGGGGAACAGGGCCGCTTCGAGTGCAGCCTTTGAAGGGCAGCAGATGCCCGAAGGCGGCAGACCTACCTTTCGCCGTGTATTGTACGGAGTCTTGGTCTCCAAGGCCTTCTTGGGTATCGGATTCTCCCAGTCATCCAGTTCGTAGCGGGTGGTGGCATCGATGCCCAAAGGCTGTCCAGCCCGGAGGCGGTTGTAGATCACCGAGGCGATGAGGGGCATCTCCTCGGCGTTCTGTGTTTCCGCCTGAATCATGGAGGCAACTATCAGCGTCTGCTCAAGCCCCCACAAGGTGACCTGCTCGGAGTGCAGATGGGGTTGCACAGCCTCCAGCATGGCAAGGAACATCGCCTCCGCCAAAGAGGATGCAACTTCTTCCTTGGCAAGCAGGTACTCACCACTGAGCAGCCACCCTTCAGCAAAGGAGAGGGAATATTCACTCTCAAGATTTTTTGCTGCCTTGAGAAACTCACCCTTGTCGGCATACCCGCGGTTTGCCAGATAGCGGTCAATGGCAGCGAGGGTAAAGGAGGGGCTCACCCCAATGACAACCTCCCCTGCCTTTGCCGTCAGCAGAGTGCCTATCGCCTCATGATCCATACCCCGCTCCATCACAAGGGTGCCGCTACGCAAGGATGTGGTAAGGTTGTTCTTGATGAAATACTGCAGCAGTGCCTGATCATCATCGACCACTCCCCGTTCGGAGAGCAGAAGACTCACCGAAGAGGCACTCATCCCCGCCTCAATGGTCAGTTCGACAGGACCTGGGGCCAAGGCGGAGGCAACATACCTACCCACAGGTCCCACCTCCTTGCGAAAGGAGAACAGCAGGGCAAAGGCACACACCACACAAGCGACAAGAAAGACAGGGACCTGCAAGCGAAGGGCCAAGGTGGGGCGATAGCCCCTCCTTGATCCAATTTTAGGAGGCACCACCTTAGGGCGGGGAATCGGCTTCTTCTTTGCAGGGGGCTTGGGTTTCTTTGCCTGAGCAGGTTTGGCAGGAGAGCTCTCCGGTTGGGAGGCTGGTTTGCCAACTTCTTTTGGCTTGTCGTCTTTCTTGGGTGTCGGACTCTGCTTTTTGGCAGGTGGATCGGGTTTCTTTTCTTCTCTTTCTGCCTTGAGCTCTCCGGGGATATCCACCCGTGCTTTGGCGCTTGAGACAGAGGGTTTGCTTCTTTTGGCAAGAGGCTTCTCCTCGGGCTTGCCACCGTCAAGAAGTACCTTCATGCGACTGACATCACCCTTCTTGGCAGTCGGTCTTTCTCCCTGTGTCGGTTTCTTGGTCTGCTCACTCATATTCGCCCAACGCCTTCTTCGGGGTGAGAGCGAGAATCTTCTCCCTCTTGCGTGCAATGGAGAGCTCAACGAGGGATATCTGCTTGTTGCTCTGCTCTATCTGGGTGCGCAAGTGACTGATCTTCTGGGCCTCCAACTCGATCTGGGCCTCCAGCTCCTCAACCTTCATCTGGTTTTGCAACTCCCGGATCTCATGCTCAAGCCTGCTGATCCGGTTCAGGTGCAAGGTTATCTGTTCCATCAGGGCTACCGATGCAGATCCTGCCAGGTGGGAATGGCGGGTGCCTCTGAGCTTTTCATACAGGGCCTTGCCATAGAGGAAGCTAACCTTGGCCCGCTGTTTTTCCATCTCCCTAAACTGGACCCGGCTTGACTCCAGCTGGCTCCTCGGGCTTTCCTCTTCCTGGGATCGCAGCTTGGCTACGGCGCTATGGTGTATATCCAGCTCCTGCGTCAAGGCCTGTTCCTTCTTCCTGAACTGTGCAATCTGCGCAACAAGACTTCCCCTGTCCGCACCAGGGAGGTCAGTTTCAAAGCCGAGGCTGGACAAGAGCGAACCGGCCTGTATCATCAGGGGGAGAGCCTGTTTGCGCCTGCGCTGCAAACGCATATTCAACAGCGTGCATTTCGCCCTTGAGAGCGCACCCTTCCTAGTCGTGCAATCCTGTAGGGCATCCTGCATCCTGCTGATGGCATTGTGGTGGTCTGAAAACAGGGGGGAGCACCTCTCTTGCAGATGGTCGGGCAGCGAGCCTGAGCCAAACGCTTCGTATGCTATGGCGCCAAGGCGGGCATACAGGCTTTTCCCCGGTCCTTCCAAGGCCCTTATATCCGCTTCGATCTGCTCTATCTTGCGCGAGCGGTCCTCAACCTGGCTAATGAAGCCCTTGATCCTCTCATAGGTTTGCCTAGCCTCCTCATAGAGGGCGTCCACCTCCACAAACCGGTTGAACTCTTCTGTTGCAAACCCAAGTGGCGTCATCTGCTCGATCAGGGCGGTGCTGAAGCCCAGTTCGGCATAGAGGGTATGCAGATCACTGTGATGGCTCTCTATTTCCTTCTGCTTTTGCTGTATATCAGCTTGAAACGTTCCCATAGGTCGATAGTATCACAAACAAAGCTCCCTAGGCAAAGAAAGATACAGGGCAAAAATGCTAAATCCTTTCATTTCCTTGACAAGGGTATGAAGGGTTGGGTATTCTGAGACATACTGCTCAGGGATGGGAAGAACACATGACCCTACCCCGAACAGCCTAGGAAGGAGTTTGTTTTGCACGTGCCAGCGTGTGCCTCTTCCTTGCAAAGTGCGACCGTACAAAGCGGTATCCACTTGATTGTCCATGGCGTTTTCCTTGCTATGGACACTGAGGCAGGCTCACCAAGAGCTCTCCTGCTCCTCATCCCGCGGCCGGGAAAGGAGCAGGACTGCCACACATTAGGAAACACAAAGCTCAAGCTACCTGCTGGCAAGGGTCACTGGAGCAATCGATTATCTAAGGAGAAATGCTCATGGCAAATGACAACAAGAGCAACGCAAGTGAAGAGGACCTGCTCATAGGGACCATCCAAGTACTTGCAGGAAAAACCAAGGCCGACCCCAATCCAGAAGAACTGGAACAGCTCAAGCGCCTCATCAAGAAAAACGTTCCCTTCACTTTGCGCAGCTATTTCATGGCCTACCTGCTTCGCGAAATGCTGAACGCAAACAGTCCCAAGACAAGAACGGCAGCACCAGCTGCACAAAGGACACCAAGCCCAAAACAGGCGGCGAAGACCCCTCAGGCTGAAGCCAAGAAACAAGAGAGGCCTGCCCCGAAGAAACGCGAGGAGAAACCCCTGCCAGAAGGGGCGAAGACGCTCTATCTCAACATCGGTAAGATGAAGCGCCTTTATGCAAAGGAACTCTCACTCCTGCTCCAGAAAGAGCTTGAGATTACCCGAGAGGACATTTTCAGCCTTCGTATCCATGACAAGTACTCATTCATCTCAATGACTGAAGAGAACTGTGAAAAGGCCATTGCCAAACTCAACGGCATGGACATCAAAGGCCGCACCGCTGCCGTCAGTTATTCCAACAAGGAGTAGATAGTGTTCGTAGATAGGATCGTTGTGGGACCATACCAGACCAACTGCTACATCATGGGCAATGAGGAGAACTCCAGCGCCTGGATCATCGATCCGGGCAATGAGGGGGACCGCATCATCAGCGCCATTGAAAGCCACAACGTCAACCCTGTTGCAGTCCTGCTTACCCACACCCACTGGGACCACATTACAGCATTGGGTGAACTGAAAGAGCGGTGGCCACACCTGGAGGTTCTTGTATCCGAAGAGGACTCGCACTACCTGGGCTCCCAAGCCTATGAGCGATTCTCAAAAATTTGCTTTGACAAGAGTTTTCTTCAAAGGTATGAAAAGGCACTGAAGGCTATGAGTGAAGCGACAGGGTTTCTTCAAGACAACCAGTTTCTTCAAGACAGTCATCTTTTGGTCATGCATACACCAGGACACACAAAGGGAGGCATCTGCCTCTACCACGAACAGGGTCAGTTCTTGTTTTCAGGCGATACACTGTTCGCCGGAAGCATCGGCCGCACTGACCTTGAGGGTGGTTCATATGAAGAGATCGTCAAGAGTTGCAAGCGCCTGCTCACGCTCCCAAAGGAAGTGCAGGTACTTCCAGGGCACGGGCCGGCAACCACTATTGGCGACGAGATCAACAACCCCTACCTTTGACAGAAAGGCTTGAATTACGATCAGGCCATCAGACAGCAACCCCAAGGATCCTGCCAGGCAAGATCCTTGGGGTTTTTTTAGTCCAAACATGATCATAGGGGAAATGCCCCGGTCCCAACCACCCTATTGCTTGGTCCCAAAAGAAAAAAAGGACCGCTAAACAAGAATAAGTTTGGGTGGGTTGCTATCGTGTTCCAAAGAAAAAGATGCTATTGTTACCTATTACACTGTTTCTCATCCGGAAAACCATGCTCACAGCGAAGAGAGCAACTGCGCTCCCTACTCTGAGGGAACAGGGACCTTGCATAGGATGGATAGAAGAAATCCCGGGGAGAACCAGAGCCGAATCCCTTGAAATCGCAAAGAAGGAGAAGCAATGCAGAAAAGAGTCCTGGCGAGAGGTTGGATTATCCTCTCCATGGTTCTCACCCTCATAGCGGTAGGCACCATAGGGTACATGACACTGACCGATTCATCGGTGATTGATGGCCTCTACATGACCATCATCACGATTTCGACTGTGGGAAACCGAGAGATAGTGGACCTCTCCCCTGCAGGCGAGGTATTCACCATCTGCCTGATCCTCAGCGGATTGGGAATTGTCTCCTACGCGTTGCTGGAAGCGGTTTCGTTTCTCATCGATGGTGGGGTCAATCGGATTTTTAGGAGAAGAGCCATGGAAAAGAAGATAGCCATGATGGTCGACCATATCGTAGTGTGCGGCGCCGGTCAGACAGGATCGAGCGTCATCGAGCAATTTATCCTCTCAAAGACGCAATTCATCGTGGTTGAGCACCTTGAAGCGAGGACAATTGAGCTCGAGGAGGCGGGTATCCCCTGTATTTGTGGTGATGCCACCAACGAGGACGTACTCATCCAAGCCGGTATTGCACAGGCAAAGGGCTTGGTCAGCTGCCTCGAGAATGATGCTCAGAACGTCTATACGATCCTCACCGCACGGGGGTTGAACCCCAAGCTCTACATTGTCTCGCGATCGATCGAGAAGGGATCAGCGCAAAAGCTGAAACGTGCCGGGGCGGACAAGACCATCTCCCCCAATGAGATCGGGGGCATCAGGATGGCTTATCTCATGCTCAAGCCGCATGTGGTTTCGTTTTTGGATATCGTCACCCGTTTCGATGACGAACTGCTGGAGCTTGGGGAGGTCACCGTCGAGGTGGGTTCGGAGATAGCGGACTTCATGATCAAGGATGCCGGCATTCCTCAGCGCACAGGCCTGATCATCATCGCCATCCGCAATCCAGGCGGGAAGCTACGCTTCAATCCAGGGCCCAATGAACAGCTTCCCCCTGAGAGCAGCATGCTGGTCCTGGGAAAACCGGATAGGATTGAAATGCTCAGGGTCATTGCCTCCAACAGGAATGCATGAACCAGATTGGCTGCCAGTCGTTGAAAATTCGAGCTCTTCCTGCTAAAAAACTGATGCTGCCATCGAGGGATGAGCAGCATCTTGAATGAACATAGGGAGCCTAGCGTCTTCCCGGGGCTTCCTCAGCACTCTTGCAATCTATACAGAGCACCGCGTAAGGAATGGCGCGAAGCCGCTCCTCGGGAATCTTCTTCGTACATTTCAGACAGTGACCATAGCGTCCGTTATGAATACGGGCCAGGGCATTCTCTATCGATCGTAGGCGTGTAGCCTCGTGCTTATTAATGGCTTCCATTTTCTTGAATGCAATATCGTCAGCAGCAACATCAATGCTATCCTTGATACCCATGGCATTTACCATTTCCCTGAAGTCACTATTATCCTCAGTCAGCTTGTCGAGCAACTCTTTTCGCATAACGATCAGCAGCTCTTCCATCTCCTGAACAAACATATCGGACACAGTTTGCCTCCTAAAATTCGCCTTGGCGTCCCTTTGGATTTAATGCAACATAAGATGGGGATTCCGGGCATAAGAGTCAAGACCCTTACCACACTTTCAGCGTTATTACTCCGTTTTCCCCCTCTAAACAACTCCCTCCCCAACATAGAAGGGAAACCAGAACATCACACCCTTGCCAAATCTCAGGTAGAGGCTAAGGGAAATCCAGCATAGCATGAGAACCAGGACAAGTACATCAGAAATTTTCATAGGGGCGGCAAGATACCAGCTTCGCCTCGGGTGTTTGCCAAATCCCCTGAGGACCATCGCATTGGTTACCACATCGATACGGTCAAGGGAGGAGAGCACCAGGGGGGCCAGGATCTTGCCCACAGAGGCGATCCTCTGCTTGAGGGGGACGGCCTTGGAGATGTCCACCCCCCGTGCCATCTGGGCATGCAGGATGTGGGTATAGGATGAGGTGACCTCAGGCAGATACCTCATGGCCAGACCCACGGCATAGCTTGTCTTGTAACGCACCCCAATCCTGTTCAGAGACGAAGAGAACTGGGAGGGATGGGTGGCTGTGACAAACAACAGGGCCATGGGGAAGATGGCAAAATACTTCAGGCATACCACCAGGAGGTAGAAGAGCGTCTCAAAGGTCAGGGCGTACCGAGCTGTGGTGGAGCCGAGCAGTACGTGGCTCGTTCCAAGATACCGCTGGCCCTGGTCGGGGGAGAAGAGGTAGATGAAGATTGCATTGATGAGGATCACGTACGTCATTGCAATGATGTAGGGACGGAACTTCCTCATGGGGACCTTGCAGGAAGCAAGGGCTGCCTGGGCGAGAAACATGGAGGGGATGAGGATGCGCAGGTCAAACGTGGTAAGACAGAGCAAGATCCACAGCATGAAGAAGATCATTTTGGTCACCCCGTTCAGAGAATGGACAAACGAGGGGGTCTCTTCATAGCTCAGGGCAAAACCGAACTTCTTTCCGCTCTCCTTGGAGCGCACCACCTTTTTCCTCTTTTGGACCCGGGTCTTGGGCTTTGGCCTCTCTACCGGCTCAAGGGGGACCACCTCAACCCCCTCAGGGCGACGGCTCTTCTCCCCTTGGACAAAGCAGTCGATGAATGAGGGGATATCCTCAATCCCACAGCGCTGAGCAAGGGTGTACAGGCTTGTCACCGTCAGGTTGGCCTTGGAGAGCAAGGCCTTGTCGCTGAAGACCTCACTGATGCGCTCATCAGCGAGCAAAATCCCGTCGGAAAGCACCAGGGCTCGGTCGGTATACTCCAAGGCAAGATGCATGTCGTGCGTGATGAACAGAATGGTCAGCCCTGTCCTCCTGTTCAGCGTGCTGAGGAACTCCATCAAAAGCGAATAGCGCACATAGTCCTGCCCTGCAGTCGGCTCGTCAAGGATGAGCACTTTGGGGTCGGTGACCAGAATCGATGCGATGGTGACGCGCTTCTTCTGCCCGAAGCTCAAGGCGGATATAGGCCAGGCGTGGTAGGCGCGCAGGCCGCACAGCTGTAGGACATCCATTACCCGCGCTCGTATGGCCTCTTCGGCATACCCCCTCTGGCGCAAGGCAAAGGCCACCTCATCGTAAATCATGGAGTGGCTGATCATATGGTTGGGGTTCTGCATCACAAAGCCGATCAGGGCGGAGCGGTCGGATACTGACAAGGACGAGATGTCCTCCCCCTCGAAGATGATCGTTCCGCTGTCCTGGCGGTTTATCCCCATGAGGATCTGCGCCAGGGTCGATTTGCCTGCTCCGTTCTTTCCCAGGATGCTGATCATCTCCCCTGCAAAGATCTCGGCCGAGATGTCAGAAAGCACCTCCTTGATGCCGTCATACGAAAAGCTGAGGCCCGAGATGCAGAGCTGGCTTGTCCTCTTTGCATCTGCTGCTTTCTGGGGCCTGCCCTGATACCAGGAGCGCACCAAGGGAATGAAGGGATCAAGGTCGATCGTATCGATGGAGGCGATGCCCTCAGCAAGGGTGAGGTCCGCCCCACTTTGCCTGAGGGCGGAAAGGTAGAGGGGGTCGCGAATCCCCTTCTCTTGCAGAAGGGTCCCCGAAAGGAGCTCTTCAGCGGTGGTATCGCAGACGAGCAACCCCTCTTCAAGCAGGAGGATGCGGTCGACCGGGGCCGAAAGCACATCCTCAAGACGGTGCTCTATGATGATGATGGTCTTGCCCGTGCTCCTGTGCAGCTCGTCGATGAGGGCGATGGCACGCCTGCCTGTCTCGGGGTCTAGGTTTGCAAGCGGCTCGTCAAAGAGAAGGATATCCACATCATCGACCAGCACGCCGGCAAGGCTTACCCTCTGCTTCTGCCCCCCTGAGATCTCCTGAGGACTTTGCTTGAGGAAATCCTGCATCCCCACCAAGGTAGCCATGGAGGTGACCAGGGGCTTCATCTCGCCTTGGGCCATGCACTGGTTTTCCAGGGAGAAGGCGATGTCCTCCTCCACCGTAAGACCTACAAACTGGGCGTCACTGTCCTGCAGGACCGTCCCAACATGGTGGTTCACCTCGTATATGTCGGCCTTGGACACATCAAGGGAGGCAACCAGGACCGACCCTTCGATTTTTCCACCGAAGGCGTTGGGAATGAGGCCGTTGAGGCAGTGGCCCAAGGTACTCTTCCCACTGCCAGAGGGCCCTACGAGCAAGATTTTCTCCCCTTTGTGAATGTCGAGGGTGATGCCCCTGATCGTAGGGAACTGCTGGGCCTTGTAGGTGAACTGAAAATCCTTGAACGAGATTATCGGCTCTTGCATGCCTACTTGCTATGGTCGAGGGTGAGGTTGCTGTTGTCCTTATTGCGTTTGGCAACGAGCAGCATCAGAAGGGTCCCGAGAATGCCGATGACCACGGTGTTGGTGATGGCGATGATCAGCTGCTGGGTGATGACCTTGTCCAAGGGCTCTGCAAAGAGCAGGAAGTCAAGCACGGCACTGATGAGGTAGCCAAAGAAGTTGCCCAGAAAGGCAAGGCCGATATACAGGCCGATCTGCTTTCCTGTGAAGACGCCCTCTTCCAGAGCTTTTTTGGTCACGATGGGGAACAGGCCGATCACTACCCCTACAATGCCGCTGCCCAGCATCCACGTCGGCCATACACCCCAACCTGCAAACAGGTCGGTCAGCCAGTGGCCGAGGAAGCCGACCAGAAAGCCTACGATGGGTCCATACATCCCCGCGACAAGGGCAAGGATGGCCATAGCCGGCTTGATCGTGGTGTTGGCAAAGACCGGCACACTCAACAGACCGCCAACCCCGTAGAGGGCGGCCCCGATAGCAATGATCACAACCATCTTGACAGGTTGCATCCCTTTGGACTTTTCCATACGAATCCTCCTTATTGTAAACGCCTGTAGCGCCTATCAAACCACTGAGAAAGTAATCTTCCACCCTTCACCGGTGCCGATGCCGTATGTGGAGGCAAAGCTGCCCTGGTTGAGGGCAAGGCCAAGGTTGAGCAGGCTGTTCACATAGATCAGGGGCTCGCCCTTGCCTACCTCGGTGAAGCCCCTGCACAGCTTCACCGGGTAGCCGTAGACTATCCTGCCATCCTTGGAGATGGTCACGCGCATCATTGTTCCAAAGGATATGCCCATCGCCTCAAGAAACTCGTCACTAATGTTGGTCCATAGCGAGCCGTAGCGGGTATCGAGGATGTCGATGGCACCCACCAGCGTATGGCCGTCCTCAAGGCGGCCCTTCTCAAGCTTGAGCTCTACATGCTTGGAAAGGAGGGGCCCCAACTCCTCAAAGTTGACCAAAGAGGCACCCAGGCGTGCTCCGGTATAGGCATAGACATCACGGCCGTGGAAGGTGTAGCTCCTCTGGCTTCCTGCCAGGCGGTTGGCCCCCTCCGATATCTCGCGCACCTCCACGATGCCGACATGCTCGGCTATGTGGGTAAGGGTGCCGTTGTCGGGGGTGACCACCAAGTGACCGCTTGAGGTGAGGGCGACAACGCTCTTGCGGTTGCTGCCGACCCCCGGGTCGACCACACAGACAAACACCGTCCCTGCAGCCCAGTACGTCATCGCCTGCATCAGGCGATAGGAGGCCTCCCAGATGTTGAATTGCGGGATCTCATGGGTGAGGTCAGAGAGGCGAAGATGGTTTGAGACCGCGTTAGCCACCCCATGCATGGCACTTACCGCCCCATCGGAGGAGCCGAAGTCACTCATGAACACCACTGTCTTTCTCTCTTGCCAGGCGCGAGCCTTGACCAGGTCATCTCTTAGCTTTGTCTTCATCCTTGCCCTCTTTCTCTTTACCCGTATCTATCAATTTTCGCATCTTGAACAAGTACACCACCAAAAAACAGGAGACCAACAGCACCATAAGCCCGACCAAGGCGACAAGCAGGGGGTTTCCCTCATAGATCAGGGCAAGCAGGATATAGCCGGTGAGCATGGAAAGCAGCAGCACAACCATGGTCATCGCCAGGGAGAAGAACTCCTTGCCCGTCATCGGTGCAAAAACTCCTCTATGGCTGAGGAGAACTCCTCGTATGTGGTTGTCAGGGCCAAGTGGGGGTGGCTTGCCAGTATCCCCTCAGGGGCCCTGAAAAGACACCCTGCATCGGCCTCTTCGATCATGGAGAGGTCGTTGTAGGAGTCCCCTGCGGCAAAGGTGCGGAAGTTCAGGCCTTTCAGCGCCCTGATGGCGTGCAGCTTGCCATCGGGGATACGCAGTTTGTAATCTGCGATCATGCCCTCATCATCGATGACAAGGTTGTTGCACCAGAGCGTCGGCCAGGCGAGCTTTTTCATCAGAGGGGTGGCAAACTCGGTAAAGGTGTCGCTCAGGATGAGCACCTGTGTCCGGCTACGGAGGGCAGAGAGGAACTGGAGAGCTCCCTCAAGGGGCTCTATCGTAGCGATGACCGCCTGGATGTCAGCGAGCTTGAGCTTGTGCTCCTTGAGAATCTCCAGCCTGCCCTTCATCAGCAGGTCGTAGTCCGAGATGTCCCGGGTCGTCAGGCGCAACGCCTCAATGCCGGTCTTCTGGGCAACGTTGATCCAAATCTCGGGAACCAGCACCCCTTCCAAATCAAGGCAGACAATATCCATCATGTAGTACTCCTAAGCAGTTATAGAGAAGAAATTACCCTGTAAGACCCAACAGAATCAAGGCCCCAAGATATGCAGCGCTCTCAGAAAGGATTTCGATCGAGCCCAGAACATCACCGGTCACCCCTCCAAGGCGCCTTGAGCTCATGCGCAGGACAAAACCCATCATAAGCAGCGCAAAAAGAGAGGCCCCACATGCAGGGGCAAAGGAGGGTCTTGCAAGGAAGAACAACAAGGAAAGAAAACATGCCATTTGCAGAACTGGGCCCACCATATGGCGTTTACTGCTTTGACGCACCAAAGCGGAGGCTGTGCCCTCCCCCTGCCTCGCATACGAAGAGAGGGAGGTGGCAATGACCACCATCGTCCTGCCCAAGGCGGGGACGAACAACAGCAGTGGGAGATGCCCAAGGAGCTCCGCGATGGAAAAAACCTGGATCAGAAGGGTACAGACCAAGGTGATCAGGGCAAAGGCGCCCACACTGGAGTCGCGCATGATGCGCAGCGTCGCCTCCTTGGTCCACCCCCCTCCGAATCCATCGGCAACATCGCACAGGCCGTCGAGGTGGAACCCCCGCGTCAGGTACGCCCCTGTGGCGATGATCGCCGAGGCGCGTACAAACGAAGAGATGGGCAACAGCGCGATGGCATAGGAGAAGAGTCCCAGGACAAAGCCCACCAAGGGGAACCAGAACAGCGTGCTGCTCTTCTTGGACTCCTTCCCTTCTGGTAGGGGAAACCGGGTAAGGAGGCGAAAGGCACCTGCAAAAGCACTCACAGGATCTCGCCCTTGAGTGCCAGAGGAAGCCCTGCAACCAGGAGGATGACATTCTTGGAGATGGAGGCTATATCCTGGTTCATCCATCCCGCTATGTCACGAAAGGCGCGGCTCTCAGCATCGGCGGGGATGATGCCCAGGCCTGTCTCGTTGGTGACCAGCAGGATATCACAAGGGGGGGCCCTCAGGACGGCGATCAGGTCCTGTATCTCCTTGGCGGTGTCCTTCTTGTGGTAGAGAAGGTTCCCCAGCCAGACAGTAAGGCAATCTATGACACAGACCTCCACAGAGGAGGGAAGCTCCAACAGGGCCTGGGCAAGATAGAGCGGCTCCTCGATCGTTATGAATCGGTCGGCACGGTCCTTCTGATGGGCTGCAATGCGCTCCTTCATCTCACGGTCTATGGGCTCTGCCGTAGCGATGTACGCCCTGCTTGAAGTCCCTTCGGAGACGTTGAGGGCGTAGTCCTGGGCATAGGAGCTTTTGCCGCTGCGCCCACCGCCGATTATAAGGCTTGTCTGGCTTTTGAGCCGGGTACGGATTCGCACACCACTGGTTGTGGAGGAGACGGAACCTTTGGAGTCGCTCACAGGGGTAATATGGGTCTTTGCCCTCTTCAGATCTATTGTAGCCATAGCTTGCCCACCTCTCTTTTCCCCATCATAGCATGGCTTTGGCGCAAGAGGGAGAGGGATGTGAGAAAGTCATGCTGGTTGAATACCTCCAGCGTCAGCACCCTCTGCTTGCCATCGCGGTCCTGCTCCATAAGGGAGGAGAGAAACCTCTCGATAAGCTGGGGGTCCCCCTCGGTGAGGCTCTGATGGTCCTTAGAGGAGCTGTCAACACCATGAAGATGGCAGACCCGCGTATTTCCAAGCAGGGAGCAGCAGCTTTGCTGTGCATCATAGCCCATCATCCAGACATGGCCGATGTCCAGGGTGACGGCCAGGTTATGCTTGTCGACCAGGGGTTTTACCAGTCCAAAGGGGTAGCTCAGGGTCTCGGCGCAGAACATCTGACTGTCGATGTGCGAAGATTCCAACAGCCTCTCCAGGCTCTCATCCAAACAGGAGAGCCAGGCAGGGATGTCCTTGGAGGCTGTCGGCCCGTACTGGTCCGGCGTCAGGTGAAGGATATAGCCGAATGGGTTGAGGCTTTGTGTAAGGTCGATGACCCTTAGGTAGGTATCCAGCGTCCTCTGACGTACCTTCCTGTCCTGCGAACCCGGATAGACATCCAGTGGGAAATGGACGGTATAGGTAAGCCCGTGCTCCTGGGCCAGTTCGTTCAGGCCCCTGATGACGGCCTTGGTGGGAAGGTTGTCCTCCCCCTCGCTTTCAAACAGGACCAGTTCGATATCATCGACCAGGGGGGCGAGATAGCGCACGTTGGGCAGGATGTCATCAGCGAGTATGTAGCTGGTGGTCCCTATCCTCATGGCAGCAACCCCCTCTCCTTCAGCAAGGCGGTGCTGTCGGTCACACCACCGGTCTCGAA